>Ga0326513_10000472_pt1 | contig 34202 bp, 53 predicted proteins | sample 2_2465_0518_D_FD_203654 | JGI IMG/M metagenome (GOLD analysis project Ga0326513, IMG submission 203654) | Bovine rumen microbial communities from UC Davis, California, United States - 2_2465_0518 | ecosystem: Host-associated > Mammals > Digestive system > Stomach > Rumen | place: USA...
TCATGCTCTTTGAAATGACAGTCTTTACAAAGTGAAATCAAATTATCCGGATTGAGTGTTATGTTCTTGTTCCATATGTTGTCCGGACTTAATCGGATGATGTGATGTACTTCTTCTGCGGGATTGCTGCAGCGTGTGCATTTATAGTGGTCCCTCATTAAAATATAGGCCCTCACCTTTTTCCAGGCGGTGCTATGATAGAAGGCTTCCGCGAAGCTCCTTGCCATGCTTTCCTCCTTCCGCTAAAGAAATCAGGACAGACACCTTGATGCCTGCCCCGAAATCTGAAAGCGTTATGACCATCACATGTCCACTTCGATTGTAATCCTTTGTGCTGATTATTCATAGCGAACAAGTCGAACATAACGAACGATTTATCTTTGTTGCTGTTGCTCATCGATGAAGCGCTGCAGTGCCATTCGATGTGAGTCCGGTGTCCCGCCCATGATCTGCGCGACCTCCTTCCAGGTCTTGCGGTCGATGCACCGGCAGGTCAGCAGCACTCTGTAATATGGATCCTCTATCGTCTCGATAAACTCATAGAGCTCCTTCCTTTTCTTCTCTGCTTTGTCCTGAAGGTTTGATATTATTTTTAAGGTCTCGGACTTCCGCCAGTCCTCCGGATCCGTTTCCTTTTTCCCGCTCCACAGTTTGACTTCCAGATCGTAAGCCCACAGCCTGTAAAGGTCTTCGCTTTTCATCGTCCGCCCTCCCTGATCTTAGCGCCGCATAGCTTGCAGTAATATGCGCTTTGTCCGACTATGCCGTTACAAATCGGGCAGTGATCGTAATCGGTGCCCTGAATCACTCCGAGCGGTTCGTCTATGTGAACGAATGGCTTTATTACTTTTAGTATCTGCTTTGTTACTTCCTCGTTGATCCCGTCCCGGATGTTAATCGGCAGGCCGTGTTTCATGAACCAGTCCTCGATATCCTCGAGGAGCTCTTGTGCTTCCGGTGCTCTCATTGGTTTATTTCCTCCATGAATCTCTCGAATGTCGTGTTGATTATTTCCGAACTTTCCTTGTCTCCGTCAAAGACTACTATCAAATCCGAGTATATTGTCAGCAGCTTTTTCTTGTATTCGGATTCCGCATCGGACTTCCCGGCTTTGTATCCCTTCTCATATCCGTCTAAGGTCGCCCCTAATTTAATAACCGGTACATGGTCCGCGTTCTCACCCATTATTTTTTCGTATCTCCTTACCTCGTCCCAGATCATGTCGCCACCTCCTCCGATAAATGTTTGTTGATTTTTCAATCGTCATTTATTCAATTCCTCCAGCGGTTTATCGAATGTGATATCTATCTCTTTAAGTGCCGCTTTATCGCCTTTGTGCTTTTCTATCAGCTCGATGTATAAGTTTAATATTTTCTCCTTAAATTCTTCTCTCGTCATTCGCTCACCTCCCCGATCAGGATATATTTGTCAAAGTGTGTCGCGTCTCCGTATCGGTTTCTTGTCTTGATGCGTTCCTTTGTGAATCTGTATCCCCTGTCCTTTAGTTCTGAGATCCTGGTCGCCAGCTGCGTGCATCCCAGCTCTGTGTATGCCTGATATGATGTGATATAATTGTTTTCCCTGATGTATTGCAGCACCCTGTCTCTCTGTGTTGGTTTATTCGGTCTCGCCATTGTCTTCCTCCCATTCCCAGTCTAATCTTTGCCCGCAGTCCGGGCAGTATGTTGATTTCCATGTGTCTTGATCTTCGTCGAATACCCGGTCACAATATGGGCATCTGGCCATATCGTACACCATGTATCCGTCTGCGTATCCGTCGCCCTCGTATAAAACTTTTTTTGGTATATCTCTATATAATCTCGCCATGTTTTTCCTCCGCCTATAATCTGTTTAGTGGACAGTTTGAACAGATGTCGCTCTCGCTCAGTTCCATGCCCTCTTTTTCCTCGTCCCATTGCTCCGGGTATTTGCAGTAGCTCTCACAGATTTCCTGGCATACATCCTCGATGTATTCCTCCGTCAGCTCTCTAAGGCTTTTCTTTGCTCTGTCGTTGTCCATGTTTTCCCCTCCATAAATTCTTCGAGTGTCATTTGTGTATATACTGCATCGTCCTTGTATAGCCAGTCCGGATCGTCCTCGAACATAGCATGCTCCATCAGATCCTCGTTATAGCCGAAGCCCTTCTCCGGTGCTGCGTAGTGCCGTGGCAGTGGCATCCATGCATGTACTGTCGGATCTATGATGTGGTAATTGTTTTCGTTGGCATCAGTTAAAAACCAGTGACCTTCTTCTGCTGGCTTCCCGTTCCTGTCGCTTGGGACTATCCATGTCCCGATGCAGAATCCATGATCCCATGCCATGTTATACGGTGCGGTTGTAAGTCCGGATACCTCAAGTAAAACCTCTAACCCTTCCGGCGGCATCCTGTCGTTTATGTCTATCCAGCCCATGCTTTATTCCTCCATCATGAACTCGTCCGGAAGCGGTATAAGTATCCCGGTTTCCGTCCTGATCGTTTCCTGCAGCTCCTTCCAGTTGACGTATCCGTCCACCAGGCATTCTGTCTTTAAATTGAATCTGTGTATGAATCTGTTCATGCGGTCGTATCCGAATCCGTATTCGTCCCGGAGCGTCATGCAGGTCATCATTAAAACTGTGGCCAGCGTGTTCTTCTTTTCGTATTCCTCAAACTTCCGGATATCGTTCTTATTGCAGGCGAGTGGAAGACGACGGATCCCTCTCTGCTCCAGATCCTTCTGCGCTGCTTCGAGTCCTTTTTCCTCTACCATCCGGAGCGCCCAGGCTGCTCCCTGGAAGCGTGCCATTTCTTCTTTGCTCAATTTGCCCATATGCTCAGTCGTTCCTCCTCTTTGTCTGCTTTGATCAGTATCGCCATTTCTTTTTGTGCTCGTCCACAGATGATCTTGTCGTCTGCTTTTCTGTAAAATGGGCATTCGCCTCCCTGGCATTGCGGAAAATATTCGAGCTCGGTTGTTCTTATTTTGGATCCCTCCGGGAATGGTCTATATTCCCTTTTGGTTTCTTTATCGTTTAGTTTTCGATATGGACATATCATAACGCGTTTCTCCTTTTCTTATTCAAAACAAAAATGTTCGCCGTTTATTGGTGGAATCCAGTCTCCGGATCCCTGCGAGAATGTTGCCTGATATACTACGTTTGCCGGGACATCCGGAGTTCCATTCTTCAGGATGTCCTCCGCCATTTGATAGCATTCATCCGGAATCTTCACCGTGAACAGCTTCGGCAGGACTGCGTACTGGTTCTTCTGGTAAATAACTCCCTTTATCGTGTCGGGCCAGTTTGGTGATTTCCATCTGTTGTATATCACCGCGCCGGTGTAGTATGCCGCCAGGTGATCTTTGTCGGTGAACCAGTTCTCGTGGTAAATAATCTCCGCCACAAGTTTTACGTCTTCCTGCGTATAGCTCGGAGCCGGTGTCGTGTTTCCGAAGGTCAGGGCTGCGGTTATTATTCCGATCACGGTCTTTTTTATAAATTCGATTATACTGTCAATCATCCGTTGCCTTCGCCTTTCTCATCGTGATATGCACTCCGGTGTCCTGATCCTTTGTGATTATTTCCACTCTTGAGGTACCTCTTTCCTCTCTTGGATCATAGCAAGTGCCAAAGATTGTTGCTTCGTCTTTGAATGGGTACACCGTTCTCATCTCGTCAAGTATCAATTGGAACTCTTCAACAGTCATGCCGGTTAAATCGTTCATGTATCTCCTTTCCGGGGCAGCAGATCGCCGCCCCTGTGTGTTACAATGCCCTTTGATGTGTGATATATTTTCCTTTGTGCATGTGCCTGATGCGTTAGACGGGCATTATATTTTTTTATGGGCTATGTTATGCCCAGTTTCTTGCGTTCCATCGCCAGATATTGTTCGTCCGTGTAATCCCTCTGCTTGAAATCCTGCGCCTTTGACTTTGTTGTCTTTGGCTTCTCTTTATCCTCCCGGATCCATTGGCATATGATCGCGTAATGGCCATCGTCTTTGTACTTCGTTTTATGGGTTGCCATATATTCTGACAGCTTCTCGATTACCCTTTGCGATTCTGTTTGACCGTATTCCCTGGAAAGGCTGGCGCATTCCTCCTGGCTCAGGAATACGTTGTTATATTTTCCAGTTGGGAATCGGGAAGGTTTTATCTGCGGGAGCTCTGGCTCCTCTCTCTCTTTCTTTATTTCTTTATCATTCTTATATTCTTGTTTATGTGTCGACCGTTGTTCCGGTGATGCACCCTCCGATGTGTCGACCGATGTTCCCTCCGTTGCCCCTAAAACTTGAAAAGTATCGTAATTTACTATGGTTATCGTTGTTCCCTGCGTTGCCCCACCTTTGAATGTTTCAAAGTCAATCATTCGGACTTTTTTCAATTCTTTTAGATATTTGATAACCCTTTTCTTGCTCCAGTGCCACCGTTCTGCGAGCTTGATCTGGCTGCGGTGAAGTTGTCCTCTTTTAATCTTGAAAAACTGGCCGCCTTGATAGACTTCTTTGTCTTCGTGATTAGCCATTAGTATTAAATCAATCCAAGCGCTCCGGCTGTCGAATGGTTCGTCACTCATCCAGATTGCATTATCTTGAATTTGCCGGTGTATCTTCACCCATCCAGCCATTTTATACCTCCCTGATCTGGTACCCGTTCAGCCAGAGCATTAATTTTCTTTTTATGATATATTCCGGAGTCCTCACTCCTTTGGTGTCCTCGATCACGAAGTCTTTTTCTTCCTCGTCGAAATATACAAAATCGGCATAATAGGCCACTTCTCGTTCGAGGAGCTTTCCCTTGATCTTGCCACCTCTCGGTCCGGTGGTTTCCGGCTCGTATTGAGCCGGTACCAGTACGAACTTCTTTTGTCTCTGGAGTCCGGATATCTTTCCCGCCTTTTCCAGCATCTGCAGTTCGAGAAATCTCCGGGCCTCTTTTTTAGAGTCGAACACTTCGCCCTGGATGCTGACCTTTTTCGCGTGGTATTTATTTCCGGCTTTGTAGTTCCTCCATGCCATCACTTACCTCCGAAGAGTGCGGCTGCGGGATCCTCTGCAGGTGCTGCTGCCGGTTCGGGTTTCTTTTCTTCCTGCTTCGGCTCTGCTGCCGGTGCGTCGATTATTTCCTCAGTCTCGACGTATGTCTTTGTCCCGTCCTCGTTTATGACTGCCTCGTCCGAATCGATGGCGCTCATCATCTCGGTGCTCATGATTCCCCATTTACTCAAAAGCTGGCGGAGCATCGTCTTGTATGCCATCGCGTCGAAGTCCTTCTCCCAGAAGGTGTATCCCTTTTTCGCCTTGTATCCCATCGAATACTGCTCCGCATGGGCTTCCATCTGCTCCTTGCTCCAGTATATTGATTTCTTGAAGCCGTTCGTCAGCTCAAAGGTTGCATAGTATCCGATCGTCTTCGCCTTCTCCCTGGCATTCCAGTCGCTGACCATTAAATTTACCTTGATGTCCTCGTTTAAAGGATCGAAATATTCGAGCTCGCCTTCCTTTATCGCCATGACGTTTATCTTTTTATACTGTCCTGATCTGATGGCCAGCTGGATAAGTCCCTTATATCCGATCTGGAATTGTGCGACCTTGCCCTTGTTTTTGTCGTTAAAGGGTACGAGGTAGTAATATCCGAGCATCGGTGAAGGTGAAAGGTTCAGGCTCTCTCCGAGAAGTGCTGCGGACAGGATGCTCTGGTTTGTGCACTGCTGCAGCTGTTCGTTGTTGTTGACTGCGGATATTATCGCGGTAATAAAGCGGGTTCCGTTCTTGCCGCCTATGACTTTGTTTATCTGATCTTTTACAGCGTCCTGTGTAAGGTATGCTGTCATCCCCATCTTTGTGTTTGCCTTGCTCTGCACTAAACTGTTTGATACTGCCATGTCTTAATCCTCCTTTATCCTTACCGGTCTAAAATCTATATTGTTTTCGTTGAAAAAGTCTTTTAAAAGTGCCGCCTGCGTCTTATTAAGATATGCCTCGAAGCCCACCCACATTTTCGGCTCCGGTGCTTCTTCTTCTTCCTGGATCCTCTCGACCTCAATCACCGGGCTCTGTTCCGGTACCGGAATAAAAGCATTTTCTGTTTCCCTTTTCTTTGCTTCTTCCTCGAGCATTTTCTTCTTCTTGGCTTCGATGTCAGCCAGTTCTGTTACCTTTGCGAGCGCTCCGGATACGTCCAGCGTCTTCTGGTAGAAAAGCACCGCCTCGTGTGAGTAGTTCGGCAGGGTTGCCAGCGTCTGGCAGTTCCTGATGATGTCGTTCTTCTGGTTTAAAAGCTCGTTTTCAATCGATGCCATGCTCGTTGATGCGTTCAGCCACTTCGGGTTCCAGATCTGCTCAACGGTCATCCATTCCGGGAAGAGCATATTCTTGAACATTTCCTCGATGTTTGCCTTTTTCTCGTCCTGTTTTATCGCCTCGTACTCCTTGATCTGTTTGTCGATCGCCAGGACCGGCTTGTCAATGATGCCGATAATCTCATCAATCTTGGCCTTGAAGTTGTCGAAGGGTTTCATGTACTCCTTCTGTCTCCTGATGCGCTCGTCGTTCAGCGCCTTTTTAAGTCTGTTAAGGTCAGCCCTGTCTTCCTTTGCTGCCTTGATGTTGTCGTCGGTATATACAATCTTTGCATACTGTTCCGACTTCTCCGTGATGGCTGTCTTCAGCTCCTCGAAGTTGAAGGTTATCGCCTCCGGAAGGCTGTACTCTTGGACATGTAACTCCATTTTTTTTCCTCCTATTTGAGTTCCGGCAGTATCAGGGCCGGCGGTGTGTTCTTTTCTACGCACTCCCAGAACTCTTTTTCTTTTTCCATTAAGTAATTGATGTCTTCCTCTACGTCCGCACGCTCGATGTGGTAGTCCCTGATCGCCACCCGCTTCTCGCCTTGCGTTGTGTATTTGATGTATGCCCGGAGCTCTGTGAAGCTCGCCTCGAGTATCATCATGTAATGCAGGACCTGGATATAGTAGTTTTGAGGAATGCTACCTTTCCATTTGTCCCAGTCCCGGTCTCGCTGAATCTCTGTCGTTTTAATCTCCAGGATCCCGAGCCGGTTGTCTTTATCGTTCAGCCATCCGTCAAGCGAAGCCTGGGCGAATGGATAAGCGTCGTTTGTCCAGCTATTGTTCGGTTTGTAGTTTACTTTGTAATCCGGATGGTCTAAAGCGTACAGTCTCCGGATTGCTGCCTCGGCATCGTGCCCGAATTTCACGGCTTCCTTTTTCGATATGTCCGGCGCTTTGTCCCTGCCGGTCTTGTAGTTGAATATATCCAGATTCGTTGTCCAGGGATTGAGCCCTAAGATGCAGGCCGCGTCCGATCCGCCGATCCCTGTCCGGTTATCCAGCCATCCTTTGCGGCTCCGGTACGTTGTCATTTTGATATTGCTCATAGATTATCGAACTCGCTTTCTTCTTCGTCCTTCTCGACCTTCAACATCCCCATGACTGACAATGTCAGTACAATGCACCACACGATGCCCTTCTTTGCTGCGTCAAATATTGTTATTTTGTCGCAGTCAACTCCTCCGGCTATGCCCACCAGCATGATGATGGATAGCAGCATCCCTATTACGCTAAAAAGGGATATTATATCGTCCAGGCTTAGTTCGTCTTTATGCATATGTCTCTTTCCTTTCCGCCAGTTTATCGAGGAATTTGTCGAGCTTTACCTCATCGACATACCAGGTGCCGCCTTCTGCGGTCTGAAAAAATGGGCTGCCCTGCATGTGGCAGAGCTGGCGGATCTTGCTCGATGGAAGTCCCCGTTCTCTGAGCTTGTTTGCTTTGATGATCATGTGATAGCCATTCCCCTTTCTGTTTCTTTTTGTTTCCTTTTCCGCCTCTTTTTAGGTAAAAAAAATTTTAATAATCCGATGTGTTTCATCAGGATCGTTTTCTCCATACCGCTGAATTATTCCTCGTATTTCTTTTAAAGTAAATTTTCTTTTTTCGTTCAGCTTGCATGACATTGCCTGTGGCGATATTCCAAGCGCTGCCGCCAATGTCTGATTGTTGTCTCCGTGCTTGATCATTATTGATCGGAGCTCGTTCTTTATCATTTTATCCTCCTTTCGTTTTGTTTCGTTTTCTGCCACAAGTCCATATTATCACCCCTTTGTTTCCTTGTCAACAACTTTTTAACAAAATTGTTGCTTTTTTTTACTTTCTGTTGAAAAATATAATCACTTGTGTTAAAATATTTCCTAAAGTGGCCGATATAGGTTTTACAAGGAGGTGTTCTAAAATGAAACAATTAGGTAAACGGATCCGCAGCAAACGTGAGGAACTGGGGCTGACTGCGGAAGATCTCGGGCGAAAGCTCGGGGTGAACAAATCTACTATTAGCAAATGGGAACGTGCGGAAGTCGAGCATATAAAACGCAGCTATATAAACGAAATGAGCGAAATCTTTAATTGTTCTCCTAAATGGCTTATGGGTTTTGATGGGGCCCCCGAAGTAAAGGTTACTTATAATGCGGAAGGCCAGGAACCTGTCACCGCTGTTATTGACCATCAGCCCATTATAGGTGGCGAAAGCGAAAGATCACAAAGGGCTTTGCTTTATAAAGTGGCTCTGGAAGTAAAACCTGAAAATATTCAAACTGCTATAAAGATTTTAAAAGCCTTGATTTAGGAAGGAGGTCTTATGGCATATCGTTCTGATCCTGACGGCCCGGTAATTGATAAAGGCGCCCTGCGTGCCCGTATTATAGAAGTATGCGGCATTATAGCTGTAAGCGCTCTTATTATCTTTATTGTTTTGAAGGTAGCTCGTCCGGAAAGCAAGCGGAAAGAATCGGCTGTTGATATCTCGAAGGTTGAGCTGCGATATAGTCCGTATTTTTATTCTATCGACAGCTCCGATGATGTCCTCACGGTCAGCCTCTGGGAATCGGGCTTGACTGCTGCCTCTAAAAAGGCTTATGATGGGGACAGCGAAGCCCTGGCCGAGTGGAATAAAACAAAATATAACGTCCTGCAGTATGCGAATGCTATCGACACGAATCTGATCCTGAACGATGTCGAAGGCATGACCGTCTTTGTGCAGGTCGTCAATGAAGACAATCACGAACGAAAGCTCTTGGTCTTTAAAAACTGCGAGCTTGTCTATGATGTTACGAAAGGGGAGTGACGTATGGCAAAATATACCAAACAAAAAAGCGGTCTTTACCGGACGAAGATCCAGATCGGGTTTAAGCCGGACGGGAAGCCACTCGTGAAATACCTTGCTGCGCCTACTATTAAGGAACTCGAGCAGAAGGTATTCGATACAAAAAGCGAAATGGCGAGCGGTCTTGTCCTGTCGGATAATACGACGTTCGGCAGCTATGCTGATAAATGGCTCAATATTTACAAGGCCAGTAAGTCCATTCAGACTAAAAATATGTATATCCGCGTTTTTCATTATTTCTCCGATATCTGGCAGGTACCGATAAAAAAAGTTAACCGGATGATGCTCCAGCAGATCGTAAATGATAATTCGGATCATCCCCGGACCTGTGAGCAGATACTCCTTACTTTGAAGCAGATTTTCCGGTCAGCCCAGGACGATGGTCTCACCGGTCGGAGCCCCTGCGTCAGTATTGAGCTTCCCCGTCATGTCCCGCAGGAAAAAAGGGCGCTAACAGACGAAGAGAAGCTGAAGCTCCGCTCCGCTGTACTTCAGCCCCGGGAACGTCTTCTTTTGCTTTTGCTTTATGGTACCGGATGTCGTCCCGCAGAAGCGTACGCTCTGAACAAGTCAGATTTTGATTTTAAAGCCGGGACTATCTATATAAACAAAAGCGTAAAATATGATCATCAGCGCTTCCATTCCGTCGATGCTCCGAAGACGAACGCGTCCATTCGTTATGTGTACGTCTCCGAGCCGATTATGCGGAGCTTGAAGCATATCATTGATAAATTACCCTATGACAATGTCCTGGGCGGTGATGATGGCCGGATCCTCAACAAAGACAAATACGAGACGATTTTTAAGCATATACTTAAAAAGTCCGGTTTAAAAGATTCCGGTATCACGCAGTATTCCTTCCGGCATAATTTCGCTACCGAATGCTATTATAACGACGTTTCCCTCAAGGAATGCCAGCGCCAGATGGGGCATAAATCCTATAAAATGATCCTGGAAGTTTACTCGCATCTTGATCAGCAAAAGGAAAATACCCGCTCGAAGCTGTCCTCTATGGTGATGTGATTTAGTGCAACTTTTATGCAACTTGCAACTAAAGTGCAACTCAAAAAACGATAAAAACGGACTAAAACAGACGTAAATAAACAGATAAAAATAAACGCTGAAAGCCTTATATTTACTTGACTTTCAGCGTTTTTCCTTTGGTTCTGCTGCCTTGCCCGGTATATGATATTTTGTGACAAATGTCACTTTTTGTTGATGGTGCTATCCCTTATTTTATGCCATTCTTAAATCCTGCCTGCAACTTATATGCAACTCGCAAACTGACAAAAAGAGACGGATATAATCAAATATTCGCCTCTTTTTTCTTCTTCGATTATGCTTTTTCCTTTTCTTCAGACTTCACTCTGTACGCTTTTTGCTCCGGTTCTTCCTCGATGCGCTTCCATAGATTGTTTTCCATCAGCACCGGATCCAGCTCCCATGAAGCCTCCAGCGCTATAATCAAAGTGTCTCTCATGTTATCTGTACCTCTCGGGATATCTGTCATCCTCTGCGTATCGCCCCATCGAGTCCCTGTTCGCATATGTGCCACGGCCTCGTGCGTATGACATCGCATCGTGATGGTATCCGTCGTCCTCTGAGTATCCTTCCATTGCGTCGATTGTCTTCAGCGATTTCAAAGTATGCGCCATCTTGTCGAGCATTTCCAGTGAAGGTCCGCTCAGATCCTTGCGTGATATCTCGTCGATTTCCCTCTCGAGCTTCTTCTCAAGCATTGTATATTTTCCCATGTTCTATCTCCTTTCATGCGATTCTGTTTATAACAAGGTTTGCGTTCTGGACTTCAATAACTGGAGCCGGTGTTTCTGCCGGATCGTCCTGTCCGCTGACATATTCGACTGACAACGAGAAGCAGCAGCCTTTAGGTACCTTTATGATTGCGGTCGAAGTTACATTTCCGTATTCGTCTACCGCTGCAGGTACGAAGAGCGCTCTTGATGTCAGTCTCGGTTCTCCATTTACTGTCACGGCTACAGCTATCGGTCCGACGGTTCCGTCTTCAGGAATTGCTATATTGCCGTTGAAAGTCACCTGATATGTCGCGAAGCACTGGCCGTTAGTGATTCCGCGCAGAATAAAAATCCCTGTCTCGTCCTCATGATATACATATCCTTTTGTGCAAGGGATAGAAGCGTTAAAAATGATCGGCGCGTTGAGTGCTACGTTCTGCACCGGATTTGCTAAATATTCTGCTGCCATGTCCGTCCCTCCTTATGCTCCACAGCCACAGCCGCAGGTCGTCTGGCCGTTGCATGTAAAAATGGGTGTACGTCCGTAAACGGGTGTAGTAGGTACGGGACAGCTGTTGAGCCTGTTATAAAGCTGGTCTACTTCGTTTGAGAAGCCCTGCTGTATAAATGCATTCTGTGCTGTCTGTGATTCTCTCAAGGTTGCCATGTTGAGCTGGCTTCTGAGGTTGTCATTTTCGCGCTTGTATCCGTCTAACTCTAAAGCGCAGAGCTTGTCGAGAATCATCTGGCTGTTCTTGTTCTGGCTGTCGATGATATCTCTTGTATTGTTTGCCTCAGCAAATCTTGTAGCTGCGCCTTCGCTCTGTACGATGTTCTGTGTCTGGCATGTTGCAAGCCTGTTATCGCAGCAGCACTGTGAAAGCTGGCTTGATAAACCGCTCAGTGCCTGGGTGTTTGCGCTTTGTGCTGCGAAGCTGCGCTCTAAGCTCGAGATCTGGTTCCCGTAGAGCTGTGCTGCTATTGCGTTCTGTGCTCCGTTGATGCTTGCGTTTACTCCTGCGAAGCCTCCGCAAAGTGAATTTTGAACGTCTCCGAATCCTGATGTGATGCTGTTCTGTATGCCCTGGATGTTGGAATTAAGCATCTGATCCCTGAAGCCGCCGTTTAAATTCTGGCTGTTGTTAAGCCAGGGATATAAACCGAAGCCCCCGTCCATCATTGCCATACCTGCGCCGCCGAATCCGCCGAAGCCTCCCCATCCTCCGTTAAAACAGAGAAGTAAAAGGATCAGCCACCAGCCGTCTCCTCCGAAGTCGCCAAATCCGCCGCCCATATTGCCGCCAAAGGGTGCCACGGGCATTACCATGTTGTTCTGGTCTGAAAGTGCCATTTTGATTTCCTCCTATGATCTTTTTTAGGTTAGGGGCTGCCACTCCTTATTTGGCAGTCCGTTTATCTAAAGCGCGCGCCGCTTTATTTCTGATTAAAAAACGGTTTATATAATGGTTGTCTGCTTTGCTTCATGCTCTGGTTGAGCTGGTTCTGTGTGATCTGCCCGGAATCCAGTAAATATTGTGCTATTTCCTGCCCGTTGTCTGATCCCTGCAGATTCTGCGGGATATTGTAGCATTTTGATATGACTGCCATCGGGTTGTTTCTTGCCTGCATTATCATTTGTAATATATTCATGCGCCGAGCTCCTTCCTCAATCTTTCCACTGTGTCCCTGATGCTTTCTATTTCGTCACAGATTTGCCCATATTCGGCTTTTGTGACATAGTTTGATAATTTGTCCGCTTCTTCTCTTGGCGGGGCAGATTCCGCCCTCTGTGCGTTCTGTGGTGCCCTTTTCTTGATCTCGTAAACTTCAAACGTAGGCGAGTCAAATTGTCCGGTTCCGAGCTTTTTTATATAAATATATGGCAGGTTTTCGTCTTTAAACGTGACCGAGGTTCCACGCTGCATCGGAAAATTTCGGGCATCTTCCTCGCTTGGAATTGGTATAAAGTCATTGCTTTGTGTCGGCTGCGTCTGAGCCGCATATCCAGGTTGCATTGGGTTATAGTAATTCATCGGATAATATGGGTTATTTGGGTTATAAAATGCCATGTCCTTCTTTCCTCCAGTATAAAATCGGGGTTTCATCTAAACTGTCCCAGGAATCATACACATTGCCGTCGATTACAGCTACGGTGTGGGAGCCCGTCCCGAGAATGTATGTCCCTTTCGGGTGATCCTCGCAGAACTCCCTGATCGTGTAGCAGGCAGGACAGGTGTCCGGGATGCTCCTACGTTTAAATCCAAAATCTTTTAATACTTTACTCCATACCGAGTCCGCATTCGGCATGTTCTTCATCCTGAATCCGTAATCTGATAGTATAAGATATGCTGTGTCCCAGTCCAGGTCGTTCGCTATTGCTACCGCACGAACGACACAGTCGCCCGTTATGGCTCCTTTTGGGTTCGGGTTGGTATAAATGTATCCCATGCGCTTTCCCTCCCTTTATGGGCTTATTTTAGCGCAAAAAAAGAACCCCGCCGAACATAAAATCAGCGAGGTTTTTTCGTGAAAATGTTATAAAAAATGTAAAATGTGAAAAATCATTGTATTTTCTGCGCTTTTAGGTCCCACCACAATACGTCGTTATCGGTGATCGCTGCGGTACAAAATGGAAGTTTAGAGATCATCGTTACCCCGTCCCCTAACTTCAAGCGTGGAACGCTTGGGCTGTTGTCGTCGGTTCTGTAATCTGTTACTACATAAAATTTATCTTTGACGGATACTCTGTCCGGAATCTCCAGCCATTCCTTTGTCGTATGGCTTTCCGGAATAAAGGGACTATTTTCTAAAAACTTCGTTAAAAAATCCATCAAATAACCGATTAAAGGATTGAGCGGGTTTTGATTGATCGTCTCCTGCTTTTCCTCTTTCCCTTTTGCCTCCGATACTGCGGTAATTTTTGCCCGGATGCTCTTCATAGTCGATGATACGGAGCTATCGCAAATATTTAATTGCATCGCGAGCTGATAGTTTGTCATCCCTTTTGCTTTCAGGTCGAAGCATTGTCGTTCGATATCGGTAAAGTTGCACTCTTTCCGGAATCTGTCTAACTCTGGTTTTGTAAAGTCGCATATCTTCATTGAGCCTTCCTTTCCAGATCCTCTATCCTGTGATTTGCCACCTTGATCTGCTCCTCAATTACCGGCACGCGCTTTGCGAAGTTATTGTGTTCTCTTACCTCTCGGGTAAGCTCATCGATCTTTGTATCCGTCACGGCCTGCGCCTGCTTCAGCTCTGCCCTGATGTTGACCTGCTGCAGTTCCATCTGGTGCAGCATTTTCTCGTTGTTTGCCCGGTTGGTTACAATTACGGCCGTCAAGGATCCGATGGCGGTTATCATGGTTCCGATAAGTCCTATCCACTCCATTATTCGCCCTCCAATGCTGCCCTTGTCTTTGGTCCGCAGATTCCATCCGCTTCGAGCTTTGCTTTTTCCTGGAATTTCTTTATACATTCCACGGTGCCTTTTCCGCATTCCCCGTCGATGCCTCCGCAGTCGTCAATCTCGGACTGGTATCCGTTCTTGCAGAGCTCATATTGTACCCACTCGACAGGCTCGCCCTTTGATATATAATTCTTGCAGCCTTCCTTTTTAGCGTTTGCCACTGAGGTTACGTTGTCCAGTGGTTTTGCGTACGGGTTGCGCCTGGGCATTCCTTCCACTACGATTGCCGTATGTCCTTTTGTCTTGGTGACTATGATATCCCCATCATAAAGGGTTGTATTTTTCTTATACTCCTTCGGCTTTGCGAATAGTCCGGTCTTTTCCAGGATCTCGACCTCGTTCCCGGTGTAGAAGTCCGGGATTCTTTTCCCTGATGCTTCCTCGACCACTTCCTTTACCAAAGAGGAGCAGTCGCAGTTCGTCGGTGTCTTTGTGTCTATCCCGTGTTTGTAGATGCTCTCGCGGTCGTTCTGGCTGTATCCTATATTTTTATTATTGCAGGCAATCTTCATAAGTGAAGCCATCGTCCTTGCGAGCTGCGTCTTTTTCGGTCTGAGTATGATCCATCCCTTTTTATTTTCATAAAAGTCTTGAAGCTTGACCTCTCCGGAGTAGTCGTCCGTCTTTTTCTGCAGCTGGTCTCCGGGCTTTCCGTTGTTGGCCTTGCCGTTCTCATCGTGTACTGCGTTACCGAGAATTATCTTCATTGTCGTTTTCCTCCTTCCCTTCCTTCTTCCCCACCTGCGTGCCGAAGTAGAAGGATATTATCATCGTATAGATTGTCAGGTACTGGTCGGGCTTCACTGCCTGGGTTATCCCCAGGTAGATGAAGCCTCCGGTCAGTAAAAAGGTTACTATGCTTTTAACATCGATTAGTTTTGCCAGCTTTTTCCCCATGCGCGTCTCCTCATGCCATATCGTATGAATTTACGACATTGTTTATATTGTCTATTACATGAATTTTATCGTTTGTGAAATCTGCGATTATCCAGTAGTAATATCCGCCGCTTTCAACATTGTCACCCACGATTATCGGGATCCCATTGACTTCTCTTTCGGAGTAGTTATGTGTATGTCCGCAAATAATAGCCTTTACTTTTTGTGTCGCTCCAGAGAAATCATATGTCGCATCAAACTGCGTGTATGATCCTTTGCTATTGCAAGCGGCCAAGAAATCCATTAAATCAGAAGATGCTGTATATAGTACGTCCCCGGCATCTTTGACCATAGCATGTACATAGATAATCACCGGTTTTGTTGCGTTGATAAGTTTTCCGTAAAGCCAATCAAACTGATTATATAATTCGTTTGTTTCTGTGTTTGTCTTGTCTCCTGAATTAAGGACTACTATCATCGCTTTTTGGGTTTCGTATGTATAATATGGTGTATCTGAGTATGGATGACAGCAAAGCCTTGCTACTTGCTGGTAATTTATTCTGTTGGTTTCTGATTCTACTCCGCCAGATGCGTATATATTAGTGTCGTGATTTCCTAATACGAAGTGGAATTTATTCAAAAACAAATAGCGCATCCATGCCGCAGTATTGGTTATCTGATATACTGCTATCGCTTTTGTTGCTCCGGCATTCAGCCAGTCGCCACCACAAACGACATCTTCAGGATTGCTTATATTGAATGCGCGCTGCATGTTTGCCATCCATGTCTGAGAGTATTGATTTTTTGAAGTTCCCCAGATATGCGGATCTGTAAAATATAACGCTGTATAGATGTTATCCGAACAGTCAAGCATCTTAGATAAAAAGGTATCAATTCCGTTTTCATTTTCATTTGAAAATCCTACATAAGAACTCCACTGTGATCTTTGTTGCATCCATCCTACTTCGTTATTGTTTCCTCTTGTTGTTCTGTATGTATAGTCCTCAAACCATAAGCCGCTAACCGGATGTGAGTATCTGACTGTGAATAAATCAATTCCATTTATAGGAATATTGCCCGGATAGCATGTTTTAACCTTATATGTATTTACATCATAATATAATGCGCTATTGCTTGGACATACAAAAGTTATAGTATTATCACTTACACTTGCATATGAAACATCGCTTGGTATGCTCGAAACGGCTTCGCCTTTGCTTTCTCCGGCTTTCGTTAAATAGTTGATATTGCCATTTGTTGTTTCTAATTTAAGTGTTACATTTCCGTTTCCATGCTGCGTAACACTAATTTTATACCCTTCCGTAAGATATGGGACGTTTTTTGTCTTTGGTATGGTATCGTTTATAGCTGTCTCTGCTGCGGTTAGTCTTGTCTTTGTAGTTTTTATTTCATTTAACATATATGTTTCAAGCCATTTACCGCTTACAAACTGATCATATCGAGCACATAGCAGATCTATTCCGTTAAATGGTGCAGCTCCGATTACTGCTGTTTTTATCAGATAATCGGTATAGTCCCAGTAAATGCAGTAATTATTAGGAATTGTAAACGTTATCGTATTTCCGTCAACGCTTGCATATGAGCAGGCCGCCGCAATCTGCTCCAGGGTTTTTGATTTGTTTGATCCATTATTGGTCATAAATGCTATGCTTCCGTTTGGTGTATTGGCAGTAAATACCATCCCCGTATGTCCTGAAGCAATAGATACATTAAAAGTAGTCCCTGCAGAAAAATAAGGGATGCCTTGCTGAATACTTACAGCGTTTTTTACATTGTTGATCTCAGCCTGTCCTGTTTTAAGTGTTTTGATATCATATTGTTCTATTGCCTCAAGCCATGCTCCACTTACAAACTGCATATATCTGACAGATAACAGATCTATATCTCCCGGATTCGGCAAATTGCCTATAAGACAATTTTTAACAACATAATTCTGAGAATCCCAATAAATGCAGTATCCGTTTGGTATTGCAAATGTTAAAGTTCTTCCATTAACAGATGCGTAGCTGCATGTATTCGGAATTTCTGATATAAGCTTGCTCTTATTGCTGCCGTTTGACGACAGGTAACTAATATAATCACTTGCTACGTTCAATGTTACTGTGGCATCCCCTGTTGATGAGTTCCACGATACGTTCCAAGTTGTTCCCGTTGTAAAATAAGGCACATCAATTATCAAGTTTTTGAATGCCTTATTAAAAGAATCTATTTCGTCGTCAAACCCGCCGACTATCTGCTCGATTGTATCCGAGTATGATGAGCTTTCCTCTGCCAGTCCGTCCAGGGTATCCGCTACGACCTTAAACATGAAGGAGGCTGTCGATATCCTTTGCGTTGTGCTGTTCTTCAACTTTAAATCGCAGAATACTTTTCCGGGGGTATCCAGTTCCGTGCCCTTGAATGTATATGTGTATTTATTACTGGATACGGTGATAGTTGTTGATTCGACCGCGCCCATTGCTTTACGGAATACAATCTGCGGAGTAGTTCCGGTTGCGTCAAAGTCGAGGACTTCGATCTCTATCTGCATTCCGAAGTCGCCCTGCTTGAGCACGATGCCGGTCTCAACGATTGCGGCCTGCTTCATGCTGACTTTTACTTGATACTTTTGCGTCATTTTTTTGCTCCTCCTTAGTTTTCAAATATAAATTGCTCTATTTTTTGAAGCCTTGCTTCCAGCTTGTTCATTTTAGATTCTGCGAGTTTCTTTTCGCTTTCCAATGTTTCGACTTTGGCCATCAGCTGTTGTATGACTTCGGTCTGGACCGCGATTATTTCCTCGTATCTGAGATAATAGTCGCCTTCCGGATCCTTTACTACGACAGCCAGATCCTTGTCGCTGAGTTCTGCCTTTTCTGCTGCCTCCTCGACTTCCTGGGCTATAAATCCGGTATGCTTTCGCCCGGAGGTACCGTCTATATACTTAAAAGCCACCGGTTTTAAGTTTTTAAAAAACTCTTTATATCTCCAGTCAAGCGGTGCGATCTCTTCTTTTTTTCTCCGGTCTGAGCTGACTGCTGTCCCGTTTACATATACGTTTTGTCCGTAGATGTTTTTATATTGCTTATTTGCTGTACCGAGGCTGATGGTGTTTGTCGTGCTGGGATAAAAGTTGTTATTATTATCCCATTCTATCGATTGATAGTTTGACGAGCTGGTGTAGTTCCTCAATGCTCCGCAGAAGTAGTATGCGAACATCTCTCGGAACTGATAATTGTACTCGCCTATCTGGTAGGTGTTATTTGTCGCAGGTGACAGTTTCGAGCCCTGGCTGCTGGCTGTCAGTGTGATCGTTCTTGTGTATGATCCATTTACAGCCTTCAGGGTGCTTGTGGTTGCCTGGGATAAATCGAGGAGCGTTCCGTCTATGTAAAACTCTTTAGCGTATACCTTGTCGTATTGCTTCGAGGATGTTCCTAAACTCAGTGCATTGGTCGAGCTCGGCACCAGATTGTGCGAGGTATCGAATCCCATGTTGTACTGTGATCCGTCCCTCCATTTTCCGTCAAGGTCTCCGAATAAATACTGCGCATATAGGTTTTTCAGCAGCTTTGTTGATGTTCCGATACTTAAAAGCTCTGATGTGCTCGGAGTGAGATTGTGCGAGCTGTCGAATTTTAGCGTGTTGCTTCCGTCCTTCAGTCCTCCGTCCAGGTCTCCCTTGAATGTCAGCGCTGTGACTTCCTTTAGCTTTGCATCACTGCTGCCAAGCGTGAATGTCTCCGTTACGGATGGCAGGATCGTTGCTCCTGTGTTATTGCTTGTCAGTGTCAGTGACCTGGAATATCCTCCGGTATCATCCGTCAGCGCGTTTGTAGTGGTTCCGGATGGCTCGAACTTCGTTCCGTTCAGATAAAGCTCTTTTGTATATACCTTGTTATACTGATATGACGAAGTACCCAGTCCGATTGCATTCGTTGCGCTCGGGTTCAGGTTGTGTGCGCTGTCAAAGCCCACCGTGTATGTGTTTCCGTCTTTTAAATTGCCGGTTACGTCTCCGGTCAAATCCCCGGTGAATTTTGTCGCTATTACCTCCGCCAGCTTGTAATTTGCTGAGCCTATCTTTAAGGCATTGTTTACGTTCGGGATCAAATACATTCCGGATACGTCGGCGGACAGCACAAGGTCTCTGTTCTGCTGCCCGTATGTAGTATGCAATTTGTCCACCGTTATGTTCGCCGGCAGGAACTCTGTCCCGTTCAAAAAGATTGATTTTGTATATATCTTGTTGAACTGCTTCGCTGCGGCTCCCAGCTCGATGCTGTCCGTCGCTGATGGTGCAAGGACTGTTGCCGAAGTCCAGGATATATATCCATTTGTATTGTCATGTGCGAATGCTCCGATCACTCTCCGGATGTATAGGTCTTTGAAATGCAGCGAACTGGATCCCAAATCCACCGCCTCGCTGCTGTCCGGTACCAGTGCATTTGAACTGTTCCATGAAAGTTGTCGCTCTGTTGACTGTCCGCTTTTCCATGCTCCCCTGAATAGTCCGGTCCAGATTTCCTTCAGCTTTGCTGCGCTCGTTCCGAGTGCCCATGCGTCATTGGTGGACGGTGTGAGCGTTATGGTTCCGGCTGCGTATGTCGCGATCAGTGAGTATGTGGTTCCGGAATTTACAACAAAGATCCTGTCCTGGTATATCTTCGTGAAGCTCTCCCCGTCCAGCGTGAGCTTCTTGATAAAAATCTCCTTGAAGTTTTTCGCTGCGCTTCCCAGGCTGTCCTTGTCGTCCGTTGTCGGCAGCAGTGCATAGTTTCCGAAGGTGATATCTTCCGCCGGGTTTGATGCATCCTCTATGATGCTCTTGTACTCTATCGGGCAGAAGTTTTCCTCCACCCACTTTATCTTTGCATATATCTCGATCGGGTTCTCATCGTTGACCTTGCCGAGTATTATATAAGTCTTTCCTTGGGGCAGCAGTGCTACTTTGTCACCCTGCTCCGGGAAGTATCCGTCGATATATGTATAAAGCTTTGTCGATGGTGCCCCGTCTCCGTACAGTTTGACGTATGCGCGGCCGCCGGGTGTTACTGATGTTACCTCACCGAGCTTGACGATCACGACCTCGGCCTCCTCCTTCTTGGATGCCTGAATCTGTTCTATTACGTTATCGAATAGCATTTACAAGCCCACCGCCTTCCTGCACTGATGTTTCATTTTTCCGCCTGTCCAGAGGTCCATCTCCCAGGCGATTTCCGTATATTTGCCGGCTATGTCCAGCTCCGAATCATCGACATATAAGCAGTCGTTGTATTCGTGATTCGGCATGTTTAGTGTTTCAAATACTATCTTTTGGTATACTTTACTCTCGGCCATTACTCGTGCGACATATGCGTCAAGCGAGCCCTGGTTCGCTATATCTGAAACGGCAGCGATATCTGTTATCACTCGTCCTCTGCTGACCGTTGACAGCTTGCTGTTCGGATCGTCGTTTGTAACGCTTGAAATCATGTATTGTCTTTCCGCATTTTCGAGGTATCTCACGATCTTGTTCGGCGCTCCGAAAATGTCCAGCTCCTCCTGGGCTCCCGGCTGTATGATTGAAGCCTTGTCTGTCGCATAAAATGCATCGATGCTGCGTCCGTCCGGCAGTTCGTATTCTCTGGACCTTACGAAGCCGAAGCTGTCCGCATATAGTGGGTAATAATTGATAGCTGCCAGAAGGTCGTTGCATGCTGAAAGTTTGCTTGTCCCGATTGGGAACTCCATCGCGGTTACTGTTTCCAGTTCTGATGGTGATATATCGCATTGCATTATTCCTGCGGATAATACTATATTCGCCACCGCTGCGGTGTATGATGTGCCCGCAGGGACTGTGTATCGGCTGTCGAATCGGTCATCGTTCAAAATCTGCATTTTGTCATAGCATTCCACGCTCCGTCTGATTGCTCCGCCGCTTGCCTGTCTTGCAGGGCTTGACATGAGGAATACTCCGAGGGGATATGTCAGGATCCCGTTCGGTGTTTTCAGCTTCATGTACGGTCTTAATCTCTCCGATGTGAAATCGATCTCTTTGTCCTCGATGATGGTCAGCGAAGCCGATCTCTGGATCGTTGCGTCTATGTTATTAAATATTTTGCAATCCGGGGAGTGAACCTCCCCGATTGCTTCGTCGTTTTTGTCCAGGATATCGAATCCATATGTCACCGTCCTGGATTGTTTCATAAGCTCCAGGACCTGCGCCCATGTGTATCCGTTCTGAGCTAAACTATACATTTACGACCACCTCCGTGTCGGCTATCCGGATAAATGTCATTTCTGCCATGTATCCTTCGCTCATCCATCGTGCGAAAGTAATCGGCGGCTGTATTGCCACGGGGAATGCCCGCCCGGAATAATCGCGGTAATATATGCGGTCCTTTCTTGACATTGCCACGAGCCTTTCCTTCTGGTCCTCGTCCTCAATATAAAGCCTTGTTTTGAATGCCCTTGATTCAAAAGCCCCATGCTCGACCACCGGAAGTTCCCGTCCGATGCAGTTATATACTGCCATTTCCCCGGTGATGTCCTCCGTATATGGCAGATAGATTTCTTCTGATTTGTCGATTTCCAGCTCATCGTCCTCTGTCTGCAGAACTATGGATATTTTGGGATAGCATACTCTTTCGGGATCTGAATCGGTATATCCTCCGGTCGCCCATGCTCTCACGATGTATTTGTATTGTCTGTCAAATCCGAATGTCGAATCGGTGAATTTCCCGGCTGTCATTGTGCCCAGGATCTTCTCGGCTCCGTCCTCGCCTTCCTGTCTGATCACCGCATAATTTGTACTTGCTGCGGTATCTGTTTCGATTGTGATCTGTGTATCATCTTGAAAAAGTCTAATCGTGGGTTTGCTCGGTCCTGCTGCGTTTATCGTGAAGGCTTTCGTTCCCCAGTCGGATACAAGCCCGGTCGAGTTCCTCACCCTGACTTTTGCGGTGTATGAGCCTTTTAAGAATATGTTCGGTTTATAGCTGGCCACAGACGATGCTACGCTGTCATTTATAACCGTTTTGTTATTCGAATCAATTATTTGTATGTCGAATGCGTTCTGGTCCGTTGTGGCCCATGTAATCGTTGTCAGCGCCTTGTTTGGTACGTTATCAATCACCGGCGCTGCGGGCTGGCCTACTACGTTAAATTCTGCGATAGAAGAGTAATCCGATACTTCGCCGGCATCGTTCGTGCCCTTGATCCTCCACTGATATACTCCTTGCGCAAGTCCGCCAGTCAGCAGATATGTGTGCGTTGTCTGTGTGAGGCTGACCACCGTCCAGCTCTCTGCGGTCTTTAGTTTGTACTCGAGCTGTACTGCTGCCTGTGTTGCGCCTGTGGTTGCTTCCCAGTTCCATGCAAAAAGCAGGTCGGTGTTTTCACTTACATATGTTCCGACAGGATATGACGGGCTCGGCGGAAGCTGCGGGACATCCTCGTATGTTACGGATAATTTTGTCTCATAGTCTGTGAGTGATGCGTTTCCGATGCCGCAGTATACTGCCGGCCCATGTATTCCAGGCCATGCGTTTATCATTATGGTGTAGTATGTTCCATCTACAATGTTCTTTGCAAAAATACCTGTAATATTCAAATATCGCCAGCGAGGGAATGTATCGGAGGCAAACGGCTCTATTGGCTCTGCTTCTATTATGTCTCCCCGTTCTCCGAGTACTCCCATGTTATTCCAGATGAGTTCGTCTAATGTGTCGCCCGTTTTATATGCTGATAATCGACAGCCCCGGCCTTGACTTTCTGTTTGTCCGCCTCGGGATGTTGTATAAAAAATTAATGTTGCACTAACAAATTTCTTATATCGAAGGCTCTGGGGAATCACAAACTGTGCCACCGCAGTATATTCTCCCGTATATATACTGCTTCGCATTAAATTGTCGGAAGTATGAGGAGTCTGATTGTTTTCGTATATCCATGTGCCCTTGCTTATGGTTAGTAATGATGATCCCATTTATGTCCTCCTCAGTCCCATTCTCTGCTGCTGCGCGAGGTCAACTACTCGATTAAAATCTTGTACGTTCTTCGCGTCTATTGTGATATAGTTATAATTTATCGTCGTTCCTGCTGCGGCTGCCTCGTTTGCCGGTGTGATCTTGGATCCCTTCGGCAGTGTTACAAGCTCCGGACCGGATTCGCCCACCCAGGTCTTGCCGCCCGGGAAGTTGTCGGTTCCTGATGCGTTCCTCATTGAGTAATTTACATTCGTCCTGTTGACGGCCGCCTGTGCCCCATTTACCGTGTCAGTCACGCTCTGGGTACTTTTCCCTATTGCGTCCATTGAGCGGTTCAGATCGTCCGATTTGCCTATAATAACGGCTATGATTGCGGCGAGGGCTATCAATGCAGCCACAACTCCGATTATAATCGCAGCTGTCTTCGCTCCGGAAAGTGAAAAGGTCTTGAAAAATTCCCCGATGGCTTTCCCGGTATCCGTTAAGCTCTTGATTGCCTTTACTATCAGCACGATTGTCGTTACCATTCCCGCCAATATTACCAGCGTTTTAAGGACCGGTGTCGGGATGGATGATATCGCCTCAAACAGCGCCGTAAGGATCGGCAGAAGGGCGAGTCCCAGGCTGTTCTTTAATGCCTCGGTCGTCGCGTCGAATTTGTCGAATGCGTCCTGAAGTTCTCCCAATGCCTGCAGGTCGTCTCCGCTCATTACGATGCCGAGCTTGTCTGCTTCCTCATATAGCTCTTGCAGTCCCTTGCTTCCCTTTTCGATTAAGGGATTGAGTTCCTTTGCTGATTTTCCGAAAAGCTCAAAAGCCAGCGCATCCCTCTCGGTCGAGTTCTTGACCTTGCCGAGCGCGTCGATTGCTTCCATGAATACTTCGTTCTGATCTCTCAGCGCTCCTCTGGAATCCTTCACCCTGATGTGCAGCTTCTTGAATATATCGGCGGCACCGTCTGCTCCGTTCCTTGCCTTGATCATCGTCTGCTCGAGCTTGGTAGTAAGCCCCACCATCGTGTTGAACTCAACATCGACAAAGTTTGAAGCGTATTGTAGTTTCTGCAGTTCATCTGTTGTCAGTCCGGTTGTCGATGCAAGCGTCAGAAGTTCGTCTGCGTTCTCTGCTGCTGCCACGCTGCATTTTACAAGTCCGGTGATCATTGCTCCGATCGCCAGGACCGCATTCCCGACTGCTGCGGATACTCCGTCGAATTTCTTCGCCAGCTTCTCCAATGCCGGGGATATGTTCAGGCCAAGGGATGATGCCACGTCCCTGATCTCGTCCCCGAAGCTCTTGTTTGCTCCGGTTGCCTTGTCGGTCTTTTCCTTGTTTTCCTGCAGCTGTCCGTTCAGCTGTTCAAGTTTCAGCCTTTCGTCTAACAGCTTTTTGTCCAGGGCATCGATTTCCTTCTGGCTGGCCTGGTTCGATTTCATGGCATTGTCGTATGCCTTTTTCGCTTCCTCTACTTTCTGGCTCTGCAGTGCGATTTTCTGCGTCAGGTATTCGGTTTTGATGCCGAGCTGGTCTGTCTCGCTTCCGTAATTCTTCGCCTGCTGTGTCGCCAGTCTAAATTCGGCATCGAGAAGTCCCATTTTTCTATTTATTTCTGTTACCCCGCCCGTGAACTGTGAGTAATCCAGTCCGAGGTATATCGTTCTCTTATTAGATGCCATATCCCTTTAAAACCTCCTTGATGCTCCGCGCAGTCCTGGGCGGTTCCGGTATCTTCTGACCGGATAACGCTGCGGCTTTTGTCTTTTCCTCCTCGCTCCATTTATCTACCAGATACAGCACCCTCGGAAGCGTGGACCTGAAGAAGCCGTCCTCGTCCAATCCGAGCTTGACTGTGTATAGATAGTAAAGCGAATCGAAATCTATTTCTATTTCGCCCCCAGGATCTGCGCCAGAAGTTTTTTTGCTTCTTCTTCGCCGCCTTTTACTCCCACCGATTCCTGGAAGGTCTTTATTATCTCCGTTATATTTTCGATTGACATATTAGCGACAATTTCCCGCGCCTTGTCCTCATCGAAGTCCTTGTTTATGTCCTTACCGGCTGCGTATATGATAACCGCCGCCATCTCCGGTATTCCTCGTTTTAAAAAATCTTTAAGGCCGCCCTCGAGCTCCTGGATGCTGGACAGGCATCTTATATCAAAACGGAGGAGAATTGCCTCTCCCCCGTCGAATTGTAGCTCTATTTCGGGGGCAGCCTTGCAGGTCATGATCTTCTTAGCCATAATGCCTCCTTGTTTTTATTGATTAAATATCAGGACTTGCTGCGAATGCTGTCTGATTTGCTGTTGTGAAGTCGCTGTCGTCGGTGTCTGCTGTCATCATTACGGTCTTGTCGAGTTCACGTCTGACAAAGTTCATTGTTACGTTCTCGGTCGAGAAGGTGATGTTGTCCTCCTTCTGTGTTGCGCTCTGTCCGATGGGCTGACATTTGCCGACTAACAGCCAGGTTGCTTCGTATCCGCCATCGTCGTGCTCGATCTCGAAGTATATCGCAGTCTTTGGCGGCTTGTCTGTTGTCTTGTAGCTTGACACACCCTTTGCTGACTTCGTAATACCGAGAAGCGCTACCTTGTCGGCAGCAGTCAGCTTGTCGATTCCAAATGTCAGGGTTGCTCCGGTCACGAGTGAAATGTCGCTGACCTTCTCACCGTCTCCGTAAAGGTTTCCGGATGCTGTGGTGAAGGCAATCTCTATATTTCGAAGTGTGGGCATTGCCACGGGTGTCCCGATGGTGTAAGCTGCATTTGTGTCTGATGTTACGGTCGCACGCTTGCAGTTCCTTACGTTGATTCTATAACCAGCCATTTATATGTTCTCCTTTCATTGTGTTGGGTATTGTGGTAATAACTGGAAGTGGAATACACCCCGGAATTTTTTCGCCGTGGTGTCATAATAGCTTTCGACGTTCGGGGATGTGATTCCGTCCGTCTGGTCGAGTGCAGACATGAGTTCCGCAAGGGCTGTGTCCCTGGAGTCCTTCTCCTCATACCAGATATTGACGAAGCAGTCCTCCGTCCGTCTCTTTGCCTTACCATCCCCGAAAAGCGCCGGGGTTATTACCTGAACCTCAAGTGTTGCCGAGGGATAGATAATCGATTCCTGACCTAAAAAAACGGGAATGTTCAGCGTTTCCTCGATGATACTCTTTATATTATCCTCAGTCATGCGTTGCCCTCCCGATCAGTTCGTCTAATATCTTTTCTATCTGTGGCGCTGCCTTCTCCATCGCGTTGCTGGTGAAGTGTATCGCCCTTGTATGGATGGAGCCGTCCGGGTTTCTCGTTCCGTCGTCCAGCATGTGCCATTTATATGCTGTCAGCTTTCCTCCGTGAACTGTCACTCCGGTTACTCCGGTCTTTTTCCTCTTTCCGTTTATCGTGACCTTGATATCATCCCGCATATGCTTGTATCCGGAGCCGGCTTCGTCAGATTTCGGCAGCAGGTTCTGGGTTTCCTTCTTGATAACCTTGCCGATTTTCTCGAGCGCTTCCTGCTGGTCTGATTCCAGCACGTTCTCCATTCGCATGATGTCCTGGACTATGCCGTTAAGCGTATTTTTATAATCAAGATCTACTGTCATAAGCCCACCGTCACTTCTATGGTGCCGCCGACTGGCTCGAATGTTCTTATGATGTTGAATTTCTCGCCATCGAAGATAAGCTCCGTCGGTCTCTTTTTGGTGCCGCCCGTTTCAATGATCACCGCCCGGTCGTATTCGTCTTTGTCAATCTCGAAGATATATGTCGGATTGATCCCGACCTCGACCGCTGCGTAAAATTCTTTATAACTCACGGACTTCTTCGTACACCAGACGGGTGTTTCCGTCCTGGTGACTGTCGCCCCGCTTGCTGTCAATGTCACGAGCGTTGCTTCGTCGTTATGTATCATCCGCTACCTCCCCGGGAGTCTGTCCCGATCCTGGGATCCTTGCGGACTTCCTCAGATTGTCCAGCTGATAAAGGAAAGATTTCCCTGCGGCATCCCTGATGCGCTCATCTGTGGAAAGATTCATGAGGCATCCCTGCACGATGCAATCCGTTATGAGCGTATTGTCGGAGGATGCTATGGCCTGCGATACTCCGGCACGCTCAATCTCTGCCCTTGACCAGTCAATATATCTCTGTATCTCTGTATCCAGTGAAGTGCTTTTCCATCTCAATGCGAGCCTTACTGTGTCTAAAATAGCCATATTTCCTCCAATTTCCCGGGAGGTTTTACGCTCCCGGGATAGCTTTTTTTATTACGAAGCGGTAACGGTGACTGTGTAAGTCTCGGTTCCGTCATCGCCTGTTACTTCGATTACCACCTCGTTCTCGCCTTCCGTCCATGTTGCGGAGGATCCGTTTTCGAGTTCCACGTCGTTAACTGTGATCTCGATCTCGGCATCGGCGCTCGTGGGTGTGGCTGTCACCTTATTTGATGCGTTTGTGGTTGTAACGGTGTACTCTGTTACGTCCGGATCAAATTCAGGTGTCAAGGTAAGCGACCCGATCGTCAGCCCCGATAAGGTCTTACTTATGGGGTTACGTCCAGCTTTGCAGCTGCTTTGGGTGCGAGAAGTGCGCACTGGAATCTTGCGTATCCGCTATATGTGATAACGTGCTTCTTGATATCCTTGTCTGATTCAACCATGATATCCTGAACCATGTTGCCGACTACCTGCTCGGGATCTAAAATCCAGATAAGATCTGCGCCGATTGCATCCTCAACTTTAACAGGGAAGCCTGCAAGTAAGCCCCTGATCTTTTCGTTTGCGTCATGCTGGAAGAGAGGGCGGCCTGTTGAGTCAACCATGCCAGCGATGTACTTGTAGATTGTGGTCTGGTTTGCATAAAATACGATGTTGTTTACGTTCTTTAATACTGCAAGAGCGCCAGTAACGTCTGTCCATACAATCTTTCCGGATGTTGCTACGTCGAGGTCATTGTTTGTGCTGTCATAGTCGGTGGCGAGCTGTGAGATAACGTCAGCTGCCAAAGCTGCGCCGAGGCGGTCTGCGATTTCTCTTGTGATGAAGCTCTCGAATCCGTCAATGCTCATGATGCCGAGTGCGTATGAGATATCTACATACTTTGCGAAATCCTTACCGGAAAGGGTAACCTTTGCGAAGGTGTTGTTTTCTGCATCTGAAGGTGCAGCGTTCTCGCTTACGGTGCCAGCGTCACCTGCTGCGATTGCAGTACGCTTTGCGACTTCGAGAATTGTGCCGGTTCTGTAAATGGTGATATCGCCCAGGATTGCATGCTTGCCTTCGATGAGATCCCAGATCTTATTTAAAAGAGTTGTGGGAATTGTATATCCTGCGCTCTGGCCTGATGTGGTACCGGTTGTATGAACGAAGTCTGTTCTCTGCTCTTCCTCTGCTGTCAAAGGTAAGCCGAGCATGTACTTACTCCATGCAGTTCTGTATTCGTTAGAATCAACAGAGAATTTTCCTCTTGCCTCGGGTGCTGATGCTGCGGGCATGGGGATTACGTTCTCGGGCTGGATCTGTCCTGCTGCCAGTGCCTGTGCGTTTGCGCTCCTGGTCTGCATTGCTTCGAGTGCCAGCTTGCTTGCCTCAAGTGATGCGATTTCGCTCTTGAATGCTGCTATCTGTTCGTCTGTTAAGTTTCCGGCTTCGAGTGCGGATCTGATCTCGCCAAGCCTTGCTAAAATCTGTTCAAGTGTCATTGTTTTTTCTCCTTTTCAAGTATTGTGTTGATTTTGGTTTTAAGTTCTTCGATGGCCTGGGCTCTCTGTGATCTCTCCGTCACGAGCTTGGCGATTTCTCCATCCTTCAGGCTCCTTGCTGATATCTCAGTCCCATCGTTTGCCGGAAGACTAACTGCGGATACGTCATAAAGCTTGTCAATCGCTTTTATGGTCCTTGTGTAGATGGTTTTTCCATCCAGTTCTTCTTCCTTTATCTCATCGGCTTTTACATGAAAGCCGAATGACATCTTGCTTGTATAGCCGCCCTTTATTTCTTCGAATAGGTTGCGGCCGATCTCTGTCCCGCCTAAGTATGCGTTTACCTGCAGGCCGTGGCTGTCCGGTGTAATCTGCAGTGTGTCGTTTGATGTCCTGGCGAATACGCGCCCCTCATGGTCGTACTGGAATATAACATCTCTCATGTCGCAATTATCAAAAGCGCTCGGATCCACTTGTTCGTCAATCCGGAAGTTTCCCTCGTCCCAGAGCGTGTATTTTTCATTGAAGGTTGTCGCATACCCTCTGACATTATAGGTTCCCGCATCCTCGCCTGCGATGTTAAGGTCCATCTGCATCTTGCGGTATTCCCTGCCTTTGTTTATCTTGTCAAGCAGACTCATTTCCATCCTCCTTGTCCTCCGGTGCTGTCTCTCCGGTCGGTGTAGTATCCAGTCGTCTTATATATTCATCGCCGCCCTCGTATGGTGCCATGTTGAATACCTGGCGCAGCTCGTTTGGTGACATGATCCCTCGGTCGACGAGCTGGACCATGTTCAGCTTTGTCTTGTTGCTTGCGTACTGTAAGCGGTTCGATTCATAAAGGACTTTATTCCCGAGGTCCTGTTCCCTTCTGGTGAATACCTTCCTGGTCAGTTCCTCTGATAGCGCTATCAGGAAAGGCTCAATCTTTGCCTGATAAAATGCTTCCATTTCTTCCTCGGTGAACTTCGACATTATGATGTCGTCGTTAACTCCCCAGTATCTCTGTATATCCTCCCTGAGCTGTTTCATTGTGTTCGGATCCGTTACTGACGGATTCATCGTAATCGGAATGAAGTCCTGGCTTGCGTCAATCGATGCGATTCCGCCGGAGTTCTCAAGGTTTAAGTAGTCCGTTACGAACTGCTCCTTCTGCTCCTTTAAGCTCTCGGGTGAAAGCATCGCCTTTGTGCTTTTCAAAATGCCTCGGAGGTTTGCTGTCGCCTTGACCGCATTCGCGATGCCCTGGTCAGCTGTGTTGTTTACTTCCAGCTTTGGAAGTATCGCTCCGTTATCGTCTCCGGATATGTCCGAGGTAAAATAGTCTTTTCTAAGGACAGCCAGATCCTCCCAGGGGAATACGAAGTCTTTTTGTGTCGTTGTGTTGAACGTAAACTTGATGTAAAGCCCGCCCATGTACTCCCAAGCCTCAAAGCTCGCATACGGTACCGGATAAAAGCCCGTCGTCCTTCCGGTATCATCCCGGGATATGTATATAAAAGCCGTGTTTTTGATCTCGAGCCATAGCCTGACCTTTTCCAGGAAGTCCTTCCCGTTCATGTAAAGGTTCGGGTTTGTGTTCAGGATCTTTGCTATATCCGGCTTTGTGCAGGTTGCGTGCGCCTTGCTCGAATGTTCGGCTATCGGGCGGATACATGAGCGTACTAAGTCCGACTGCCACATATTCTGACCGAAAGGAGAAAAGATGGCGCTATATGCTCCCAGCTCTTTCCATCTGGTCTGTTTAGCTGACTTTAAAGGTCTGAAAATGTCCCAAAAGCTCATGTTTTCGCTCCTTTTTGTTAAAAAATGCTCGTTTTTGTTACAAAAAATAACATTTTATCTTAAATATCTTGAATAATCGTCCTGATGCTTCAAAAAGCCCACCCATGCGTTCAGCAGGCTGACCATTCCGTCTATCCTGCGGTTTGTCTGCATCTTGACCGGCTGCATTACTTCCAGCGAGTCTGACTTGGTCTTTTTGGCTGCGGTGTTCAGCAGGCACCATCGAAGTATCGGGTTGTTATTGTATATGACTTTATGCTCTGCGAATGCTGCCTGCATTTCCCTCATCGGCTGGTTCCAGGTGTATGGACCTTGCGCGGTCTTTTCAAGCTCGAATCCGTATCCTTCCATCTCCGGTACCCAGTATCCGGAAAGTGCTCTATCGTAACAGATCCAGAGCGGTCTGATGTCGTGCTGTTCGACCATCTCTATAAACCATGCGGTGACATCCGAGTAGTTGACCTGTGCTCCCTGGCATATGCGGAGCCATCCCTGATCGGCCCACAGCTTGTATGGTGCCTCTTTTGCTCCGGTCCTCTCTACGAAGTCAAGCTTTGACTGCGGGATGAAGTACATCTGCAGCACGTATATGTTTGTGTCTCCCGGTTTCTGGATCAGCAACGTGCCGCATGTGAGGTCTCCTACTGCTGACAGATCGCATCCGCCTATTGCATAACTGTGGGATACGCGCTCAATGTCGAAGGTTGTCTCGTTTACCGCTTCCTCATAAGCCAGCCAGGATGCGAACTCGGACTCCGGTAAATTAAAATCTTTTGTTAGCAGTGTCGGCAGGAATGAGGGATCCCGCTTCGCCTTTTCTACGTTCTGAGATAAAGTCTCTAACTTTTTAATCTTGCCCAGTCCGGGATTCGCCTCCGGCCAGTGCTTGGGATCCGCCCATGTTGAGCGGTCGTTAAGCTCATATATTAACGGGAGCACACTGTAATCTTCAAAGCCTGGCTCCCACATTGCAACGCTTGACCAGTATCCATATTTGGCATCAAAGAAGCCCTCACGCACGAATCCGTTTGTGGCTATCAGCCATGCGAGCGGCTGGTCTCTCATGGACTGGCCCTGCAGCATTACGTCGTACAGAGCCGAAGTTTTCATCGCGTGAAACTCATCCAGAGAGAAAAAAGAGGGATTCAAACCATCCATAGTGCTCGTGTCTGATGCAAGGCATTTTATAAAGCCCATATTACCGGCGCAGTATATATCGCTCTGCCTTTTCTTGGTGATCGCTTTCAGCTCCGGTGATTGTATCCTCATGTTTACGCATTCCGCATATATGAGGTTTGCCTGGTCTTTTTTGTTTGCTGTGCAGTAAACCTCGGGACCTGCTTCCCTGTCGTTCAGAAATACATCCCACTCGACTGCGGCGGTCTCTGTCGACTTTCCGCATTTACGTCCACGGATGTCTACTACTTCCTTAAACCTGCGGAGCTTTGTCCCTTTATATCTCCATCCGAATACAAGCTGCAGCTTTGCCTTCTGGAATAATTCGAGCTTGATGCTCTGTCGTGCAAATCTGCCCTTTGAGTGCTTGCAGAAGCGCTCTATGAACTCTATATGCCGAAGTCCTTCTTCTGCGTCAAAGTAAAACGGAAAGCCCGCAGGTGGCTTTTTCATCCATGCCACTTCACGCTCATATACCGCCCGGACTTTGTTTGATACGATCTCCTTGCCGGACTGTATCGCTTTCAGGTATTCCTTCGGCCAGTTTGTTACCTGTTTACTCGCCACGCAAGAAGGCCATTATCTCGGAACCTGCGTCCGATTCGTTGTCCCTTAATTCCTTTATGATCTTGACCAGCGTTGTCACCGTCTGGTTGGCAGCAGTCGCTGTTTTGTTATACTCTCCGATTGCCGGATGTGTGTAGATGTTCTCCCGTCCTTTGACGTATTCCTTTGTTACCAGGGAGCCCTGCTCCTTGATCTGTCGCTCCAGGTCGTTCAGTATGTTTATCTGCACCTGATAACGCTTGAATGTAGTCAAGAAGAAGAAGTTCTGTTCTACTCCGTGCTTTTCTGCTATTGCCAGGATCTCCTGGGCTTGCTCGTTAAGTGATAGTTTTTTCTTTTCTGCCATTTATCTCATCCTTTCCGCAGTGCCTACGCTCACGGTATTGGTTTTTTTAATCTTCCAGCTTTTCGGCCTTCCTTCCGGTGAGATCTTCCCACCTCTTGATGATTACGTCCGCATAGTGCTGGTCGTATTCCATCATGTAGCATCTGCGGTGCTTGTTCTCGCATGCTATAAGCGTTGTCCCTGATCCGCCGAATAGGTCCAGGACTATCTCGTACTCTTTGGAGCTGTTCTCTATCTGTCGCTCCATGAGTGCTACAGGTTTCATTGTCGGATGCAGCTCGCTCTTTGCAGGCTTGTTCTCGTGCATGATCGTTGTTGGTGTTTCTCTTTCGGAGTAAAACCTCCGCAGCAGTTCTTTTGCCTGTGTTTCGGTCAATGCATCGACATCCTGGTATTTTTCAAAGACTGTACTCTTTGTGCGGTCATCTGTAAAATAATGAGCTGCGCCTTCCTTCCATCCGTATATGCAGGCTTCGTGTCTCCACTGGTAGTCCTGCCTGCCTAATGTAAATGTATTTTTCACCCAGATTAAATGCTCACGCATTTCTAATTGGTTACGGAGAAGCGCTTCCAGGAAACTGTGAGCGTGGCTGTCTGCATGCCAGATGCAAAACACCCCCCCCGATTTGAGAACGGTTCTCATATTTGCGAATGCATCCGTCAAAAAGTCAATAAATTTGGACTCTTGCATATTGTCATTCTGAATTTTGAGACCGTCCTTTGTGCTTCCGGTTATGTCCACGTTGTATGGTGGATCCATGAGACAAAGGTCAGCAAGTTTGCCACCCATCAGCTTCTTTACATCCTCGGGCTTTGTGCTGTCTCCGACCATCAGTATGTGGTCACCGAGCTTGTACCTGGTGCCGGATTCTGCCATCGGTTCCTCTGCTGCCTTTTCTTCCAGATCTTCGATGCCCTCATCCTGTTCGGTGAAGTCTATATCATCGAAGCCGATGTCGTCTATGCCGAAGCCTGTCAGCGTGATATCGAATCCGTTGTCCTTCAGTTCCTGCAGCTCTGCTTTCAGGATATCATCGTCCCATCCTGCGTCCTCTGCGAGCTTGTTGTCTGCCAGTATGTATGCTCTGATCTGTTCGTCTGTCAGCCCTTCTACTCTGACGCATGGAACCTTTTCCATGCCGATCTTCTTTGCTGCCAGTACTCTTCCATGACCTGCTATGATCATGTTCTTGCTGTCTATCAGCACCGGATTTATAAATCCGAACTCCTGCAGGGACTTGGCTATCTTGTCGACCTGCTCCTCGGAGTGTGTCCTGGCATTTTTGGGGTACGGAGCCAACGCTGTAAGGGCTATCTGGCTGTACTTTGATGTACTCATGCGTACTTCCTCCATGTATTCGGTTTGTCTGCCGTTTTCCAAAAAACTATGCGCGAGTCAGTGGGTTCTTTTCGTG
>Ga0326513_10000473_pt1 | contig 34111 bp, 28 predicted proteins | sample 2_2465_0518_D_FD_203654 | JGI IMG/M metagenome (GOLD analysis project Ga0326513, IMG submission 203654) | Bovine rumen microbial communities from UC Davis, California, United States - 2_2465_0518 | ecosystem: Host-associated > Mammals > Digestive system > Stomach > Rumen | place: USA...
GCGTGATGAAAAAGACCAACGACAATAATATCTTGAATCTATTCCGGACGAAAAAATTTGTAAGCGATGAATATGAGAACGACAAGAAGACGCTCATTGAGAAATATAACGAATTAGGTTATCGAGATGCATATATCGTTGCAGATAGTGTGGTTAAGTCAAAAGTTGATTCCACAAAAGTTGACGTTTATATGACTATCAACGAAGGTAAGCAATACTTTTTCAGAAATATAACGTGGACAGGTAATACTCTTTATCCGCATGAATATTTAGATGTACTATTAGGAATTAAACGCGGTGACACATATAATCTGAAGACATTGAATGAACGTTTGCAGACCGATGATGATGCGGTTGCAAAATTATATACCGACCGTGGTTATTTGTTCTTCAATGTTGATCCTGTTGAAGTCAAGATTGATGGCGATTCGATTGATTACGAGATGCGTGTATATGAAGGTCGTCCGGCAACAATCAGGAATGTAACGATCAATGGTAATGAACGTGTCTATGAGCACGTCGTTCGCCGTGAGTTATATACCAAGCCCGGGCAGTTATATAGTCAAAGCGACATCATGCGTTCGTTGCGCGAATTAGCGCAGATGGGACACTTTGATCCTGAAAAACTTGTTCCTGATATTCAGCCTAATCCTGAAGAAGGGACGGTTGATATAGGTTATAATTTGACAACCAAATCCTCTGACCAGTTGGAGTTCTCATTAGGGTGGGGAGCATCAGGATTAGTAGGTACGGCAGGTGTTAAGTTTACCAATTTTGCTATTCAAAATTTGTTCAAACCGAAGATGTATCGTATCGTACCGCAGGGCGAAGGACAGACTTTCAGTATCAATGCTCGTACGAACGGTATTTACTACACATCAGTAAGTGCTTCTTTTTTGGAGCCATGGTTAGGTGGTAAACGTCCTAATTCGTTGAGTGCGTCGATATTCTTTGCCTCTCAAACGGGATATAGTAATCGTTTTTACAAGGCTTATCAGAATTTATATAACTCATATTCTTCATATTATTATAATAGCGGATATAGCAACTATGCCAATCAGTTGATGGAGGCTGAGGCTGATAAAGATAAGTATTTGCGCATGTTTGGTGCGTCGATAGGTTATGGTAAGCGTCTGCGTTGGCCTGACGACTATTTTACATTCTATGGTGAGATATCCTATCAGATGTATAAGATGAAAGATTGGCCGTATCTGCTTATAACGGATGGAACATCGCATAATATAGCCCTCAATCTAACTTTAAGCCGCAATTCAATTGATAATCCTATATATACGCGCCGTGGTTCGTCATTTACCTTAGGCTTGAAGATTACTCCACCATATTCGCTGATGAATGGATTGGACTATGCCAGCATGTCGGTATCCGAACGCTATAAGTTTATAGAATATCATAAATGGAAATTCCAAGCCAAAGTCTTTACGCCGCTGTCGCGCGATAGTAAGTTGGTGCTGATGACCCGTGCTGATTTCGGCTATTTAGGTCATTATAATCAGTATGCTAAATCACCATTTGAATCATATTATATGGGTGGTGATGGTATGACATCTTATACTACGTATTCGACTGAATATGTTGCGATGCGTGGCTATTCGAGTGGTTCGCTCACACCTTATGATCCTGTGACAGGACGTAATATGGGCTATGTGTATAATAAGTTCACAATGGAATTGCGTTACCCAATCACCTTAGGTGAGAATGCTACTATATGGGCTTTGGTATTTGCCGAGGCGGGCAATTGCTTCTCGTCGATTAAAGATTATAATCCGTTTAATCTGAAACGTTCAGCCGGTGTCGGTGTGCGTATATTCCTACCGATGTTCGGACTTATGGGTATAGATTGGGGATGGGGATTTGATCCGATAAATGGCTCAAGAGATTATGGAGGAAGCCAATTCCATTTCGTTTTAGGACAAGAATTATAGTTGCTCATTCTCGTTGTACAACTAATAAACCAGAGAAAGTAAAAAGTATGAAAAAACAGTTTTTTTATATTGTAATAGCCTTATTATCTGCTATTTGCGTGCAAAATGCAGATGCACAGAAGATAGTTTTTGTTGATATGGCATACATTTTGAAGAATATACCATCGTATGAGTCGGCAAATGAGCAGTTATCGCTAATCTCTAAACGTTGGCAGAAGGAGGTGGAAACATTGTTTCAGGAGGCACAGTTATTGCAATCTAATTATCAGACTGAAATGATTTTTTTGTCCGATGAGATGAAACGCAAGCGCAGTGAAGAGATTGTGGCAAAAGAGAAGGAGGCTCAAGACTTGAAACGCAAGTACTTTGGTGCTGACGGAGAGTTGTTTAAAAAACGTGAGAGTCTGATTAAGCCTATACAAGACGAAATATACACTGCCATTCAGGAAATAGCGCAAGAGAAAAAATATGATATAGTAAAAGACCGAAGTGCAGATCCGACACTTATATATATGGGTGCAAAATTAGATATATCGGATTTGGTCTTGCAGAAAATGGGTTACGCCAAGTAATATTGTAAGTAATTTAAAACATGATAAAAATGAAAAAAGTATTAGTAATTTTGTCGGTATGTATGCTACTGCCGATGTCGTCGTTTGCTCAAAAATTGGGTCATATCAATTCACGAGAGTTAATTCAGTTGATGCCGGAAGTTAAGGCTGTGTCGGCTAAATTAGATACTATAACCAAACAGTATGAAGAAGAGTTTCTGAAGATGCGTCAGGAGTATGAAAGCAAGATTAAGGAATATCAGGCTAATGTTGATAATATGGCTCAAAGCATTCGTGAGATGCGTGAGTCGGAAATTGCTGATTTAGGTCAGAGAATAGAACTCTTCAATCAGACAGCCCAACAAGATTTGCAAAAACAGCAAAACACATTGATGGAGCCTATATTTAAGAAATTCAATGATGCGCTTGAAGCCGTAGGTAAAGAGAATGGTTATACCTATATCTTCGATTCTGCTGCGATGTTGTATATCTCTGAAAATGCCGATGATGTTCAGCCTCTTGTAAAAGTCAAGTTAGGGATAAAATAATGGCAGATAATTATTTAGAGCGTCAGTACGAAGAGTACGAAAAGCGCAAAGCGGAATGGCTAAAAAGCAAGAAATCCTATTCCGCAAAGAAGAGCAAATAGTATGATCATCGATATATGTATGTGCATATATCGGTGATTTTTTGTATTGTTGATTTTTTTTACACATTTTTGTGCTAAAAATCTACTTGTATGTTGTAAGAAATGATTATCTTTGCAAGATTTAAGTTTTAGTGATAATAATTCATAAATTAAAGTAAAATTATAATGGCAAAAATTGTTACCTTAGGCGAGTTGATGCTCCGCCTTTCCCCGGAGGGAAATTATCGTTTTGTGCAAGCCGAGAGTTTTAAAATCATTCCCGGCGGTGGTGAAGCCAATGTGGCTATCAGTTGTGCTAATTATGGTCATGATGCGTATTTCGTATCTAAATTGCCGAAGCACGAGATTGGTCAGATTGCTCTGAACGCAATGCGTCGTTATGGTGTTCATACCGACTTTATTGCTCGTGGTGGAGATCGCGTAGGTTTATATTATGCAGAGACAGGTGCATCAATGCGTCCGTCGAAAGTTATTTACGACCGTGCTAATTCTGCTATTGCAGAAGCCGACCCACAAGATTTTGATTTTGATGCAATCATGGAAGGTGCCGATTGGTTCCATTGGTCAGGTATTACTCCTGCTATATCTGATAAGGCTGCCGAACTGACACGTCTGGCTTGTGAGGCTGCTAAACGTCATGGCGTAACGGTAAGTGTTGACCTCAATTTCCGTAAAAAACTCTGGACATCGGAAAAGGCTATCTCTATCATGCGTCCGCTGATGAAGTATGTTGATGTTTGCATCGGCAATGAGGAAGACGCTGAATTATGCCTTGGATTCAAGCCAGATGCAGATGTTGAAGGCGGCAAAACAGATGCCGAAGGCTACAAAGGCATTTTTGAAGCCATGATGAAAGAGTTTGGTTTCAAATATGTGGTAAGCACACTCCGTGAGTCGTTCAGTGCTACATTCAATGGTTGGAAAGCCATGATTTATGACGGCAAGGAGTTCTATCAGTCAAAACGTTATGAAATCAATCCTATCATTGACCGTGTAGGTGGCGGTGATAGTTTTTCAGGTGGTTTGATTCATGGTTTGCTGACTTACAAGACGCAGGGTGAAGCCTTGGAGTTTGCTGTTGCAGCATCGGCTTTGAAGCACACTATTCCGGGTGATTTCAATTTAGTATCAAAAGAAGAAGTAGAGTCATTGGCAGGAGGTAATGCTAATGGTCGTGTTCAACGTTAATTATCAGAGACTATTATGGCAAAATTTGATAAATTTGAGGTGATGGCAAAGATTAAAGCCGCACCGATGGTACCTGTATTCTACCATAAAGATGTTGAGGTCTGCAAACAAGTTGTAAAGGCTTGCTATGCAGGTGGTGTGCGTGCTTTCGAGTTTACCAATCGTGGTGATTTCGCTCATGAAGTATTTGGCGAGTTGAGTAAATGGGTGGCAACAGAATGTCCGGAGTTGGCATTGGGTATAGGTTCAGTTGTTGATGCTCCAACGGCTGCTTTATATCTTCAACTTGGTGCTAATTTTGTAGTAGGCCCATTGTTCAATAAGGATATTGCAGTGGTTTGCAATCGTCGTTGTGTAACTTATTGTCCGGGCTGCCTATCGCCTTCTGAGGTTGGTGCGGCACAAGAAGTTGGTTGCGATTTTACCAAAGTCTTCCCTGGTGATGTCGTTGGTCCAAATCTTGTAAAAGGTCTGTTGGCTCCAATGCCATGGTCAAAGATTATGGTTACGGGTGGTGTGGCTCCGGAGAAAGAAAACCTCGAAAAATGGTTCAAAGCCGGTGTTTATTGTGTTGGTATGGGTAGCAAATTATTCCCTAAAGAAGTGGTTGCTGCCAAAGATTGGGCATTTATTACCAATAAGTGTCGCGAATGTTTTGATGCAATTGCCGAAATTCGTAAATGATAACTTTTAAATTGTATATGCCATGAGTACAACTCAACAAAAACTTATGACTAATTGGCGTTGGTGGTTATGCTCTTTGTTGTTTGTCGCAACAACGGTTAACTATCTCGACCGACAAGTTCTTTCTCTAACATGGGAAGAGTTTATTAAGCCCGAGTTCCATTGGACAGATGCTGACTACGGCAAGATAACAAGTTATTTCAGTATATTTTATGCTATAGCATGTCTTTTTGCAGGTAAGTTTGTCGATTGGATGGGAACAAAGAAAGGCTACTTGATTGCTATAGGCGTATGGTCAGCCGGTGCCTGCTTGCACGCAGCGTGCGGTTGGGCAACGATGCATATCGAAGGTTTTGAAAGTATTAAAGCCATGCAAGCCGTAGAGGCAGGTAGTAGTGCAGCATTGGCTATCGCTACAACGTCTGTTTATCTGTTTTTGCTTTGCCGAGGTATATTAGCATTAGGTGAAGCAGGCAACTTCCCTGCAGCAATCAAGGTTACTGCTGAATACTTTCCGAAAAAAGACCGTGCTTTTGCAACCTCATTGTTTAACGCAGGTGCTTCAGTAGGTGCTCTTGCTGCTCCGCTTTGTATTCCGCCATTAGCAAAACATTTTGGTTGGGAAATAGCCTTTATCATTATCGGTGCTTTAGGCTTTATCTGGATGTTTTTCTGGCAGTTTATGTATGATAAACCAGAGAGGTCTAAACATGTGAATAATGCCGAGTTGGCTTATATCCATCAAGATGATGAGGCTGAGCAACAAGCCGTTGTCGAGCAAGTAGAAGAAAAGACCATTCCAATGATTAAATGTTTCACTTATAAGCAGACATGGAGTTTTGTGGCAGGTAAGTTCTTTACCGATGGTGTATGGTGGTTCTTCTTGTTCTGGGCACCGAGTTATTTCCAAAACCAGTTCGGCTATAAAGCCTCAAGTGGTATGGGACAAGCGCTGATTTTCACTCTTTATGCTATCGTTACGATTATTTCTATCGGTGGCGGTTATTTGCCAAAATTGTTTGTTGAGAAAAAAGGCATGGAGCCTTATTCAGGTCGAATGTTGGCAATGCTGTTGTTTGCCTTTATGCCTCTTGTGGCTCTTGCTGCACAACCATTAGGTTCGTTTTCTGCATGGTGGCCAGCCATACTGATAGGTATTGCAGGTGCCGGACACCAAGCATGGTCAGCCAACTTGTTCTCAACTATTGGTGATATGTTCCCGAAATCAACTATTGCTACTATCACAGGTATAGGTGCAATGGCCGGTGGTATAGGTTCGATGATTATACAACGTGTAGCAGGTAATTTGTTTACATACGCAGAAAATGCAGGCGATGCTTTCACGTTCCTTGGCTTTAGTGGCAAACCGGCAGGCTACTTTATTATGTTCTGCTTCTGCGGTTTGGCTTATATTATCGCTTGGTCAATCATGAAGAGCCTCGTGCCAAAGTATAAGAAAATCGAAATTTAATTATTCAATTAGTCAAGTATTTGACTTGAGCAAAGAATTAATTTAAGTTTCGTACATGGTAAATACAGCATTTATATATGCTTATGGCAGATTTTTAATGCTTATCGCTAGCAATTTAATGTTAATACAATAATGTAGTGCCAAACGCATATCGCGTTAGCGATTTAACGTTAATAGGATATCTGGCTTCTCTTTTGATTTTTTATATTTGATTTTTTCGGTGTATCGAACACCCGAAAAAATCAGGTGTTAAGCGAAGAATTTCAGCATTTGAGGTCTATTAACATCAAACGGCTAACGCCGTATGTTCTCGATAGTATTTCACGCATAAACACATGCGAAACTTAAATAATTAAGTAAAAGTGGGAAACTTGTAAAATTACTAAAGTTTCCCACTTTTTTGGCTTACCTCGGCAGGGGTTTAGAATTGTCCTTTGGACTTCCCTGATTGGGAAGCGAACTGGCGCATAAGATGCTCGTATGCGTCCCCAATAATGACGTCATCTGCGGCAGGGTTATTGGAGAAATCAAGGTTTTCGTTCTCAAAGACCTTGATGAGTATCAATCACGTCCATACCTCCACGAAGCGCATTGCACGCCTCCCAAAGGGTGCTGTAGAGTTGTGGTTTTTTGATTGCCATGGCGGAATTTATTTTTCAGCAAGAATAGTTGCAGAGTAGGGGGCAACATTGACCTTATTGGTTTGAATAGTTCCTAACCCTTGTGCTTTGGCTTTGCCGTCGTTTGCAAGAATATCATAATTACCTTCAGGTATGTTGGCTTCAATCGCTTCTGCACTACCATTAAGCAAAACGATAAGCGTCTTGGCACTATCTATGCCTTGCAAATCCTTGATGCAATATGCCACGAGCGACTCATCATCGGTTGGCAGAAATTCAACATGCTGATTAACAAGTTCTGCCGTGCCTAAACGGAAACCTTTATGCTCGCGGCGTATCTGTATCATCTTACGATAGTATTCAAATAAGTCGTGGTAAGTGCTTTTGTTTTCCCACGCAATGGTGTTGATTGAGTCGGGACTCTCAAAACTATTATCTATCCCCAGTTTGGTGCGGAATAGTTCCTCACCGCCGTAGATAAATGTCATGCCCTGCGAAACTAATACTGCCGTTTGTGCCAATTTGTTCATACGCAGTTTCGTTGCCTCGCTCTCTTCCGGAGCACTGATTTCTATTCTGTCGCGCAAGCAGTAGTTGTCGTGGCATGTGATGTAACTGATATGTTGCATTGGTTCGCCTGACCAGCCTGTGCCAAACATATTGTTTTTGTAGTCAATGCCACCGGTCAGTCCGAAGCAGAGGTCATTGCGTGAAGCATTATTGCCTGATGCAAATCCGCGTTCGTGGTCGAAAGGTGAGCCAATGAGCGAATTGCGGATGTCATCGCTGAAAGCACCTACGCGTGGCATTTTATATGTCCATTGTTTCATGGCTAATTGGTCGTATGGATAGGCAGGTGACATGGCAGCCCAACCTTCACCAAAAGTCAATATTGTAGGGTCTATTTGGTCAAGAGCGGCACGTATTTGTCGCATCGTCTCTTGGTCGTGAATACCCATCAAGTCGAAGCGGAACCCATCGATATGATATTCGCGAGCCCAATAGCAAACCGATTCAATCATGTATTGGCGCATCATCTCATGGTCGCTCGCAGTCTCGTTACCGCAACCCGAACCATTAGCAAAAGAGCCATCTTCGTTCAAACGATAGAAATATAGTGGTACCATTCTGCCTAAAGCGCAACCGCCTACATTATAGGTGTGATTATAAACCACGTCCATGATAACACGTATACCGGCATTATGCAAGGCTTGTATCATCTGCTTGAGTTCAATAATGCGTGTCTCAGGATTGGCAGGATCGGTCGAATAACCGCCTTCCGGAACATTGTAGTTCATCGGGTCATAGCCCCAATTATATTTGTTCTTTTCCAAACATGTTTCATCAATACTGCCATAATCGAAAAATGGCAAAATCTGCAAATGAGTTATGCCGAGTTCTTTCAGATGGTCAATACCTGTTTTCAACCCTTCAGGAGTGGTTGTTCCTGTTTCTGTCAGAGCCAGAAACTTACCTTTATTTGCAATACCTGATGAAGCTGACATGGTGAAATCGCGAAGGTGAGTTTCATATATCACAATGTCGGTTGTGTCAGTCATAGGCGGACGCTGGTCGGTAGCCCAATCAGCAGGATTGGTCTTGCTCATGTCAATGATAGCGGCTCGCTGACCATTGATACTAACAGCCTTGGCAAAGATGCCGGGCGACTCTTCACTCCATGTGCCATTTTGAAAAGAGCGTACCGTATAGTAGTGTCCTGATAAGTCGCCCTTGACACTTGTTTTCCAAAAATTGTCGGAGTTCTTTTTTAGAGTATAAGTCTCAAATTCAGAAGTCGTAGCGTCATCGTAAAGGCGCAATTCCATCTGTTCTGCCACCGGCGACCAAAAAGCAAATTCCGTGCGGTCGCTACTATAAACACATTCGTTCTCCAACTTGTCCTGACCGGTGCAGGCTGCTAAAAATAATGCTGCAAGCATGACTAAATAGGTGTTTTTCATATCTGAATAAAATAAATGTTTGTTTCTGACTGCAAAATTATTAAAAAAAAATCAGAATAGCAATATTTTAGTCTTTCACCTTTAAATCATTTTCCATTTCTCATCCGATTTGATTGATTTTAATTGAAGTGAAAGACTTTTGCATGATTTTTGTTATATGCGTAATGTCAAATAATAACATTTATATGAAGTATTTTCTAATAATTCTTGCTGTTATTGCCCTATTTTTTGTGGGAGTTGTTATATTTATGCACACCCCTGCTTTTGGAAAAGAACCGAGTGGAAAACGTTTGGAGCACATTGAGCAATCACCTAATTACAAGGATGGTGCCTTTCATAATCAGTATCCGACAGTTATGATGACCGGTGATAATGGCTTCTTGAAAAGTCTGAAATCTTTTTTCCAACGTGTTGACAACCGACGCCCCGTAGTTTCTGACAAAGTGCAGATGCCTGAAGTCGTAAAGCAAGACTATCACAACCTGCCTGACAGCGATTGTATTGTCTGGTTCGGTCACTCTTCATATCTCCTGCAGTTGGCAGGCAAACGTTTTTTGGTTGACCCCGTCTTTTACCAAGGTTCGCCGGTCAGATTTGTCAATACAGCCTTTGCCGGAACGGATATTTTCAAGCCGCAAGATATGCCGTATATCGATTATCTGATTATAACTCACGACCATTGGGATCACTTAGACTATTGGACAGTGAAAGAGTTGAAAGATAAAGTCGGTAAGATTATAGTTCCGCTCGGAATAGGCGAAGATTTCGAGTATTGGGGTTTCCCATTAGAGCAAATCATCGAATTAGATTGGTACGATGAGGTTGTTCTGACTGAAGGTTTCAGGCTTCATTGCTTGCCAAGTCGTCACTTCAGTGGGCGCACACTAAAGCGTAATTATACATTGTGGGCATCATTTATGCTTGAGAGTCCTACTCACAATATCTTTATGGGAGGCGATGGCGGTTACGACAAGCGTTTTGCAGAATTTGGCGAAAAATTCCCTGTTATTGATTATGCTATATTGGAAAACGGTCAGTACAACACGCAATGGGCGCAAATACATACCTTGCCGGAACAATTAGGCAAAGAGGCGTTCGACCTCAAAGCCCGACATGTCATTACAGTGCACCATTCCAAATTTGCCCTTGCTAATCATGCGTGGAACGAACCGTTGAAAAATGAACTCAACGCCGCAGAGCAATATCACCTCTCGTTGCTTATTCTCACAATAGGAGAAATCACACGCTTAGAGCCTAAAAAATACCCTACAACAGAAAATTTATAAAAAAATCGTGAAAAAGTTTTGTTGTTTGATAAAAAAAGACTAATTTTGCAGTCCGAAAAAAATGTGTATTAACAATTTAAATTTTATAAACAAAAATCTATGATTATTGTACCAGTAAAAGAAGGCGATAATATTGAGAAAGCCTTGAAAAAATTCAAACGTAAATTTGACAAAACAGGTGTGATTAAAGAACTTCGTCGTCGTCAGCAGTTCGACAAACCGTCAGTTCTTAGACGTGAACAAAAAATTCATGCCATTTATGTTCAGCAACTTCGTGCTCGCGAAGAATAATAAAGCATAATCTTTTTTACAAGCATATATGATGGTGTTCTATATTTTTTAGGACACCTTTTGTTGTGTATGTTAGAAATTAGACCGCGTCGCTGTTAGATGTTAGACTTTTTTTCCTTCTTTTTTTTATATGTGCGAAAAATAGAGTAACTTTGCAAGTTGAACAAATTTCAATTCGAATTGAAAAGACTATCTCTCATATTTGTAGGACTATTGATTGTAGTAAGCCTGTTTGCGCAATCTCAATCTATCACGCAGCGTAATTGGAGTCATGGTTGGGGGGCTGAAAAAACAATAGGCGTCAATACCTACGATATGCTTTTCCCACGCTATGGCGTTGATAGTGTATCTTCGGAATGGTTTAATCTCTGCTTTCATTCCGGCAGTTTGAGTGCCTATCTCGACAAGCAATCTGATTATATCAATTATCATGGCTCAACCGGCGGCACATGGGCTAATGGTGATGCAATGATGTTTTCTGTTCAGGGTAATAGTTACCGCATGAATAGAATTTATCTTGACGGTTTCCGTATCGACAGTCGTTTTATGCCCGGAGTAACGTTTTATAAGGTCAATATGCTCTATAATGACCTTTTGCTCGACACTTATCAGTCGCGTCTGTATTTGCGTTCGGTACCAGACGACGATGCCGATTTCGTCAGTCTTGCAGGCGACATGTCGGGCTGGTTAGGCGGACCGGATATAGGCGCGTATTCAATGCCGGCAGGCAGCAGTGGCATGTATCCGAAAAATAGAAGTTATACCCTTGGGGCTGTCGAATTAGAAGCACAATATAATGTCGAAGACAAGAAGACTGTTCGCTATTTCCGAACTTTCCGCCATCATGCCTATGCCGATTTTGGCAAACGCCGTATTGCCGGTATCAGTAACGACTATGAGTTAGTCAGTACCGACAAAATATATTTTCATGTCCAAGCCAATGGTGAGTTGCCAATGCCAAGTAATATGAAGAAAATCGAACGACGCGATATGGTGCGCATGTACTATTTGTTCAATGCTTCACGACAATCGGGCGGACAAGAATTTGGTTTCAATCCGGCTGAACTATATAACATCGACTACTATACTGCATCACTCTATTTCCGCAGTCCGGAATGGAACATCGACAAGTATAGACTCTTTGGTTTGCGACAACCCGAATGGACAATGGGTGTAACTTATGGTTTGGGTAGAACAAGCGGTATAAGCAATTTTAGCCGTAATATGTTTGACGCTGATGGTCAAGGCTTTGAACCATGGGTGCCAACGGGCATGAATCATGAGTTGTCGTATGCCTGCAAGTTGAGTTTCGATTTCAATACATGGTTGCGTATCAGATATGAAGGCTACAACTCCTTGATATTCTATCATCCCACTAATCGACGCGCTCAACACTACAACGATATCGTATATTACCCCTCAGAATTGGAGAGCGCCCAACGCTATCGAATCCAATGGGAGTCTGGTCTGATGTATGGCGCATTGCTTGAAAATGCAGTCAGTTTGGAGGCGTATTATAAATACAAAAACAAGTTTGGCTTTCAGTTGAATATCGACGGTACTGTTGATGGCTTTATTCAAATCGATGGTTCAACGGTGGTGCGACCGAATTGGCAAGCCCAACTGTCTTTCGACTGGCGACCGCGCAAATTCTTTGAAATAGGGTTTACTATTGCTGATTATAGAATACCATTCTCACTCGACGATATGCGTTTCTTCGCCAATAATTATTATAATGGAATGATCTACACATTAAGTGGTAATTTCATGGGACGAACGGGAGGTAAATATCACTCGCTACAACCTAAATTATATCAACCCAAATACATTGTAGTAGATATTCCAATGAAGTTTGCATTCGACCGTAGTGAGATATCATTCAATACAACCTACAAAAAATTCTACAACCTCTGGACTGCTAATTATGCTACCGAACCTTTGGATAATGGCTTTTATGTCAGAGGCATATTTATCGAAAGTCCTGCCGACAATGAGTATGTAGTAGGTTATCGTAGCAATCAAAGTAATTTCATACTGACCAATACACCTTTTTATCTGTCCAATACTATCAAGTATGCGTATTATGGCAATTATTTCTTTTTGTCAGCCTCATGGCAGTCGGTGATATATAACTCTGTTTCTGCGCTCATGGGCGACGACTTTCGGGCTACTGATGTCATGACCCTGTCGGAGCAGAGCGCTAATCCGAATATGACGAAAATGAATCAGTCGGTTGCTTATTCCAATACCCACCAAATAATGCCTGTCGGTATTGCACGTGCCCTCATTGGGTTCAATACTAAACATTGGCGAGCAGGCATAGTATTTAAGTATATCAACGGACACCCATATACGCAATATGCCAAGCAACATGATTTCGAGGACGAACGCGTAACTGCCTATCCGACCACTTTCGGTGGCAATTTATTAGCGGGAGAATGGGGACAATGGACTGACCGACAATTCAATATAGACTTCAACCTTATGTATCGCGGAATGACCTTTTGGGATGACCTCTACGAGATACAACTCGAAGCCTATAATCTCTATGATTTCGCTTCCGGACTGCATGGTAATGTTTACAATCTTTCAGAGCCGGTATTCCTTGTAACTCGTCCGCGCGGCATAACTCTCAAAGTTAAATTTGAAATATGATAACACTAAAGGAAATAATTAGTTGGTTACCTATGTTAGGCATGTGCTGTTTATTGGTTACATTGCCTTTTTATTATAGTTCTGCCCAACGATATTCGCTTTATGCTTTGGCAGTGTTTTATCTCATTGATTATTTTGTTAATAGACGTTATACCGAATGGCATTGGAATATCAATCTCAGCGTTTTTGTGTTGATGATATTATTTTTTCTACTTACTCCCTTTCATCAACTCTGTGACACTACCGACGTTACGCCGTTTTATAACCATCAGATGAACGTCAGATATCCTTTTTTGATATTCGGATTGGTAGGCTTTTTAGGCATTTCCGATAAGATAAATATCAGAATAGCCGGGGCAACAATGCTCTTGACCGGAAGTTGCATATTTATTTATCTGTTTGTAAAGAGTGCTATTGCAACTCGTTTCGTCAATGGTATGATAGACTACTTTAACCTGCTACGTGTCAATCAGATATATTCGCACATGGTGGTTAATCTGTATGCCAATCTTGCTGTTATTGCAGGGTATTATATGCTGACGACTGATATGGTTAAGAGTCTGAAAGTGTTGACATTTGTGGGGATGGTGTTGACTGTTGCGATGATTGTGATTTCTGAAGGACGCATTGGTTTTATTACCTTTGCGGTTTGTGCTCTTGTCTTGCTCTTTTATAAATTGCATAAATTCGGGTATAGAAGGGGGTATCTTGCAATAATTCTCGTTATTGTTGCATTGAGTAGTATTTTTATTGCACTTAATAAAAAGATGAGCATTGAGAAGTTGTCAAATGAACCTCGCCTTGTTGTGTGGAATTATTCGTGGCAACTGATTAAGCAACATCCTATTGTGGGTTTCGGACTTTCAAGTTTAAGTAATGAGTTTGTAGAGCAAGCATATACTGACGAACCAATGAATCAGTATTATATTCACGGAGTTTTAACCATGCCGGAATTTACTGATATTCCTCGCGATATGAAGATAATACACCCACATAATGTTTTTCTGCAAACATGGTTAGAGCACGGTATAATCGGACTATCAGTGCTGATAGCCTTTTTTGCGGCTTTGGGTAGTCTGATACGGCTTAAGCCAACAGGAGTGTATGTTTTTTTGACCATGCTTGCAATCTTGATTCAGTCGATGACCGAACCATTCGGGCAGCATTTTCAGCCTATGATAGTGGGATTGATAATCTTATTGTGGTATTATGGTAACCGGCGTGAAACACTATGAGAGCAGTTGTAGTCATACCGATTTATGCTGATCTTAATGACTTTGAGTTCAAGTCGTTAGAGAATAATTTGGGGCAATTATCAGCGTATGATTGTGTTCTTGTTGTTCCAAATGATTTCATGCCTGATGCTATAACCAAATGTTTCCCTCTGCTTCGGGTTTTGCGAGTTTCTAATCAGTGGTTAGGAACTACAAACGGTATAGATGGCTATAACGACATGATGCTTTCCCCCGATTTCTACAATCTTTTCATTGACTATGACTATATGTTGATATGCCATGTCGATGCGTGGATTTTTAGTGGAAATAGTTTGGATCAGTGGTTGGATAAGGGTTATGATTGTGTTGCTGCTCCGTGGCTACTACGTAATGCTTGGTTTTATCGTTTAATAGGGCATACTGATATGTCAACGGCTAAAGGCAGGCATTATTTGTTGAACAGAAAAATCGGTAATGGCGGACTTTCTTTGAGAAAAGTCGATGTCTTTGTGCGTGAAGCAGAAAAATGGTGCAACGTGTTTGGGCAGATGCGAAAGTTCGGTATGCAAGAGGACATGATTTGGGCGCAGAATGAAAAACTTGTTTTCCCCTTATGGAATGAGGCTCTGAAGTTTGCTTTTGATACAAAACCTGACTATGCGTACCGCTTGAACAACAAGCAGTTGCCATTTGGTTGTCATAAGTGGTTCGATAGATCGTACTATGAATTTTGGAAATCTTTTATACCTTGCAACTAATTCAGCATTTTGTGTCTTAGTTTAGAGTTAATCAATATGAGATTAAGACGTATTCGGGTGAGAAAAATCTGAATTTGGTTGAGCGGTTTAAGGTCATAGCTTCTATATTTCTGCAGCATAGCAATTATCTCATCATTACTATATCCGACTCTTACCCATTGTTTGCATAATGAATGTAAGCGGTGTAATTCTTGTTTTTTTACAATCCGTTTCAGATTGCCTTCTAATCCGTTGGCATATAGTGGCAAATGTTCTTCCCATTTGTCGAATACTCGTGCGATGCTTTCGTAGAAAGTGCGAGTTATGCTACCACGGGAATAGTGGATAATTTGTATGTCGTATATGACATAGTTAATAAAACCTTGACTGCATGCGTTTAGGCAGATGTCAATATCGTATGCATGAAATCCAGGCAGGTTATTGTCAAAACGCACTTGTCGTGCAGCGTCGGCTCTCATTGCTAAAAAAGAACCGTCAAGGCAAACGGCACTTCGGCGTGTCAATGGATAGTCGTCGGGGCGTTTATGAAACCGTAGTGTGTTCTGATTGTAACCATCGCCTTGCCATCTGCAGGTACTCACGTCGTAACCTTTCCATGCTTCTTCGGGAACATGTGTTGCTAATCTACCACCTGCTATTCCACATATTCCAACATGTTCGGTATTGAGGTGTGCTATAAGTTTTGAACCCCAATCAGGTGTCAAATATTCAATGTCTTCGTGACAAAATACAACATAGTCAAATCGCGCTTGATCTAATCCAATATTGTAGGCTTGGCATATAGAATACTTGCCTGTGGAATTATCAATCACGATAAGTTCATATTTGGTGCCAATAGTTTTTTCTATACTTTCGGAAAAATATGTGTTTGGCTTACCTGTTGCAGAACAAACAATTATGCTAATCATAGTTGGAAAACATGTGTTGCTTATATTTTCTTTTTTCCCAAAATCGATGCCAATAATCAAGTGTCAGTTGCTCACATTTTGCCGAGTCAAAATTTCGTGCTATGGCATAGTGGTGAGCAATGAATCTTAGCATTTCTGAACTGCCCCATAGTCTGCATAGATTTTTGCAACCTGATTGCATGTCAACAGGAGCAAATGTCATCCTGTTTATGTCAATTATTGAAAATGTTACTGTATGGTTTTGAATGTCAAATAGTATGTTACCCGGTGAGTAGTCGAGGTGCAAAATCTCTTTTTCATGTAATTGGGCGGTAAATTCAGCAAATGACTTTAATATGTATTCGTTGCCGGTCATGTTACATTCGCCAAATTCTGTCATGCAGTGTTTCAGCGGACTGTGTTCTGTTAATAGATACGAATAGCCAATCAAACCATTTTTTTTGCAAATAATGTACGCGATAGGAGTTGGGGTATTGATGTTTTTACTTTGTAGTATGAACGCATTCTGATATGCTCGTTGCGCTTTGGGCTGCCGAAACAAACTATATATTATTCTATTTATAAATATAGGTTGTCGGTATCGTTTGATACATATTTTGGTTCCATCAGGTGCTGTTGCTATTCGTATTGTATTCCTCTGATTATAGAATAAATCGCCAAGTTGATTAAATGAACTTGGAATATTTTCTATCCATTCTGACAAATGATTGAATGACGGGTTTATAATTACTTTCATTGTTGCTTTCATTCTGCTTTATTCAGTTGAATAAGTCATCGATTCTTGATAGAGATTGATGAGGTTTTGGGCTATTGTGGGGTCTGAAAATTTGTTCGCTTGGTCGAAACTTGCTTCGATAAGTTGCTGTCGGATAGTTTGGTCTGTTAATATGATGTCAAGTTTGTCGGCAATGTCGTCGATATTATCTGGTTGAGCGTATAAGGCTGCTTTGCCGCCGGTCTCTTCAAGGCATGAGCCGGAGGCTGCAAGAATAGGAATATGGCTGCATACGGCTTCAAGTACCGGAATACCAAAACCTTCAAAAAACGACATGAAAGCAAAACATTCGGCTTGTTGATAGATGGCTGGAAAATCAGCAAATGGAGTGTTAGGCATAAATTTCACCGCTACATGTAGTTTGAATGCAAGGTCAGCAAGACGGTTGATATGTTTTGTCAGGTTGCATACCACGACTAATGGCAGTTCTGTTTTTGCAATATTCATTGCGCGAATAATGCCTTCGATATTTTTGTTTGGTTCAGCCGCTCCTACATAGAGAATATAGTGGTCAGGTAAGTCGTATTTTAATTTGATTTTTAGTCTTTCTTGTTGGTCAATAATTGTGCGGAACTGGTTGTTGCAACCCTGATAGATAACTCGTATTTTGCGTTCGTCGGCACCAAAATAAGTGATACAGTCGCGTTTAGTCTGTTCGCTAATAGCAACTATAGTGTCGGCAGCACTGCAAGCGTACAGGCATTTCTGAAGGAACAAGTGCCGATAGGTCGTGCTATAGTGTTCAGGGTAGCGCATGAATATGGCATCATGTATAGTAACTATCTTACGGAATTTAAGTCGTTCGATGAAATATGGTAGTTCGCCGCTCAGTCCATGATATATGTCGGGTTGAAATTTGTTAAGTTCATGTCTGCAGCCATACGAACGCCATAATGATGGCATTAGTTTCCACAAATGATTAGGTGTGATTTGCTCAATGTGTTCGGCAAATGGGAGTTGTATAGAATTTTTTTGTTGTGGATTGAATAGCAGATATGTATTTTGTGGCGCATATATGGTCATAAGTCGGATGAGGTCACGGCTGTAGTTGCCTAAACCTCGATGATTATGATATGCACGCTTGGCGTCGTAGGCTATAAGCATTGTTGTATTTTTTCTACTATTTGTTGTGGTGTAATGTGTGTCAAACAACGCAAGTCGTTGAACTTACATCTTTTGTTACCATAGATTGAGCATGGGCGGCATGGTAAGTCGAGTTGAATACAATCGTCAAGGTTTTGATTATGTCCAAGAAAACCTGCATAAGGGTGTGTCGCCCCCCAAATGCTAATTACACGTGTCCCGGCAAGTGAGGCAAGGTGCATATTGGCTGAATCCATAGTTAACATTATGCGTAATGACGACATAATTTCTATCTCTTGATTCATTGAGTATTTGCCGGCAAGATTTTCCACGTTCGGGTATTTATCTGCCCACGTCTGCAATATATCGACTTCTTTTTTGCCTGCGCCAAAAAGCATAATGTGTTCTTTTGTTTGCTTTGCTAATAATTCAATGACTTGTTCCATAAGTGGAAGCGGATAGATCTTGCCTTGGTGTGCTGCAAATGGAGCAATTCCTATGCCTTGGCGAGGCTTGTCAGATAGTTGGTATGTGAAATTACAATCCTTTATAGTAAGTCCTAATGATTGGAATGTTGCACGTTGGAGTTGAGTAACTGATTGAAGTGGGTGTAGTTGTTTGCGCCATTGTCTTGTGAGTTGCCATTTGGCATATCGCTGTTTGTCGAGAATTGCTATTTGGGCATGATTAAGTTGCAGGCGAAAGTCTATGTAGCGAGAACGTAGCACATTATGCAAGTCGGCAACTGCATCAAATTGCTGATAGTTAATATCTCTCAGTAGTCTATTTAGTCCACGCAGGCCCTTATGTCTGTTTTTGAGGTCTGCTCCGAAGAAATGCAGATTACTTGGTCGTTGAGTTAGCAAAACGGCATATTGCTGACGGCTAACAAAGGTTATTTGCATGTCGGGATGTTGTGTAGCAAGAGCATAGAGATTATGCAATGTCATTATCACATCGCCTAATGCAGAAAATCGTATGACCAAGAGGTGCCTTATCATTTTTTGTTTTGGTAGAGTACAGGGTTGAGATTAGGGTCGTTGTACATTTTCATTTGTTTATACACCTTCATTATGCGTAGTCCGGAAGCATAGTCGTCGAGCAGTTGGGTAATCGAAGTTGTCAGGTCGTCTTTTTGCTCTAATAGCACATTGAGTTTGTCGGCTACTTTCTTGTGTTGAGTGGCATCAATATCGGTGCGTTCAACCTCTTTTTGCATGTGGTAGATTTTGACGTTCAGTATGGATAAGCGGTCAATAGCCCATGCCGGACTCTCGGTGTTGATTTTAGCATCTGTCTGTGGTTGAATGTCTTGATATTGTTCAAGAAAATATGAGTCGATGCGCTCAACTAAGTCTGTCCTGTCTTGGTTCGACTTGTCGATACGTCGTTTGATTAGCAATGCCTCTGTCGGGTCGATATTAGGGTCACGTATAATGTCCTCAAGATGCCATTGAACAGTGTCAATCCAGCATTTTAGATAGAGCAGACTCTCAATCGTTCCTGGCTCAAAGGGATTGTTGATTGGAGTGTCAACATTGTCGTTGATATGGTAGTCAACAACTGCTTGTGAAAAAATTTGGTTACTTGTAGATGCAAAAGTATTCATTCTGTAGATTTCTTTTTTAATTGGTAATCAAATATCTTACATATAGTTATCCTGCCTCCGATGGTGGCAGAATGGTTGTCATAAATGTCGGCAGCAAGTGCGGCTGAAAAGGTGATACCATATAGTTGCGGTACTTTTTTTGTGATTTCAAGTAGTAGGCTTGTTTGCTTATAGTTGATGACTTTCGATTGGTTGAAAGGCAAGTCTTCAGCGTATGGAGTGTAGTATTGAGCATAGGTGCATAGCAACCGATAGTAGTAGGTTTGGATGTCGCCCTTGATAGCGATATGATGAGCGCGAACGCGATTATTGCTTGGCGTAAGTAGCGGATTGCCAATAGTGCGTTCGTAGTAGGTCCAGCCTTGCGTATAGATGGAGTGTGAATAGTAGTCGTCGCGTCCGCCGAATATAAAACCGTCAATATCATGCACCGGTCCTGATTGTTCGGTTGTAGAGAGATATTCATAGGTTATTGATTTAAAATATGGCAGATAATATTGATTGATATTTACTCCCCATAGTCCATCGGCTCTATTCATTGTTTTTCCGATAATATTTATTGGACCGTCGTCTTGTAGAACTTGCCAATAGGCAGAGATATTGAAGGCTTTAAATTTCAGTTCGAGTGCCACTTGTTGCATGCACAAATGGTTGCCTTGGATATTGTTGGTTTCGATGGCTGTAGTGCCGCCTGAACGACCTAAGAATATGTTTTTAAACGCGTTGAAATCATTGCCTAAATCGCCATAAACGGCTGATATTCCACCCCATTGGGCTGCATGGTGAAATTCGTAACTTATGTTGATGGGTAGTTTGCCGCCTATTCTTGCTCCTGCATATTTATAGTGCAAATAATATGATTTAATATCTGATGAAGAATAGCGAGGACTATTGATCCAGCCATGTTGGAGTGCCCCTTTAATTTCTAAGTAACCATAAGTGAGCGGAAAGGCAGTCCAGCGGTCTATACCGATGCTTATGCGAGGTATGGGATGAGCATTATTTGAAAACAATAGCGAACCAACTGATAGTTGTGGGTCGCCGAAAGTCGTATTATATGATTTAATGCCGGCTGTGATGTCGAATATATACAAGCGGCAATGGGCATATAATTGTTGAAAATAGGCAGTAAAAGGATAATTGAATGAGAAAGGGCGTGCATCAGGCAATGAGCCGTTGGTGGCTCTGCCATTGATCTGAACACCATACGAATAGTCCCACCAGCGGTGAGGACGGGTAGGTTGTTTAAACGACTGCAAACAGACAATGGCGTTGACTTGTTTGTTGACTATATCACCATCAGTATTTGCCCATAACCATAAAGCATTTTCGGAATAGTCGGGTAGGTATGCGCCATTGATATTGCCGGCAAACACACCGCTTATCGATGCACCATAATATAGCGTATCTGTCTCCATATCAGCAGAATCCATAGGTAATGGCCATGGTTTCCATGCTAAAGCGGAGTAAGAAAGCATGAGTAATAATATGATGACCGACAAATGTCTCATTGCTTGAGTTTATATAGTTTGTTGCAACGTATGCCATCCGCATTTTCACCAAGTCCGAAGTAAGGTGTGTTGCCGATAGTGAAGGCTATCATGTTTTCTGTCGGTTGCGGTAAATGTGCGCAAAGCGACCATTGATCAATGGCTATGTCGTATGCCCAAATATCGTCATGAATTTTTCCGGAGGTCAGCGAACCACCGAATGTACGACCACCGCATAGAAAAACATGCGTTGTTGTGGCTGTACAAGCATAAAATAATCCTCCCTTGCTTGGCAACGGTTTACGCTTTTGCCACTGTGAGAGTGAGGGTATGTATTCAGTCCATGAGTTATTATTGTAGGTGTCAAAACCCAAACCTGCAAAAATATGGTCTGCATTCTGTGCGCACGCAAGTCCTAAACCTAACCGTAGGTCTTTTATGTCAGCATAAAGAGTACCGGTCCATGTGTCAGTTGACGGGTTGTAGGCAAAGAGTTCGGATGTCCATTGTTGGTTATAACCATAGCCGACATATATCTTGTCGTCAACTGTGAAGGCAATCAGTCCATCGGTATATTTAGTGGGTAGGTCGCTAAGTTGTTTCCATTGTGTGCCATCAAATGCCCACCAGTCTTTTTTGTATGAATCAGTTGAATTATAGTCGCCTGCAAATCCACCACCGCAGTAGGCTATGTTGTTGCAAACGACAGCGGTCATGTTGCAACGCCCCTCAAAAGGTACATCGCTGAGTCTGTTCCAAGTGTCGGTAGTCGGATCATAGCAATGCAAATCTCGTGGATACGACCAATCTGCACCTATGCGTCCGCCAAGAACGTAAGCCTTGGAGTTGAGCACAAAAGCCGTTGCTGAAGCGCGAGACATTGGAGCATCAGCACATTCTGTAATTTCTATTGGCAACTCTATTATCTCTTGCTTGCAACCAACGAAAATAAGCGTTGAGAGTAATATGAAAATCAGACGTTTCAAAATACGTGAGTGCTACAATCAATTGACCCTTGTTTTCTTTTTCAACTCAAAATCTCTACCAAGATAATTATTCCTTACTATTGGATTGGCTGCAAGTTCTTCAGGTGTGCCATGGAATAATATTTTACCTTCAAATAGCAAGTAAGCACGGTCGGTGATACTCAATGTTTCGTCCACATTATGGTCGGTGATCAGAATACCGATATTTTTATCTTTCAGTTGCCAAACGACATCCTGAATTTCCTGAACTGCAATAGGGTCAACACCGGCGAAAGGTTCGTCGAGCATCACAAAACGTGGTTCGATAGCAAGACAGCGTGCAATCTCGGTGCGGCGACGTTCGCCACCTGACAGACGGTCGCCAAGATTATGACGCACGTGAGCAAGATTGAACTCCTTGATGAGTTGCTCTAATTTTTCTTTTTGATAGTCTTTCGAAAATGATGTCATTTCGAGCACGCTCATGATATTGTCTTCAACGCTCATCTTGCGGAATACCGATGCCTCTTGCGGCAGATAACCGATACCTAATTTTGCCCGTTTGTACATCGGATAGTTGGTTATCTCGGTGTCGTTGAGAAAAATCTTACCGCTATTAGCGGTGATAATGCCGGTGGTCATATAGAACGTAGTGGTCTTGCCGGCACCGTTAGGTCCCAACAATCCCACTATCTCGCCTTGCTGCAGTTCAATCGACACATCGTTGACAACTGTGCGCTTTCCATATTTCTTCACCAAATGTTCGGTGCGTAAGCGCATCATAGATGGTGTCGCCTGATTATTCGTTTCGTTTGCCATAGTTATGATAATTCAAGCATTACCGGACAATGGTCGGAATGTTCAATGTCCTGCAAAATACGTCCGTTGGTAATTCTCTTTCTTAATGGTTCTGAAGCCCAAAGGTAATCTATACGCCATCCTGCATTACGATATCTCGCGCCACCACGATAACTCCACCATGAGTATTGCTCGGCGCGCTGGTCGAATAGTCTGAATGTGTCAATCATGCCAGTCGCCTCTAATTGGTCGAGCCATGCCCGCTCTTCGGGTAAAAAACCTGACACGCCTTCTTGACGTTCAGGGTGATTGATGTCGATAGGCTTGTGGCATATATTAAAATCACCACACACTACAAGGTTAGGTCGCTCTTGGCGTAAATCATTGAGCCAAGGCAAGAAAGCGTGCAGAAACTCCATTTTGAAATCCTGACGTTCGTCGCCCGACGAACCGCTTGGCACATAGACACATACGATTGTTAAATCACCATAATCTGCTCTTAATACGCGTCCTTCACTGTCGTATGTCGGATTATTCATGCCTTTAACAATCTTGTCGGGTTCTTGACGTGAAAATATGACAACGCCACTATATCCTTTGCGCTCTGCACTATGAATGTAAGTATGATAGCCTAATTGCTCAAATGCGGCAGTATCTATTTGTTCGGGTTGAGCCTTGCTTTCCTGAATACAAAACACATCGGGTTGCTCTGTCTGTAACCAACTTATCAGACCTTTATTCAAAGCAGCACGTATGCCGTTGACGTTATATGAAATAATTTTCATTATAGTTTGATTTTTATAGATTTATTGTTTTGTCGTAAGATATACACGCCTTGAGGCAATATATCTTGCATTTGTTTGACATCAATTCTTGACCCAAGCATAATCCGCTGACCAACGATATTAAAGACTTCGTATGGCAGGTCGAAATCAATAACACTATTGTTGAGTGGCTCTTCTATTCCTGTTTCTAATATACCTGAACCATAGACTTCAAATTCCCATAGTGATGAACCGTAGCCGGAATTGCGACTATGGCAAATCAGTCGGATATAGCGTCCGAGTGTTTCGCCAAACTCAATTTTTTCTTCGCCGCCCTTACCATCTGTAGTCGAATAGATGGTAGTATAATCTTTAGCGTCAATCGAAACTTGAATTGTATATGCCGTGGCGAACGATGCTTCCCAAAGTAAGCGAACGGAAGTTAGATAATAGAGATTTTGCAAATCTATTTCTATCCACTCTTCGTCTTGGAAACGCGAACTCCATCGCGTCTGCATATTGCCATCCACAGCGTTATTACCGGCAGTACCTCCATTTTCGCTTCCTGAAACACTGACAGGCTTGTTAAGTGCCAGATTGACTTCTGAAAATGGAACCGCATGTACTCTTGCGGTGTCAGACATTGAGCCTATGTTACCTACAACTGTATAGTCGCCTGCTTGGTCGGCTTGGTAGGTAATATAGTCTGTTTGTTGAGCCACGCCGAATTGATTTTTGGCTTCAACAGTAAAGACTTGTGATGTCCCTATCGGTAATGTAATCTCTTTGGGAGATATTGTTACGTTAGTGATATGCTCTGTCTCTTGCACTATCCATGTATATTCTGCCGTAGCATCTTGTGCTGTGGCAAGTAGTGTTACAATGCCTGCTGTCGGACAAATAACAGTATTGTTTTCTATTATCGCATTGTTGGTCGTAATGGCTAATGTGGGTGCATAACGTAAGGCTATTCCTTCGATGTTGTAGCAAAGTGCCGAAAAAGCAACTGTATCACCTGCATTGATTACCTTTTTGTCAGATGTGATATTGATTCCGAAAATATTGCTTGCATTATCTTTGCCGCTGACACCATAAACTTCAAGTTCATAGAGCGATATGCCGTATGTAGTGGCTCGTTGCAGACCTTTGAGTCGGACATATCTGCCCTCGGCTTCTATCATGGTGTTGACATTGCCGCCTGAACATATCTGATTATATGTATGCCATTCGACAGAATCATTTGAGATCTCAAGTGCATATTCGCTTGCATAGGCTGCCTCCCAACGCACTACTATGTTGCGGATGTAAGATATACTTTGTAAGTCAACAACTATTGTTTCGCCGTCTTGGTGAGCCGACCCCCATCGTGTCGATTTGTCGCCATCGGTAGCATTGACCGCTTTGGTGCCGCCATTTTCTTCTGATGAGGCAAAGGCTGGCTTATGTAATGCTATGTTCGGAAATGGAGGCAAAACGGTAACCGTCTGTCGGAAATTCATAGTCGAATAGCCCGGGTAGCCTAAATTCAGTGTGTATTTCACATCTTGTTGACCTATCTGAGTGGCTATAAAATCTATCGTCTTGTCGGCTATATGGGTTTCGCCAAATTGGTCTTCATATTCACAACGGAAAGTTACTTTATCTCCGTATTGAACATATTTAATGTCAGGCAGCAACCTACCTGATTTAATCTCAGGAGCCGAACGGACAGTAAAGATTAGAGTGTCGGTAAGTCCTTGATATTGTGCTGTTATGGTGTCTTGATAATTATAGTATGGATAACCTGACGCAACCGGATATTTAGTTGTATATTGCACAAGTGAGTCAGGTCTGATTTCTACCCCATATTGGTCGTAGAAATGTAGTGGAATAGGATATGTTTGTGTTGTTTGAACGGCAGATGCGTTATGTATTGGAAGTATATCTATTGGCTCGAATTGTATGCTTGTAAGTTTCTGTTGGTCCGTGAAAAGCATCAGTTTGCCTGCCGGCGCTGAAAAAGTGCGAGTAGTGCCATCGGGGAGTGTAAACGTAACTTTTTGATTTGTTTGTTCGGCGTTATAGACTGCAAATGTAGTGGTCGTACCATTGCTATATGCTGCGGCAAGCGGGTAGTCGGCTTTGATGTCAAAACGTTTGTTGCCAAGGCTTCGGTGAGCATGTGTTAGCCAATATGTTATACCACCGGTGTCGGCATTTTTGGCAAGAGCCTTATTGCTATTCCACGCTCGGTCAAAAACACGTGCAGCGGAGTCCGGATCAAAGAGTGAGAGATATGATAGACAAACATTGCCCAACCCCGACTCATCAGCCAAGCCTCCTGATTGCGCTTCATAATTGCCTATCTCTTTGCCTTTATACATTTCGCTATAGTCCCAACGCGCAAAGGTAGTGTCCTCGGCAAGATAATTAGTCAGCAGCGGCGATATAGGCATCCACTGTATAGAGTGCATCCACACCGGATCGCCTGAAAACCATGTCCACCAACCCACGCCTTGTGACGTCAGATTACAGCAATAAGGGTGTTTATAGAGATCGTATTGTATGTTTTGACGGCTGCGGTCGAACCAATATTCAGCCGTTGCTCGTGATTCAAGTGTATAGCCAAATATACCTGCTTCCAACATTTTACTATCGCCAAGTGCTGCACCGAGCATCCATATTGCCCCCCAACTCTGCATCGCTTCCGACGACGACTCCTGTCCGTTGCCGCCTTCGCCGCCCATACCACCGGCAAATGAGTGCCCTAACCATGGAGTGAATGTGCGGAATTTCGGAAAACGCAGGTCGTTAAGCCAATTAGCATAATCGAGTGCGATAACACGTGCCATCTGACCATAGTTGTTGCGAAAATCGTCGTCAAACAAGCATAGCAGTGCGGCACTATAAACAAAATAGCCGTAGTGAAAATGGTGGTCGTTGAAAGTGTCGGAATCGTATGACGTATCAAAACCTACTAATGAGCCAAAGCGTTGATAGCGTGCAAAATAAAAGTCTTTTTCGCCGGGCGTATAGGTTAACCAATTGATAAGTGCTTCTTTAAGTCTTGACTTTGTTTGCTCAAATAGTGCTTTGTCGCCTATTTGTTGCGCAAAGGTCATGTAATGAGCCATTTGTATCAACCCCTTGCCACCCCAATAAGTATCGGCACCGAATGAACCGAGTTTGGCATAATCGGCTATCATTGAACGCATGCGCTCAAGGTCGTAGCCTTGCAAATCGCTTGCCGGTGCCGGAAAATATGGCAACATTGTGTGTACATCATAGTTGATAGTAAAATGATTGCCCTCAGCAAGTCGTAATGTTCCTCTTGGAGTCCGGAATGTGCCTTCGCGGAATGTAAAATCAGTCGTAGTGTTGCGGTAATGGTGAGGAATGAAACCTGCTATTACGCAATTACAATCGGTGTTGTCAAGGTCGGTTGTTTTGATGCTGAATGTGGTTGATAATTGTGATTTAGCGCGGTCGTAAGAATAATTGATATGAGTATTGAACGGAATGTTGAACGCATATTTTTTCAAGTCATTGGCTGTCAGCCCTTCGGTCAGCAATGCTACTGTGAGATATGTCGTGCTGTTGACTTTTCGTTCAAATGTAGCAAAACTCTTTGGCAGAGTGTTGTCGTATTTAGGACTCAGATTATGATATTCCATCCAAACGAGCGGACTACCCATCATGAGTGTTGTCTTCACATAGCGATTGTCATCTTTCATAACAAATGAGATATGAAAATCGCCCCAATCGCTCAATATGGCTTCGCTCGGATGAAAATCGTCGGCACTGATGGTCAGCGTCTTGTCCCATTTCATCTCACAACCCGTCGGCTCCCAATAGTCGGGATAATTGATACTGATCACACCGTTTTCTGCCCTTACCATTGCCGGATATGCCCATAGATTGCCTGTCCACTGATTGACTAACATGTAGGTCCACCAATCGTTGGTCGGTACTGGTCTGTAGGCAAGCGAATCTTCAATGTATAAATGCCTATGCTCGGTCTGATAAGCCTGGCAACCATCATGCTCGGTTGTTCGGCTTTCTGATAATGGAACGTATGAGGCGTATGAACCGGCACCAACATACACAGGCTCTTGGGCGGTAGCACCGATAGCGATGAGTAACATCGGTACAAGGGTTTTTAAACGGCTTAACATAATTTCTAACGGATTATGATTTTGTTAATTTCATTGTCTATCTTAATGATATAAATACCTTTGTTAAGACTGATTGCTATTGTTGTGTCGGTGTTCTTTTGTTCGCTTATTATCTGACCTGTGATGTCATAGACTGAGATTGCCTTAGTGGAATTGAGGTTGTCGATTATTATGCCATCCGATAAGGTGCGGATAACGTATTTCTCGCTTTCTACAACGTCATTGCTCAAGTATATCTCTTCACCGCCTCCCATAAACTTAAAGTGAATAACGCTGTCTTTTTCTGTAATATCTGTGACAGTATATTGTTCGAATACCGGAGTAAATGATGTTACTTTTTTACCTCCCGGGTAGGTGTCGTTCGCATCGCCTTGTATGCTCAATACGCTATCTGCTGCCTGTATCTCAATACGTGAACGAGCGTTGATATTCACGCGATTAGACAGCCATGATGCAGTGTTGTATTGTATCTTGGTTATTAGAAGTCCCCTGCCGGGCAGATAACGATCCCACTTAGTCTTTTGTCGGTTTTCAAGCACATAAAAAGTCGCAGGGTTAGGATTGTCGCCTTCCAAATTGTGTTGTCCCGTTGATGTGATAAGTAACACTTGTCCGGAGCGTTGGATTTCTGTCAGTGTAACGTCGCAAGGTGAGTTCAGAACCGTAGGTGTTACGAAGCCGCAGTAGAAACGTTCGTAGCCTGAGTATGCAGGTGGAGTCCGACCTTTATTGTTGTACGGACCGGCATCCATAACGTCCCAACGACCTAATGTGGGAGATTCATCGTCTTCGGTATTATACATATCCGGAAGTCCCATGACATGGCTAAACTCATGGCATGCCGTGCTTATTCCTACGTGTATATCTGTTTTTCCGAAAGGTAATTCATTGCCGCATGCATACTGATTGATCGTTTTGCCGTCTAAAACGCAGTTGATAAACGAACCATCTTTGACGTACGACATGTGAGGCCATATCAATTCTGGTTCTGTGGGATTGTCGGCTTGTCCGTGGCCGGCGTAGAATACAAAGACGAAATCAACTTCACCATTATTGTCATTGTCGTAGCGAGTGAAATCAACGTTAAATTCAGTGTCGGCTTTTTTGCATGCATCGGCTATCATGCGTCCCGGACGACGATCCTGACCTGCATAATCTGTACCATAGTATTGATATGTGGTGTCAAGTGTTACAGGACCCACAACATCAAATGTAGGCTGATATTTGCCAAATGATTGTTCTGCAAAATAATCTCTAACCGAGCCTTTGGCTGCTTGATAGGTGTAGTTATGTTCGTTCATCATGCGGTCAAACTCGTCGCGCGTATTATTGGGGTGCATGGTCGAGTTAGTAAAATTGACAAGTATGACAAGTCCGTGCGGCGCAAGATTGACCTCGTTGGCAGCCTCGCGCTGACGCTGACGAATGCGGGTAGGAGCCGACTCTCGGCGTTCTATAACCTCGGCTTCCGATAGTGCTGCCGTTTCAACTAATTGACCCGATTCGTCAAAAGCATACCACTTGCCGTTATCATCGGTTAAATAATGGAAATGTTCGTCTCCATTATTGTAGAGTGTAAGTATTGAGCCGTCTTTTTGCTTTATTTGATGTGGACCACGATATGCCGGTATGGCATAAAGGCTCAGTGAAATGATTGAAACTAAAAGTGTGAGAATCTCTTTTTTCATGTTGATATTGTTGATAATTAATATACTAATGTTTGAATTATTGAACCAATTTTGATAATATATATTCCATGATGCGGTAAGTCTATGGTTGTGCCATTACTGCACCTTTGGCGAGTAATCAGCGAACCGTTGGCATCGAAAATGCTTACCTCATCAGTACCGATAATATTTTCTAATCTAATTCCTGTGGCTGTCCGACAAATGCTGATATGTTGATTCTTAAATGTAGGACTATCAAGAATTATATTATCTCCTCCATCCTTTACTTGAAAGCGAATTATGTCGTCTATTTCAGTTATGTTGGTTATTGGGAAAGAGTCGATACCATAAAATGCAGTTATTTGTTCGCTTCCCGGATATGTGTCGCCATCATCGCCATTACTTGATGTATTGCCATCGGCTGTCATGAGTTTGACCCGTTGTGTTCTATTGTTGTTCACCGTATTGGCATCCCAAGAGTAGGCACTATACTGAACTTGGGTTATCAGTAGCCCATGTCCGGGGAGGTATTCGTCCCAGCCGTTTTGCTGTCTGTTTTCGAGAATGTAGAAAGTGTTGGGGTTAGGCATCGTGCCATTCAGGTTATGTGTTCCTGTTGTAGTTATTATGCAGGCTGCATTTGATTTGCCTAATTCCTGCAACTCAATGTTGCACGACTGGTTGAGCAGAGTAGGGGTTAGCCAACCGCAATAAAACTTCTCGTATGCCGAATATGAAGGTGGTGTCCAACCATGATTATTGGTTGTACCATAATCCATTAAGTCCCACGAACCGAGCGTATATACTGTCGGTTTATTGCTGATGTTGTAAAGGTCTGGCAATCCGCACACATGGCTAAACTCATGGCAGCAAGTGCTGATACCATCGCGTGGATTAGTGGCTCGCGTTCTATTGTAGTATGCCAATTCTGAACCGCAGGCGTATAAATCTATTGTTTTGCCATCTATCACACAGTTGATGCCGGCGTTGGTCTTGAGTCTATACATGTGTTGCCAAATAGTGTTAGCATCTCCTCCATCGGCTTCTCCGTATCCGGCATAGAAAACGAACACAAAATCAACGTATCCGTCGGCATCGTTGTCGTATTGAGTAAAATCGATGTTGAAAGCCTCTTTGGCAGCGTTACATGCATCGGAAATCAAAAGCGGTGCTCGTGGCTCGTTTTCGTTTTCATTGTTGCCGCCATAGTAAGCCATCGTATGATTGACAGTCAGAGGACCATAGACATCAAATTGAGGTGCATAAAGCCCATGCGACTGGTCAATAAAATAATCACGCACCGACCCCGTTACACCATGATAAGTGTAATTGTGGGTGTTGAGCAGACTGTCAAAGGCGGCTTGAGTGTTTTCTTCACGAAACGATAAATCACTGAAATTGACTAATAACACAAGTCCGCGTGGGGCTAAATAAGCACCATTGGCGGCAGTGGATTGTTGGGCTGCAAAGAATTTGCTTTGCATGCGCTTAATCTCTATATCTTCAGAACTTAAAGTCGGAGTACTTACAAGACTTCCATTGTTCCACTTAAGCCAATTGTCATGGCTGTCAGTTATGTAATGGAAATGTTCGTCGCCATGAATATATACCTCAACGGCAGAACCATCTTTTTGCTGCATCAAGACGGGTCCGCGGTAGGCAGGCTTTGCAATCAGATAATGAGAGAATAATGAGCCTATTACAAACAATAATAATTTGTATAGGTTATTCATTCTCAATCATTTCTTGTCGCTCCTGTATTTTATTTGGAATATAACGGTCGAGGTAACGCTGTTCGCATTTCGACCTCTTGTCTTTATTGTGTGCTTTACGGCGAGTGCACACTATTTTGCCTTTGCTATTGTATTGAGCATAGCAATAGTAGCCCTTGTCGTTCTGGTCAATCAGGTAGCCGTCAACGGTCATACGATAATGATGCCATTCATCACCTACAAGTCTGATGGTCAGTGTGTCGCCATTAGGCTGAACAAACTCAATAGGTTCGCGCTTGGCCGGCATGCCGCGACGTGGTCCTCGATTTTGAGCGTACATCATCGTGGCTGCACTGACAATTAAAGCCATAATAATAAGATAACGTTTCATCTCTATATGTATTTTTATGTTAATAATCATTCTGCGTGGTTGACCGCTTTTTTTACTCGTTTGTAGAGTTTGGATGCAAAAACAAGGTTGTCAAGTTCTTCACAATCGGCATGGAATATATCTTCATTAGTGCCTTGCCATAATAGTTGACCTTGATACAAAAATACGATGTGGTCGCCTATTTCCATTATCTGATTCATGTCGTGCGAATTGATAATCGTTGTGATCTGAAACTCCTTGGTTATTTCGTAAATCAGTTGGTCAATAATAAGCGATGTCTTCGGATCCAGACCTGAATTTGGCTCGTCGCAAAAGAGATATTTGGGATTCATAGAGATTGCTCTTGCTATTGCCACACGTTTCTGCATACCGCCGGATATCTCTGATGGCATTAGTGTGTAGGCTCGTTCAGGAATATCTACGCGTTGCAGGCAAAAGCGTGCACGATCCTGAATCTCTGATTTGTTCATTTGCGAAAACATCTCAAGCGGGTACATCACGTTTTCCAACACCGTCTGTGAGTCAAAAAGTGCTGCACCCTGAAAGAGCATACCCATCTCGCGACGTAGTTGCATTAGTTTCTTGGTGCGCATATCTGTTATTTCCCGACCATCGTAGGCTATTGAACCGCTATCAGGTTCATAAAGACCTATCAAACATTTCATCAACACAGTCTTACCCGAACCGCTCTGACCGATAATCATATTGGTCTCACCTGTCTTGAATGTGGTGTTGATATTGTTCAGTACTACATTGCCGTCAAATGATTTTACTATGTTTTTAACTTCTATCATAAGGCTTAATTGAGCATCAGTTTGGTCAGCAGAATATCAACAAATAGTATAATCACACTACTATTAACCACAGCGTTAGTACTCGCCTTACCAACGTCAAGTGCACCGCCATAAGCATAATAGCCATAGAATGATGCTACCGAGGAGATTATAAATGCGAATACCATCGATTTGATTATCGCATACCAAACATAATAGGGAATAAAGGCATATTGAATACCTATCTGATAGTCAGCCGTTGTAATAATATCGGTGAACCAGCCGATAAAATATCCGCCAAAAACACCTATTGCCATACTGAATATTGCCAATATAGGCATCATAATAACGAAGGCTGTTATCTTAGGCAGAATCAGATAGTTGGCTGAATTGACACCCATTATCTCCATGGCATCAATCTGTTCGGTAATACGCATGGTGCCTATCTCTGAAGCAATATTGGAACCTACTTTTCCGGCTAAAAGCAAACACATTATGGTGCTTGAAAACTCCAAGAGCAGTGTGTCGCGAGTAACAAGACCTGTGGTATAGACAGGCAGAAGCGGATTAGACGTGTTGAGTTTGGTCTGCATAGTCATGATGGCTCCCATAAAGACTGACACTATCAAAACCAATGGTAATGATTGCAAACCTAATTTCTCTATTTCGTTATAGAATTGTCGCCAAAACATGCGCCATCGGTCGGGCTTGCGAAGCACACGTGCCATGAGCATGGTGTAACGACCTATCTGTTCGATTCCTGAAAACATAAGATTGTTTACTTTATACTGCAAAATTACAATTATTTATCCAATTGACCAAAATAAACACTTTATAACCTTCAAAACGTATGCCAAAATGTAATTAGTAGAAAGATTGTTAGTAGAAAGTAGATAGACAAATTACGATGCGTTGCTAATTGTAGGTTGGAAAATAAAGCAGTCCGGCACGAATGTCGGACTGCTGATTAAATTCAATAAACGCACTTTCTTATTTTGAGATACGACGTTCTTGAATACGGGCTTTCTTGCCTGTCAGATTACGCAGATAATAAAGTTTTGCACGGCGTACTCTACCATATTTGTTCACCGTGATTTTGTCGATAAACGGACTGTCCATAGGGAAGATACGTTCTACACCTACGTTGCCCGACATCTTGCGAACGGTGAAACGTTTTTTGTCTTGATGACCACTGATGCGAATTACATCGCCGCGGAAATCTTGAATACGCTCTTTGTTACCCTCTTTGATACGATATGATACGGTAACTGTGTCACCGGCCTTGAATGCCGGAAAGGCTTTCTGCTCGCCTTTGAATGCTTCTTCAGCAACTTTAATTAAATCCATTGTTTATGGTTTTGTTTATTAGTTAATCGAGTAGCGCGTAAAAGTTTCAAGGCGGTTGTGCATCCTCTTTATGACAACCCTCTCAGAGGCGATACTCGCAAATCGGCTGCAAAATTACTACAAAAATCGCAATCAGCCAAATATTTTTGTTTTTTTACACGGCAACCGCATCAAATTAATTTTGTTTTATAAGTGATTTTATTGCGAATGACGGCAAATTGTATTATCAAACATTAGTCGCACTGAACAATAAAAATAATATCATATTTTATTGATATATAATGTATTAACGCTTGTGTATTTCAATATTTTTTAGTAAATTTGTAGCATAATTAACTACTAAAATTTATAGATTATGCTACCTCCTATTTTTGATAGTATTGCCGACCATCGCGTTACAGGTC
>Ga0326513_10000474_pt1 | contig 33964 bp, 41 predicted proteins | sample 2_2465_0518_D_FD_203654 | JGI IMG/M metagenome (GOLD analysis project Ga0326513, IMG submission 203654) | Bovine rumen microbial communities from UC Davis, California, United States - 2_2465_0518 | ecosystem: Host-associated > Mammals > Digestive system > Stomach > Rumen | place: USA...
ATTAAAGCTTTATTTGATACTAGTGATGTAAAAAATAAAGTTAATGATTTACAAAGTGCTTTTAAAAATATTAAATTACCCGACAATTTACAAAAAAGCTTTAATAAAAATATTAATGATTTAATCAAATCAGTTAATGATTTTGAATCCAAAGCTGGTAAAGGAATTTAGAACAAAACTGATGCAACTGGTATTACAAAAGCTATTGATAATGTTATAAAAGATTTTACCAAAGTTGAGGATGTTATTGCTAAAATTTAGTCTGAAATTAATAATAGTACTGATTTATCTAAAATAATAAAATTAGATAATGGTGCTATTTAGAAAATTTAGCAATTAAAAAATGATATTAAAGATTTACGTCAATAGATCGCCGATATTACGACTAGTAAACTTGATGATGTTAATAGTAAATTAAATGATATTAAATCAAAAGGAGCAAAAGCTGGTGCGCAAAAAGCCATTGAATTATTTAATAATGGTGAAATTGAAGAAGCAATCAAACTTTTAGATTAGGTAAAACAAAAACAAGAACAAATTAAGAATGGTAATTATAATGATAAGGCTAAAGCTACTGCCGAATCAAATATTAATGCTTTAAATTCTTTATTAACAACTTTTAAAAACGCACAAAGTGAAGTTTCAACTCTTACTGATCAAGTAAATGACAAAACAAGATAGTTAGGTGAAACGGCTTAGCAAAGTTATAAATAGGCTATTGATAAAGTTAATGAAGAAACTGCCGCATTAAATCAAAATGGGGAAGCCGTGAGAAATAACCGTGATGCTATAGTAGATATGGCTAATGGTTAGGCTTAGTTTAATAGTGAAGTAGATCAATTAAAATCTCGTGTTCAATATTTCTTTGGTTTAAATAATGCTATTCAATTAGTAAAGCGTACAATGCGCGAAGCCTATAATACAATTAAAGAACTTGATGCAGCCATGACTGAGACAGCAGTTGTAACTGATTTTTCAGTTGGGGATATGTGGGCATAGCTTCCAGAATATACGAAGCGTGCGAATGAACTTGGCGTTACAACAAAAGCTGCATATGAAGCTGCTACTCTTTACTATCAGCAAGGTTTAAAGACTAATGAAGTTATGGCAATGTCTAATGAGACATTAAAGATGGCACGTATTGCTGGTCTTGATGCTGCTGTCGCGACAGATCGTATGACCAATGCTATTCGTGGTTTTAATATGGAGATTAATACTACGAATGCATAGCGTATTGATGATGTATATTCAAAGTTAGCTGCAATTTCTGCTTCAAACGTTGATGAAATTTCAACTGCTATGACTAAAGTTGCATCTTTGGCTCATAATGCAAATATGGAATTTGAAACAACTGCAGCTTTCTTAGCATAGATTATTGAGACTACTCGTGAATCTGCCGAAACTGCTGGTACTGCTTTAAAAACTGTTGTTGCAAGATTTTCAGAAGTTAAGAAATTAGTAGGTGAAGGTGAACTTAAAGGTACTGGTGAAGATGGAGAACTTATTGATGTTAATAAGGTATCTTAGGCTCTTCGTACTGCTGGTATTGATTTAAATAAATACTTTTTAGGAGAAGCTGGACTTGATGATATATTCATGGAGTTAGCTTCTAAATGGGATTCTCTTACTACTATGTAGCAAAGATATATTGCTACGTAGGCTGCTGGTTCACGTTAGCAATCTCGTTTTATTGCATTAATGTCTGACTATGCTCGTACTTAGGAATTAGTTGGTGAAGCATATAATGCAAACGGCGCGGCCGCGAAATAGTTTGCTAAAACACAAGAATCACTTGAATCTAAACTTGCTCGTTTAAAGAATGCTTGGAACGAGTTTGCTATGGGTATTCTTAATAGTGACCTTGTTAAAGTTGGTGTTGATTTTTTAACTAATTTATTAAATGGAATAAATTAGTTAACTAGTGGTTTTGGTGCTTTAGATTCTGGTATTGGGAGTGTCATTGGTACTTTTACTAAACTTATAGCATTATTTGGCATGTTAAATGTTGGTAAAGGACTAGCTAATGGTTTATTTGGTTAGATCGGGGCTATGTTTACTGGTAAAGAAGCCCTTCCAATTAAAGAAGCCATGGTTAAAGCTATGTTTAACGGGCAATAGGCAGAGGCTATGTCTGGTAAAGGATTGCTTTCAATACTTGGAAAAGGATTTTTAAATCCATTTACTGGTATAAGTAATATAGCAAAAGCCGGTGCTGGTAAAGCTTGGGGTAGTTTACAACAACTTGGTATTAGTTCTGTAGCTGGGTATGGTGGTATTTTTGGCAAAGCCGGTGCAAAATTATTTAGTAGTAAGTTATTAACTGGAGTAGGTGAAAGTGCAAGTTTTGGTTTAGCTGGTTTAACTACAGCTTTAACTGGCGTAGCGGCTGCAGCTACTGCAGTTGCTCTTGCATATAAGGCTTGGGAAAAATATACTCCTTCTGGTCAATTATATGTAGCTCGTAAGCATGCGGAAGAAATGTAGAAGGTAGCAGATGAAGCAAAAGCATCATCGCAATCTATTTAGCAATTAAAAAATAGCTATGAACAATATTCACAAGCAGTTGAATAGGCTTCAACTCTTGAAGAACGAAGAAATGCGATTCAAGAAAGAAATAATGCTATTTTAGAAGCAATTGATAAAAATCCAGATTATGCTCGTTTTCTTGATACTGATTTTGATGTTACTGGGGAATTAGTATTAACATTAAATGCAGATAAAGTAACTGAGGCTGCGATTGAAGCGGCAAGAGAAGCAACTAAAGCTTCAATTAATTCTTATTTTGCAGATGCAGATGTATATTTTAAATAGGCTCAAAATCTTTAGCCGCAATTGAATAATTATAAATAGACTAATACTTATTTAGATGATTTATCTTCTCAAGATGGATTACTTTCATAGGTTGGAATTAACTTAACAACCCCAATTGAAGAATCTATTAAAGATGAATATGCTACAACTGTTAATGAATTAAATAAATTATCAGAAGCTTCCAGAAAACTTGCTCAATTGGGTTATGCTTCAATGATTCAACTTTCTGATAAAGAACTTGGAAAAAAATTAGGAGCAGATATTGAACAATCTTTAGCGGAAACGCTTAGTAGAGTTTTCTAGTATACTGGAGAGCAAATTGATTAGACTACATTAGAAGCATTAGAAGATTAGTTAATTTCTGGTGAACTTGATACAAGTATACTTTCAACGGCAGTCGCAGACGGTTTATCTATTTCATTAGCAAAAGTTAATCTTGATAATACTGTTAGTTTAGCAGATATTTTTAATTTTGGTGTAGAAGAAGTTGAAGCTTTTGCAACGGCTATTGGTAAAGAACCTAAAGTTATATATGATGTTTTACGTGCCCGCGCGAAAGAAATCCAAGCTTTTCAAAAATAGCAAAGAACAAATATTTTTGAAAGCATGCTAAAAAATAATGCGCAAGCATTAGATAACGCCACTATTGAATTTATTAATAGTCTTAATTCAGATGAATTAAAAACTGCACTTGATTTATTAACTTCTAGCGGTAATTTACTTGGTGAGCAAGGCGGGGAAGGTCAACGAGTTTTACATCAAGATTTACAAGGGTTATTAAATTCTGGTGAAGCACAATCTCTTATTAATTTATTTAATTCAATTAACTTAGATAATCCTATTAGAGCTTTTCAAAAATTAACAGAAGTTGAAAAAACCGCTAGTGAAACAGTAAAACAATATATTGGTTATATTAAACAAGCTAATTCTGAAGCTTTTAGTCGTAGTGGAAGAATCCAAAGTTTCTTTTAGACAGAAGATTATGAAAAGTTATCTGAAAGTGTTGCTAAATTTAGAGAAGAAAATGGCAAAATAAGTGCAAAAAATATTGTGGAATTATCTAATGAATGTGGAGATTTAAAAACACTTTTAGATGATACTGAAATTAGCGCTAATCAGTTGGCAGAAGCTATTAATGCAATTAATGATGGCGCGCCGATGGACGGATTAACTGATGCAGTTCTTGATGCTTTTGATGCTACTGCAGATCTAGATGATTTAATTTTAGATTTGCATGATACTATTCAGAATTTTAATGCTGGTCTTGATTATGGTGAAGGTACTGACTTTGTTGTTAGTTTATCAGATCAGTTACTTGAAATGACTGAAAACTTAGAATTTGGTAATGAGTAGTATAAGAATATTTATACCCAACTTTTTGGTAAAGAAGCATATGATAGTTTTATGAGTCAATATGGCTCTATGGGTATTGAAGAATTTACTTCAATGGCAAAAACACAAATAGAGCAATTAAGAAGTTGGGCAGATGAAGAAAGTTATGATTTTATGCATCAAATGGCTGAAGCTGGCAAATTTGGAATTTCTTTTGCTGGATAGGAAGGAGATGCAGATGTATTTAATTGGGATGTTGGTAAATAGACTTCTTAGCAATTAAGAGATAGTATCGCAAGTGAGTTATAGATTTCAGCAGATTCTGCTATGGCATTAATTGAAGGTGCTATGGCGCATATGCCAAAATTAAAATTAGAATTAGAAACTAATGATTATAATGCTGCTATTGAAGAATTTGTTAAGAAAACCGGAGAAGGGTCAACTGCAACCCAAGCTGAATTATAGACTTTAGCAACAGCTTATAACAAGACAATTGAAGAAGTTAGTGGGTCAGTACAAGAATTAGGAGTAAAAATTCCAACTATCATTAAATTAACTGATGAATTTGGGAACCCATTAGATACAAATGCAATAATTGATTAGCTTGAAGATTAGAAAGAAAAGATTTTTTAGGCTGCGGCTTCTGGATTAAAAGATAGTAAAATTGTTTATGATTATGACATTCTTGTAAAAGGTTTATTAGATACAGGAATGAGTCAAGCCCAAGCTGATGAAGTTATAAATACTTGGATAGGAGAATTAGAAGGCGCTGCTTTAGGTAAAACAGTAAAATTTTAGGATATAGATATTGATGCTGAGACTGGAAATATTACTGCAACATAGGTAGAAGCAAATGTTACGGCTGATTCTGTTCAAGGATTAGAAACTGCTGCGAAAGCTAAAATAGAAGAAGGAGTTAATTCTGCTGAGTATGAACTTGCAGCACAAAAACTCGCTGATATAGATCTTACAGATTTTGAGGGCAGGTTTGTAACTATTGCTGAAAAATTTGTAGAAGTAATTTAGAATGGTTTAGATGGTATACAATTTAGCCCTAAGGCTGGAGATGCTGATACAAGTAAAAGTACTGGTTTTGAAACACAATCTGCAACCATTTCTGTAGATGCAGACACTACTAGATATGAATCAACAGTAGAATAGGCTTCAAATAAAAATCGTGTTGTTCCAGTAGATGCAAATACATCTGAATTTGAAAAATAGCTTAATCAAGCATTAGAAACTTCATCATCAAAAGGTACTACAGTTCTTACTGGAGATTTAAATGGGATAACCCCTTCACAATTATAGCAAAATGTGTATAATGCTATTACAAATGGTGGATATACAGGTGCAAATAATATTCGTATGTCCCTTGACGGGCAGCATTTTACAATTTATATTGATTATGTAGAAACAAATCGTCCTACCGCTCCAGGTACTTCTTCAGGGGCAGCCGGTGGTTATGTATAGTCATTAGCTGGCGGTAGTGGGAATAGATTTTTGCAACCTGGTTTTGCTCTAACTGGTGAAGAAGCTCCAGAAATTGTTTGGAATAAAGAATTAGGCTATGCTTATATTACTGGTTCAAATGGCCCAGAATTTCGAATGTTATAGCCTGGAGATAGAGTTTTTAATGCTCAAGAGACATCTCGTATTCTTCGTAATTCTAGTTTTGCCAACGGTGGATATTTTGGGTCATATGCTACTGGTGGTTGGAATAGAACAAAAATTTCAGAGCGTCGTGGGTCTAGAAGTCGTTCTGGCGGTTCTGGTGGCTCTAGTGGAGGAGATAGTAGTTCTAGTGATTCAACTCCAACTATTTGGGAAAATGAACTTGATTGGCTATATAATCTTATGGAAGATATAGCGGAACTAGAACGCGTTCAAACAAAACTTGCCGAAAAACATGACCGTTATCTCAATGATATTTCAAAAACTGGCCGCGATTTGTATAATGTAACTCAAGATCAACTTAACAATTTATACACTCAGCGTAGTAATGAAATTGAAGCTTTAACTCGTCGTCGCCAAGAAATGGCAGAGCAAATAGGTATTAGCGGATATGGAAATTATGTACAATGGAATGACCGTGATTAGACAATTGAAATAGATTGGGATGCTATTGAAGCTATTCAAGATAAAGATACTTATGATGAAGTTACTGATTTAATAAGCAAAGTAGAGAAAATCCAAGACCAAATGGATACCGCGCGCGATGCACTATGGGATATTGAAGGTCAAATTAAAGAATTAGAAGATCGATATTTACAAGAGTTTACAGAATTTCAATAGCGTATTTTAGATGCGGTTGTAAAATCTTATTAGGATTCAATTGATAATTTAACTAGTTTAAATGATACTTTAAGTGATACAAATTCTTCAATTCTTGAGTCTTTACAAAAAGAAATTGAATATTCTCGTTAGATTAGAGATAATACAGATACAGAGAATAATATTGCTGATATGGAGGCACGCTTAGCATATTTACGTCGTGATACTACTGGCGCAAATGAAGGTGAAGTTAGAGAGTTAGAAAGATAGCTTAATGAATCTCGTTAGGATTATTCTGATACTTTAATTGATCAGCAACTTGAAAGATTATCAGAAGCAAATGATTTGGCCGCTGAGCAACGCTAGCAACAAATCGCTTTAATGACAGAGCAACTTGAATATTGGCAAGAATCTGGCGCTCTTTGGGGCGAAGTTACATAGCTTCTTGCTGAAGGTATTAGTGAGGATGGTTCATTAATTCACGGCACTGAATTAGAACAAATACTTCAAAATGCAGAAGGTTGGCGTGCGATGAGCGAATAGCAAAGAGAAGTATGGGGTAATGATCTTATTACTGCTGCTAACCAAGCTGGTGCTTATTTATTAAAAATGGCTGAAGGTTTTGATAGTTTAAGTGCTGGTGTTTGGGCAATGCTTCCAAGTTCTTCAGTAACAAGTTAGAAACTTTAGTATGAAAATGGTGGCAGGAATATAAAATCTAATTACGCGTGGTTTGATGGAACAGCAACTGATCCAGAATATATACTTAACGCTCGTTAGGATGACGCATTTTTAAAGTTGGCCGATATTCTTCCTTCTGCTATTAGCGGTGGTAATACTACTAATAATCGTAGTGGAGATTTATATGTTGAACTTACAATGAATGTTGATGGAATTAATAACGATTATGATGTTGATCGTATGATTGATAGAGTAAAATCTAATATTTACGATGCAAGTAATTATAGAAATGTAAATAGTGTAAACTTTTCAAGATGATTCTACTTTAAAGCAGGAATAGAGGGGCTATAATAGCCCCTCTAAAAAGGAGGAATGAATTATGAGTGTTTACAGTGGAGATTTCCTTGGCTTTCAGTTAGGGAATGTTCATTCTTCACAATTAAATATAACACGGGTAAGTAGTGGCGACCGATACAGTGAAACTTTTATACCAAATTTTAATGATTCAACTGTTTAGGTTCCAGGTGGAGATGGAGTTTATTATTGGGATACATTCTATACATAGAAACCTTTTACTATTGATTTTGCTTTTGATGATTTGCGAGATGAAGATATTCGTAAATTAAGACAAGTATTTGGATTTAAAGGCGTACAAGAATTAATTTTTGATGAGGCGACTTATAAAAAATATTACGTTAAATGTAGTGCGCCTCCAACATTGAAATATATTAGTTTTCCTTTTGAAGAAATTAAGATTTATAAAGGAGAAGGTAGTATTAATCTTGTAGCTTATTATCCATATGCTTTAAGTACAAAAGAAATAGTTATTTGGTCAAAAAAAGAACAAGAATTAAATAATATGGGAGATCTTGAAGTTCCTATTAAAATTTATTATACTATTAATGATAATAACAAGAATATTAATTTGGAATTAAATGATGATAGTAAAGTTTTAAATATAGAAAATATTAGTAAAATAAATGCTGATGATGTTTATATTTGTATTGATAATCGTACTCATTTAATTGAAGGGTTGGATAGTAATTTTAATAAAACTGGAACTTTATATAATAGATTTATTACTTCTGGAGATTTCTTTTTACTTCCAATTGGTAAGAATACTTTAACTGCTAATGTTGATTGGGATTCAATTAAATTTAACTATTTATATTATTAAGGGGTGAGTAAATGGATAAATATGAAATAAGTTTATGGGAAGATTATCCGGATACTACTCCGAATGGTACTCCTTTTTTAAATGAAAGAAAACTATGTGTGATTGGTTCTGATACTATGCGCGCGGGCGCGCGGGCAGTAGAACCAAAATTAATTAATAATGTAAACGGTACTAATACTTTTACTTTTAAAATGTATTAGTATTATACTGATGAAATAACTGGTGAGAAATTTTTAAATCCTTTCTTAAATTTATTAATAAATGAAAGAAAGGTAAAAGTATTATGGAAAGACAAGTGGTATGATCTTTTAATTAAGAATTTAGAAGAAGATACTTCTAATAGAAGTATTACATATACTTGTAAAGATAGTTACATTACAGAATTAAGCCGTAACGGTTATAATTTAGAGTATAGTTTAGATCTACAAAATAATACTGGTACTGCTTCTGAATTGGCGTCAAGTGTTTTAGAAAATAGTGGATGGTATTTTGATGCTACCAATTCTACTAAAATTATTCAAAAAACAGAAGAAGCAGTTTATGAAGTAACTACTTCTTAGCCATTTCAAGCAACAAAATAGTCTCCATTAGGTGATACAATTGTTTAGATTCTTTCTAATAAAAAAATATTAATATTTTATTCCTCAGTAGTTGATATAACTAATGAAGAAAAAGAAAAAACTAATATATAGTTTTTATATGCATCAGAAGGTTATGCAACTGATGAAAATGATATGTTAGTTTTAAATGGAGATTGCTATACGGTAGAAGTAATGGCTCAAAAAGCCGTTGGACATGTGTATTGTTATATAAACAATTCTCTTGTTATAGATGTAAATACTGCCAATGGTATTTCTGGTTCGTATAGGGCTGAAAGATTAGTTAAAACTCAAATTAGTAAATATGACCAATTATTTGATAGGTATGTAAATGTTTATACTGATTCATAGAATAATAATAAAGAAGTATATGGATATACAAAGACAGAATTTAGTGATCCAATGACAGTAGTTAATTTAATCGCAAATCCATCTAAGTTTACTGGATTAGATGGATGGATAGGGAATGAATTAAATTGGGGATTATATCCAAAGTTTACAAGAACTTCAAGTGTTACTGATTATAGGGCGACAAGTTATTTAAAAGTAAACTCTGGTTATACATATAATTCGGCTATAAGTTCTAATCAAGCATATTTAACTCCTAGTTAGGGAGATATTAAGAATGGTAATACTGGTGGTTTTCATAAAGGGGAAAAATATGTTTTTAGAGTGAAGGCAAAAACAAATGTTTCTGGCGAACCTGGCTCTTATATTTACGATAATTCAATTTTACCTGTCATAGCAATAAATGATAATTATTAGCCGTCTGGATCAAATTATTTTGATGTAGGTGCTAGGACTAAAAATGGCGATTGGAATGAGTACATTTTAACTTGTAATACTTCTTGTCCTGTGAATGATATTGGTTCTTTAGGATTTTTTATTCAAGTTTCTTCTGGTACTACGAGATGGATTGAAGATATTTAGTTTTTTAAATATGAAATTGGTGTAACTTCTTATGATCCAAATGCTACAGAAGACCGGATTAATCCAGGCGAGGTATCTTTACAATCAGTAGCGAAAACAATTTATAGATATTATAATGCAGATCACGATAACGTAAAAAATGTAGAAGATTTATCTTTTCTTTATGAAGGAGAAGAAGAACAATCACGTTTTGTACCAGTAACAAATAATTATGAAAAGATTGCTACTATTGAAGCAAAAAATTCAAATCGTTTTAACATTCTTTAGTCTATTGCGGAGAATTTTGAATGTTGGGTTAGATTTGAAATAGATCATGATGAAACAGGTAAAACTACTTTTAATAACGAAGGCTTACCTAATAAAAAAGTTGTATTAGTTGATTATATTGGTACTGATTTAGGTTGGAGTTTTGAATATGGCATTGATTTAAAGAATATTAAAAGAAAAGTTGTATCTGATAATTTAACAACTAAAGTTTTAGTTTTACCAAATGACAATACTTTTGCTAAAAATGGATTTTGTACTATCGCGCGCAGTAATTTAAACTATACAAAAGAAAACTTTGTATTAGATTTTGGCTATTATATAAATCAAGGATTACTCAATGAGTAGATGATTAATAGAGATTTATATAGTTCTTCTAATAATTATTTAGGTTATTATTATTATTTACATGCTTATAATAAAGAATATGATGAAATAACAGATATCCTAACTCAAAAGAAAATGGAATTGACTAAATAGGAGTCATAGTTAACAGTTCTTTAGGCTCAATATAAGGCAATTTTAGAAGAACTTGAAAGATGCAAAGCAGATGTTACAATATTAGCTTGCACCGAAGAGTTTGATTCTACCAAAACACGTGAATATGTACAATCTCATGTAGACCATACAAAAGTATAGTCTTTAATGAATACTATTGGTTAGTTAGAAAATAATAAAGTTTTTATACAAACACAATTAAACAATATTGAAAATAGCGTTAGTAAATTAAAAACATATATTGAAGAACGTACAGACCGTTAGGAGGAACTTGTAGCATTAACTGAATCTTTACATACAAGCTTCTTCAAAAAATATGCTCGTTATATTCAAGAAGGCACGTGGCAAGATCAAAGTTATATAGACGATGATAAATATTATATTGATGCAATTGATGTGGCTTATACTTCATCTCGGCCGCAACTACAATATGATATAAATGTAATGCGCTTAGCTGCTCTTGAAGATTTTAGTTCAAAAGTCTTCAATGTTGGCGATATATGTTATATTATAGATCGTGATTTTTTTGGATATGCAAAAGATGGTATAACTCCATATAAATTAAAAATTATTATTAGTGAAATTACTTCTTATTTTGATACACCAGAAAAAGATATAATTAAAGTATAGAATTATAAGACTCAGTTTGACGATTTGTTTTAGCGTATAACTGCGACAACTCAAAGCTTGCAATATGCAGCGGGTGGATATGAAAGAGCTGCGGGCGCGATAACTCCAGATAAAACTTTAAGTTTTGATTTATTACAAGATACTTTTGATTATAATGAAAATTGGGTTTTAAATGCAAGTAATCAATAGGTAGTTTGGGATTCAACTGGCGTCACAATTACTGATGATAGAAATGCTGCGTTAAAACTTAAAATGATGGCTGGTGGTTTATTTATTAGTAATGATGGTGGTATTACTTGGAAAAATGCTGTACGTGGAGATGGTATTAGTACTGATGTATTAACTGCTGGTCGTATTAATACAAATGAAATATTTGTGTATGATGGTAACCATCCAAGTTTTAGATGGGATAGTGCTGGTATTGATGCTTATTATTTTAATGATTTAACTGGTAATTCAACTTTTAGTAAATTTGTTAGATTTGATAGATTTGGTCTTTATGGTTATTAGGGGGATTCTGATTTTGTACCAAGTACAGAAGATGTGATTTGGGATCCAGAATCTGGAGTTAAATTTGGCCTAACATGGAAAGGATTTTTCTTACGTGGAGAAAATGGTGGATCGAGTCTTGAAATTTCTGATGATGGCGAAGGCATTGTATTTAAAATGCTTAATTCTATTGGGAATAATTCATTAGAAATTTCTACTTCTGAAGATATTGTACTTAAAACTGGTAATGTTAAACGTATATAGATTGGCCGCTTGAATCCAACTAATTAGAGTACTGAATATGGTATCTGGATACGTGATAGTAATGGAAATAATATATTTAATGTTAGTTCTTCTGGTACAAATTCAATTGGTGGCTGGAATTTAACAAAAGATTCATTTTATCATACTTCTGGTAATAATACAATTGGATTATACTCTAGTGGTAAAAATGCTACAGTATAGGGTAATAAAGCTAATTATTATATTCTTGCTGGTTCTAAATTTGGCGTTACTATTGATGGGAATATTTATGCTTCTGGTGGTAAAATTGGTGGATGGACAATTAATAATAGTACATTAACTGGTGGAAATATCACTATAGACTCGTCTGGTAATATTAAATGTGTAGTTAATGGAAAAACGATGTGGAAATTAGATAATGCTGGTTAGGGTACTTTCCATAATATTCTTGCTGATACTGGTTATATAGCTGGTTGGCATATTGAACCATAGTCAATTTGGAATGATAGTGGCACTTCATTAAATAGTAATTTAAGTGGTAATTATCATATTGATAGATATACTATAGTTACAGATAGTTTAAAAGCTTCTGGTGGCTCAATTGGTGGATGTAGTGTTGGTTCATCTTCAATTAGTGGAGGAAACTGGAGTTTAGGGCCTAGTGGTGGCTCAATTGGTGGATGGTCTATAACACCAAATTCAATTAGTGGAACAAGTATTGAATTATTTTCAACTGGCTCGATTTCGTTATCTGGTTGTAGTATTACTGGCTATTCTGGTGGCGGCGTATCTTTTTCTGGTATGATATACTCTTATAGCTCTATTGTAAGTGGTGATCATTTATCTGGCCCGTATGTAACTGTTGGAGAGTAGAAGTTAGAAAGTAATAATGTATCTTATTTACATTGGCTTTATGATAATTGGAAGTATAAAACTCCTGAAGACGTTGGACTATAAGTTTAGATGTCTATAAACCTCTCTAATTGCTGGAATCTTCTAAAAACTTATTTACTACAACGTAGAAAGTAATTTCAAACGTGAATGTTTAAAAAATAATAAGATATATATGGACAATCAGCAGCGAAGCGGCCGCTGTGCGGTCGAACGTTCAACGACTAGTCGAAAGACGTAGGCCCAAGTGGGTCGAAACGAGAGGCCCTAATAATAGGTGAAGATATAGTCTCATCTCATATGAAAATATGAGCAGTTCACAAGAGAACGCATATAGAGTAACGAACTATATGGAAGATAATGTATGAATAGGGACGTACACAAGGATAGTAGGAAAGTCAAGTTAATTGGGATGCTGTAAAAGTATATGTCTATGATAGTTCAATAGCTGGACAATCTTATGATTTATATTATGGTAGCGAATACGTTGGTGGAGGCCAGTTATAGTTAGGATAGTAAATTTAATAAATAAAACACAGAGCTTATGCTCTGTGTTTCCTTATTCTTCAATTATAACAGGTAGTAATTCTTCAATTACATTAAACGGAATTTCGGTATCACCAAAATCATCTAATTTAAACTTTACAAATTGTACCTTATTTTCAATTTCTAATAATTCATTTAATTCTGTTTCTAAAAGTGGAATTTTTTCTTTAGGGACAGTAATAGTCCCGTTATTCTCTTCTCCATATTTTTTATACAATTCTATTTGCTTTTCTTGAATTATATCCACAAATGGGGAGAGAGTACTTTTTAATCTAGCTAAATTATAACTAGTCTTAATATTTAAAGGAAGTTTTAACTAACTTAAATCATCAAGACCTTTTATAACTTTTAAAATCTCTTGATTAGTCATTAGTATTTTCCTCTGGATTTGTTACTGTAATACTATCAATAAAAGTATCAATTTTATTTTTTACACCTTTAAAACAATCATTACAAACTTCTCGTCTCCACGTTTCTCCACGAATATTTACATTAAGAGTATTCCATTCTTCTACAACTCTTCCACAAGTATCACATGTACACACGATCATTATTCTTCCTCCCAATTAACTATCTCCATTTTTGGAGACTATATATCACTAAAATATTTTCCAATACCAATTGCATCACATTCATCTTCTGTTGGTTTTAAATTGAACCATTCTTTAACTAACATCTACATACTACGTTTTTTATCTGGTCTTGTACGACCCTTTACACCACAATGTAGCCGCCAAGTATTCGTTGGCACAATTTTATAATGTACTTTTTCTTCCACACAAGTCGCGGCGAGTATACCTTGAAGGCGCGCAAGCGTTTCGAAAGTAGTAACACCAGCAGTCGATTGATACTAAATGCCTTCTAACCCAACAAAATCTATTTCATACTAATCAATTAAAGAAATCATCCACTATTTAACATCTATGCTTCTTTCAATGTCATCATTTCCAGAAGCTACATAACTTCCATAATCGATTAGATTTTTATTATTAAAGACTGCATAGCCGCTTGTATGTGTTGCCTAATCAAGTGCAAGAATACGATATTCGCCTTTTTTCTTCTTAGTATTTCTGAACTCTTTTGTTTTTAAGCGCTCGCGCATACAAATTGGACATATGCGGTTTTCTCTAATTTTTTTCCAAGGGGCAATTACTGTATGCCCCTTATCGCATTTAAACTCCAAATTAGAATCAAGATTCTAATATGTTTCGCTTATTAGTATCCATTTATCTGGTGTAATTTCAGCTTTTATATCTTCGATTGATATGCGGGCCACATTACTTCACCCCAGTTGAGCCAAATCCTTTACCATGGTCTTCTGTGAAACCGCCAAAACTTTCGACTTGACGCCATCTTACACGCGGAATCTCAACTAGACGCATCTGTGCAAAGCGTTCGCCTTTACCAATAGTGATTGGGCTACCATAAAGTTTTACTAAATCAACATGGTCACTAACTGGATCAATATCCACATCTTTTACTCGTTGATCAATATTCTCTACAATAACACCGATTTCTTCGTGGTAATCTTCATCAATAAGACCAGGAGTATTTGGAATCCTAATCTTCATGCGCGCGCTCATACCAGAACGAGGTTGGATAAGTAGACCATAACCATGAGGAATTGCGACTTTAATACCAATAGGAATTATAACTGTCTCGCCGCATTCAATTGTATATTCCTCTGGTGAATAAATATCCATCGCGCCAGCACCATCAGTTGCATAAGTAGGAAGCTTTGCATTTTCTCTACAAAGTACAACTGGAATTTCAACTGTATGTGCAGGGTTAATAGTTGAAGAAGAAATTGAATTAGCTGCGCTTAGGAATAAGAATTTGATAAAATCTTTCTTTGAGTCACTTAAATCTATATCTCCATTATTAAATAATTCATTAATAACTTCATCACTATTATTAACAATATCGTCAATAGAAATACCAGACTGAGCAAACATTTTTACCATCGCTATTTGATTCTGCGGGTCTTCATAAGCCTTTGCCATTTCTTCTTGGAAAAGTGGACGAATGATTTCAAAATCTTCATCTGGTAGAGCAAGAAGAACTCCAAGAATATCAAGGCCATTTGCTTTTGGATTATCAAGTATATTGCCGACAGCCTCGATTGAATCATTGCTCATTCGCGTGATTTGATCAATTTTTTCTTCATTCATCTTCCCACACCTCACCATAAATTTTTGTTGCAGTTACAATCCAAGCCTCAGCTACAACTTCACCTTTTGCTTTCTTTGTTTTATATTTATATCCATTGGCACCGAGCGTATAACCCTCTTTATTTTGATTCGCACGCAGGTCATTTAGTGCTTGAATTGCTTCTTCTTCTGTATAGGCTTTAAATTCTTCTGTAATTTTAAGTTTTCTCATTTATTTACTCCTTTGTATGCGTAGATGGGTAAAGATTCCCTTTCGTAGTGCTTACAGTATTATTACCAGTTAAATTATATGATTTACATGTTACTTGAGTATAATCTGGATTATATTCTTTTCCAGTATATTTAATATCTAATGTTCGAGGATCAGTTGAAGTATAAGTAATCCCACCATTCCACCATGGATAATATTTTTTACCTTCGGCATAACCACAAGCATATCCCTAATCATATGCTTTATTTATATATTCTTCAAATTCTTTTCTACTAAGTTTAATTTCATCATCATGTTTGTCAAGATATATAACAATTGGCTTCATACTTTTTTCTCCCTTAAGATAAGATTTAAAATAACTCCAGCTACTAGCGCGAGAGCAGTTCCGCTTAAACTAAATACCTCGCCACCAAGCACTACACCACTAATTCCTAATGACAACACTACAGAACAAATAATTAAATTCTTTTGATTATTAAAATCTACATCTTTTAATAGGCGAATACCACTTGAACTAATAAATCCATATAACACACAAGCAGCACCACCACCAATTACACAAGAAGGAATTGAAGCTATAAATGCTTGAACTGGTTCAAAGAATCCAAGTGCCATCATCATGATTGCGGCAGTAAGAGTGACTTTTGTTGAAGCACATTTACTAAATCCGACTGCGGCTACGCCTTCGCCATAAGAGCAGGCGCCGAGTCCACCAAAGAAACTAGTTGCTAAATTCGCGGCACCCTCACCCACAAAAATTCTTCCAAGGCCGGGCTCTTTATAAAGATCTACTCCAATAATGCCACCGAGTGCTGCATGATCACTTAAACACTCACAAATAGCACTAATTGTAAATGCTACATACATAATAACTATTGGAATAATTGAATTATCCATTTTATGCATATTCATAAAAGCAAAAGTTGGAATATTAATTAAATGAATATTATTAAATACAGAAAAGTCAACTAAACCAAATGGAATTGCAACTATATATCCAACCAGTGTTCCAATTAAGAATGGAAACATGGCTAGCGCGCCTTTAAAATAGTGACTTGAAATTGCAATAGCTAATACTGTAATTAATGCAATTACTAGTCCAACATTACCAGTATCACCAATATATCCAGGAATAAATCCCATCAAATTAATACCAATTACAACAGTTACCGAACCGATTAAAACTCTTGGCATTACTTTATATAGATTATCTACTGAAATATAATTAAAAATTAATCCAAAAATAACATATACAATACAGCTTACTGCGCCACCAACTGCTACTGCAGAATATCCACCAGCCGCCAGTGCTGCAAGAACTGGGGCTACAAAAGCTCCACTATTGGAAATAAACATTGGTGATTTACCTTTTGTTACTATCCAATATATAATAGTTGCTGCGCCGGCCCCAAAGAAAGCACCAGAAAGCGGGACACCGCATACTTGAGCAATAAGTGCTGTTGCTGTAAAGCAACTAAGCATTACCTAAAGTGCAAATAAAAGTAATTTACCAATAGGGGGTGTATCTTTTACATTATATATCATTACTTTTCCTCCCAAAAAGCTTCATAAATTTCTTGAGTAATTTCATTTGGAGTTATAAATCCAAAATTCTTAGAAACCCAATCTTTAATTTCCATAATTGCTTCTTCAATATTTGAAACTAAAGCACCATATTCTTTAATTAATCCTGTCACATATAAATTTTGATAACTATATTGCTGCTCACCAAGACTCGCCGCACCGCCGGTGTCTTTTGCTTCACTATGTGTTAATGCGCACTGGCGATTATCGGTACAAATACCCACAATAAGTTTTGTATCACCACGCGCGATCTTCTCGTGGAACTTACCGATTTCAGCACATGTGCCTGCTGGTAAGACATCACCATCTATACAAGCAATTAATATATCTGTATTATCAAGCCGTGCATTATCAGCGGCTGCGATTTCTTTACTTCCAGCAAACTTTTTCTTTCCTTCGACACCATTAATATCAGTGTTTTCTACTGGGCTATATAAATCAATATTAGGAAAAGCTTCTCTAATTTTTTTAGCCCATTCTGTATTTCTTAAAAGGTCTCCATACGTGAAAATAGGCCCTGCTAAATATGCTTTCATATATTGTCTCCTTTATTTATAATAAATCTCTTCCATTTATATATATATTATATCATAAACGGAAGAGAAAGTCAAATTTACGGTTCTAAATATGTAATTTTTTTACCAAGTTCTTCTGCCCACTCAATTTCACTTCTAGTTGATTCGCCAATATAACCATTTTGATTTATAACAAAAATTTCATCAGCGTCCGCTATTTTTGCCTTATGAATTTCATCCAGATGCTCTTTATTTTCTTCATCTATAGTATCACCGCGATGAACAAATACTCCTGGCATAGTAACAATATATCCTTTTAAAGTAAATTCTTTTGCAATATTAAAAAACATTTCTTTAAAGCGGGTACTCCCACATAAACATATTTTAGGAGTTTTAAGAACTTTATAATATCTGCCGCAATGACAAAAACCAAAGTGATCTTGTTCCCTAAAATCTTTGCAAATACACTTAGTATCCTCACTTTTTTCAAGCGCACAGCAACAATATCCATCATTTTCTTTTATTGCTTCTTCAATTTCTTTACGATGGATAAAATCTGGATTTAATTTAATTTCATAATTATTAGAACGCATTTTTATTTTCTCCAATATCTATTGTTGAATATTCAAAATATCGCCTCAACATATATATTTTGCATACTGATTATTAGAAGCAAGTTCTACTCCTAAAACCGTATCAAATATATGTGGAGAATTTGGGATAAATCTTCCAAATTTTACGATAATATTATTTACTTGAGATAGAAATTCTATCTTATCTTGAACTTCTTCTTCTTTATAACCAGTATAAATTATAATCGGATCTTTTGAGAAAGCACGAAATACACAGATAAAGCTCCACAGCTCTTCCCAACTATCTAACGGTTCAAGGCCGCCACAGACGATTGCATGAGTTAAAGAATTATTTAAATATCTTTGTACCACATCTATGCTTTTAATTTCAACTTCTGGTTCATGTGCAAGTGCGAAATTTTGGCAGATTTGGGAACCGTTTTCCTTATCGCACTTAAAAGTGCAATAAGGAAAGATCAGAAACATTGAAGGTTGTTTATAATTACATATATCGTATTCATTTAAACCTTTTAATTTCATGCGTCGGCTCCTTTCTCATTTAATGGCATCCATTCGCGCAGTTTAAATTCAGCTTTACGCTCTTTAGAATAGGTTTTAGTTGGGGTATAGAAACCTACAATTCTCGTGTACTCTGTTTCAACTGGTTCACCACATACAGGGCATACTTTACCATAAAAGCTATGATAATTCTTGCATTGTGCGACTTTACCATTAAAAGCAAAATATGTTACACCTTGGGCTGCAACCCAATTCAACATTTCCCAAGCCTGATCAAATGTTGAAAATGGAGCGTCAACATTAATATGTTCAATTGATCCACCATTGCAGTAAGAATCAAATGCGGCACAAATCTTGGTACGTTCGAGAATCGTTGCTTTAATTCCAAGAGGAATCCACTGGTTCCCATAAAGAGGAAGATCTTCCACAACTTTATCAGGGTATAGAAATTTGTCTGCGGCTTGCATCTTTGCGGCGGCTTGTTCAGCTGGGACTTGCTCAATATTAAACTTATAGTTTTTATCAAGTGAGAAATTATCAATGCAATTACGAATTACATTAAAGATGCGGCGGCCAAGGGAATAAGCTTCATCTATATAATAAGTGTTGCCAAATTCATCAACTTTGGTATAGCCAAAAGTCTTCATAGCTTCATAAATACCATTCACGCCAATCGTTGAATATAAATGTTCAAAGTCTACAAGGCCAGAAGAAAAACTGGGTAGCAGGCCCTTCTCAACATTTCTAGTAATTATATCACGCTGAACATCAAGAATTTTTAAATTAAGTTCGGTGAGATTACGAAGCTTTACTAAGAACTCTTGTTCAGTTTTACTTTGGTAAGCAAGGCGCGCGATATTTAAAGTAGAAACCTTTACAGAACCAACTTTCAGTGCGGAACCACCGATGGAATTGAAGTATAGATCAGTTACATCTGACTTTAGACGGCAGCAATTACTTAAACTATTAACTGTGCTATCCGTAAAGAAATTAAATAGGTTCCATTTGCGGGATGCTTCACATGCCCAGCGCGCGAATTTATCATCAACAAATTCATTATTTACGTATAAAAGCGAAGCTGTAAGGACTGGGAATGTAAATATATTTTCTTCTCTAATTTCATTTACAACGTCAATAAAATCCTTCTGGAATTGAATAATTTCTTCTTCTTCATCAATCATTAGCTCTCCATCAGGGAATACAGAACCACCAAAGATAGCTTCAAAATAAGGATGGTCAAATACGCTTACGTTTGTAAAAGCAGCTTGGTCTGTGCGTACCCAAGGTTGATTAAGACGATAAATAAGAGCCTGAAGTTGCTGATGCTTATAAGTTTCTGGATCTTTGGTATAGTACCCAGCTTTTACGTCACGGCTCCAAAAATAATAAAGATATGGGATAAGATTAGGCAAACCTACTGCTCCACTCTGGCGGCGGCTAAGCCATGCGATTCCTTCCATTAAGATTTGAATAAAACTATCTAAATGCTTTGCTGGCTTTGCATTGTAGTTTTCAATAAAGAACAAACCGCGTTCAACAATATCTTTAATATCATAAGCAAAACAATAATGATAGAAGGTAGAAGTATTGAAATCATGCATATAAAGCGCATAATTCCACATAGCTTCCATAGCTTCATTTGCTGTTTTGAAACCATACTTTTTATTCAGTTCATAATAAAGTTTATTAAAAGCAAGAAGCTTTTGGTGCGGTTTTGACATTTCTGACAACAGAGTTACAATATCTTTCTGTGCAATATTAGCATTTGCATCAACAGAAGCATTTGCAACATTATCAGAATCAATAAAGCCTTCAATAAAATCAGTAAGACTTAGTTTTTCATCATCTAATCCCTAAAGCTTTAAAAACTCTTCACCATATGTCTCAGCCATTTTATTAAACTGAGTCTGGAAATTTTTCTTAGTTCTAATATTTATATTCATTGCGCGTTCACCCACTTAATTGCTTCTGAGAAGCTATAATATTTATCCTCAACTTGAAGAATTGGCGCGGCCGTAAAACCAAGCTTCTTCATTTCTTCTACATCATCACTCGTAGTATATTCAATAGACTTTTTATTAAGCTTCATCTCTAAAGCTTTGCATTGTGGACAATGTGTAGTATATAATTTAATTGTCATAAATCGCTCCTTCAAAACCATCGCAATATTCGCAAACACCATCAATAAAATTATGATGACATTGCGCGCGAAGGCTATCATTTTCTTTCATTAAATCTTGGATTTCTTTGTTTAAAACAAAAGTATCCAGTAAAGTTTGTATACGAGCATTATTTTTATTAATTCTTTCACGAATTTCGCTCCCACTCATTTACTAATTTTCCTCCTTGTAAAATTACATTAGGCGTGCTATAAAACATATCGAATACTTCGTAATTGTTTTTTCGCATATATTGGAAACTATCACGTATTTCTTGGAGACTTACTGCGAAATGGCTCCATGGCATTACTTCAAGATAGGCTCGTTTTCTTGAAGCACACCAGCTATATAATGTTTCTCTATGTGGCAAAATATGCTCACAATATGATCTGCCATAATAACAATTAAAAAGCTTCATAAGATTTAAAAGTTCTGGAGTTTTAAAAAACTCGTTACTAATGTTAAGTAAAATTTTTGTATTATGACTTCGTAAAAATAATAACTGCTTATAAAATTCTCCTAAATAATGTTCCAAAAAATGGTTCTCGTCGGAACATCCATAGGTGAAGTTATAAACCATTTGCCGCAAGCCCAAGATTGGTTTCTCACATAAAGCGACCAATTCATCATTCGTGAACATTCCATTGTATTGGAGATAGAATACTGTCCCCATCGGTGGCAATTTAAGCCATTTCATAAGTTCATCAAAGTTATATACATTAATAGGATATTTATTACCAATTCTATATGGTAAGCCGCTCGGCCGCCGTTTACTTACATCTTCTAATAATTCAAACGCGCCAGGTATAGAAGATAAATCATAATCATGTAAGATAACCGATGGATGATATGGTTGAAGTCGCTCATAGGGGAAAGGCTCTAATGTTTTTCCATCTAATGACAACCGAACATGAGTGGCATTGAGAATTGTTCTGATTTCTTCTCTGCGCGCTTTTACAGTACCATATTGCTCTTTATACTTCTTATAAATCTCAAAATCTGGAAGTATATGTTCCATTTCTAAATTAAAAGGTTTATATTGTTCTGAAAATGCACGACCGCCATATTCAACATTTGGACGTAAAATTTTATTATCATAAATACCATCATCATATTCTTTCCTAAAGAAAATACTAGTATAACGAGCTGGTTCAAACTCAGGACTGAATACAACTATATCTCGTTTACTTTTGCGCCAAGCCGCGTATTTCGCACATTCCAAATTTGGGATAACGCTGGGATAATGGAAGTAATCCCAGTCATAAACTAAAATTACTGCCATTATCCTTCATCCGCCCTTTCTGTTTTAATTATTAATCTTCCATTTTCAATACCAGTTATCTGTTCTACTCTATGCCAAGGTGTAGCTTTATATACTTTTGCAACAAAACTTTCTTCTTGACGAATACCAGTAACAATGATTTTATTACCACGAGTGAACATGGACTTTTCAATTACATGCTTCTTTCCATCCGGCCCTTTTACAGAGATTTGCTTATCATATGCTTCAAACGCTCCATAAATTTTTACCGAAACTACACCAGTTGGCGTTAACAATTGTACTGTCTTTTTAGCTTTATCTCTATCCAAAACTGTGCCAGCAATACGATGAAGTTTAAAGATTGGAACTTGTTTGCCTTTAATTGGAATAACTCTTTCTACTTCTGCTTGTTCACTAAGATCAAAGAAATCTTCGATCATATAAATATCCAAATCAACATTTGCTAATTCATGATCGTGAGAATAAAACGAAACAGAATCCATTTCCCATTTACTAAGATCGCCGAGACAATATTTATTCCAAACATCAAAAGTCAATTTATCATTTACAGCTTTAAGAAGCTCTTCATTATGTTCTTTTACAAACGGCCTAATAATATCCATTTGTTTCTTATAAATACTATCCCATACTGTTTGCTTAATACAAAAACCGCTTTCTGTAAATCTATTTGGCTCAGTTTTATCTATATCAAAATAAGTTTCAAGAAATTTAAAAGCTGGATTGTCAAGACCATAATAACCTTGATCCATTTTCATTTTCTTAATATACTTATTAAAATTATACACACGACGCTGTAAATCATATTTATCTGGAATCAAACCAAAATCAATTAACATTTTCATATTTTGGAGAGTGATGCGTTTCTTAGTATCACTTATCATATCAACATACTTATGCATAAGTTCTGTTCTATCTCCAAAACTATCAAACGCTCCAGACTTAATAAGATTTATCATTTGAACTTTATTAACTTTTACTTTTGAAAGAAAATCAGTTATTGAAGTATACGGACGATTCATGATGATTGCTTTTACAAGTTCTTCACCCACGCGCGTAATACCACTAATACCGTAACGAATAATATTAAGTTCTGCATCTGGAGAAAACGTATAAGTAGATTTATTAATGTCTGGAGGCTCAACAATGATCCCACTCATTCTCATTTTTCCAATTGCAGTCGCAATTTTACCATAGTTTACGCTTGAAGTTTTCTTTTTCTTTTTTACACCAGCTTCAGCTTCTTCATCTTCATCATCATCTTCTTCATCATCTTGTGTGAACTCTTCAATTTCATTATTATATACTTCTTCTATTACTTCGACTTCTTCATCTTCTTGCTCTTTTTCATCGCCGCCCGCATCTGTAATTAAACACGCACAGTTCCAAAAGATAATTGGATAATGATATGCAAGATTCATTTCTTGAAGTGCAATTAAACTGTATGCAAGAGTATGAGACTGGTTAAAACCATATCCACGGCTCATTGCAATCAGTACATTCCATACATAATTTGTAAACTTTTGATTAATTCCTTTTTCTTTTGTGACTTCAAAAAATTCTTTGGTCAATGCATCATAATCTTTTGGATTCTTCTTCGCGATTGATTTACGAAGTTTATCTGCCCAGGTCAAACTAAAACCACCAAGTTCTGGAAGTTGAACCAACTCCATAAATTGTTCCTGTGCAATACAAAGACCATATGACATACCAAGAACTGGCTCAAGAATTTTTCTTTCTTCTTCCCCAAGCCCATATCGTTCCATTTCTTTTTCCCATTCGTCAGGATTTGCTTTGAAGCGTGCGAGCTTATCAGTTGGCATTTCTCCACCTTTTTCTTGTGCCATAAGACGAATCGTTGAATTAAGAATCGCAAGGTCATCAACAGAAGTTGGTTTTAGAGTTGCGATACCATTAATACCAGACTGCTTTTCCATTTGGAATAAAGACTGAATCTCATGATTCCAAACCATCTGCCACATCTTTGGATTATCGCGCTCAAGGTTGTACACACCGATAATATTTTCATAAGTTTCTTTTAATGTGCGCTCGCGCTCAACTAAACCAGCATCACACAAAAGATCAATACAGTTATGAATCTTATCCATTGCTTCAACAGATAATGCATCATACTTAATAAGACTTACATCTTCTGCATCATGAAGTTCAAACTGTGTACAAATCGTACCATCAGGCGCGCGCATCAATGCGGTCGATTCTGTAAATGGCTCATCAACAAAGATAACGCCGCCAGCGTGAATACCAGAGCCACAAATTAACCCCTCAATTTTCTGTGCCACATTCCACAGCTCTGGGTAATTGTTCATTTCTACAATAAATTGCTTTATTGGTTGAAAATCGTTTTCTTTATCACCATTATAACACTGGCTTAATGTTCTTAACATACCACGATCTGCCGGAATCAAACTTGCGATATATTGAGCTATATCTACGTCAATACCTAAGCCGCGCGCAGCTGTAAGAATTGCAGATTTAGATTTTTCTGTACGAAATGTCGCGACGTTTGCAACTCTATCTTCTCCATAATATTTACGAAATGCATTTAAAACTTGAGCACGTCGACCGCCCTCAATGTCGAAATCAACGTCAAGGACAGATACACGGTCAGGATTAAGGAATCTCCAACGAAAGCATTTGGTTGTTTCTCTGAGCGGATTAATTTGAGTTATGTCTAAACAATAAAGTAAAATAAATCCAACACCAGAACCTCTACCAGGCCCAACAAGGCTATCAGCTTCCCAACAAATATCAATTATATTTTGAAGATTTAAATAATATGCGCTCCATCGTGCATTGTTTACATTTGAGGATACCCATGTATCCTCAAGACATGCATTAATTTCATCGTATGCTTCTTTATTTTGAAGATCTGGATGTTTATTAATTCCATCTACCACCATATTTGCCAAATATTTATCTGACTCATACTGTGATTCAATGAAAGTTTTTAACATTGGTATTCTATTAAACCAAATACCATTTGCTAAATAATTATATTGCTTCCACTTTAAATTCGGAATTTTGAGCGGTCGCAGTAAACTAAAATCTTCAATACTATCTCTAATATTTAAAATATTTTCATATGCTCGTTGAAGTTCTTCTTCACTAAAATATGAAAAGTAACTTTCTAATTCCTCTGTTCCCATCATATATGTGGTCGCATAAAAATCGTCAACCTCGCGGTCGCCGTTCTGTGCGTTAAGATATGCCTTATGAACTATTCTATCTTCTTTCTTTAGATAATGACTATCTGTAGTAATAATATATGGGATACCAGTTATACCTGATAATTCAATTAACTGCTTATTAACATAAATTTGGTCTTTATTTTTACTTGGTTGTAATTCTAAATAAAAGTTCCCATGACCAAAAAGATTATCCATTTGGTCTATCCAAATACCAATTTTTCTTCCCAAATCTGCATTTTGTGTATCTCTATGTCTGAGTAATTGTGTAGGAAGCGCGCCACCAAGGCAGGCCGTTGAACCGATTACATGACCTGGATTCTTCCCAATAATCTCAAACAAATCATTATAATATGTTGGAACTCTACGCATACCGCGTGCCATATAACTACGCATCCACGCACGAGTTGAGATTTCTCGAATCTGTTGCGCTCCAATTGCATCCTTTGCAAGAAGAATAAAGTGATAATATCTATCAACTTCTTTATTATAATTCTGCGCGTTTAACCCATTTCTACAAAGATAAATCTCATTACCAAGAATTACTTTTAATTCTGGATACTTTTCTTTTAATTTCTTTGCAGCCTTTTCAGCCTTAACCCACCCACTAATACTTTCATGGTCAGTTAAGGCTACTACTTTATGCCCGAGCGCACCCGCGTAATTAAATAAATCATCAAGTTTGTTTATGCAGTCGCGCAAACGAATATTTGAATAATCTGAATGATTATGTAAGCTCCCTGGGTAATTCAGTTTCTCCATTCAACCACTCTCCATTTCTATTTTCTATAATAATTATATCACAAAATATAAGGAAAGTCAAATTAACTTTCCTTAATGAATATTCATTATCCAATAAATATTTATTAAAATCCAAATTATAAAAATCACATCAAAACTCCAAAAGATTGTCGATAAGCTCATAATCCTCTATAAATAACTGCGCTGACCGGTTCCCCATCCACTCATTAATATTTGGTTTACCAACAACGCTAATTTTAATTTCATTACATTTCCCTAACTGCTCAATCAAATCAGATGCATGGAACTTAATAAATATAACTCCATTTCTTTCAAATCGAACAGTATCTTTATTAGTACCAATAACTTTATAATCAGTATTATCTAAATAAATATTTGGAACAAAAATCAGCGGCTCAGGATTCCCCTGCCCGTAAATATTTGTATTAGAAGCTAAATCATAAATTAAATCTTCTAAATCAGAAGCATTTGGTTCTCTAATAAAGTTTACATCATACATACCTTCATTAAAGTTAATATCTTTAAGTGCTTCATTTGCATATTCATGAAACGCGCGCAAATTACTATCAAGAATACTCGCACCTGCCGCATTTGCATGGCCTTGCACCCATTCAAAATATCCACTATCATTTAAGAACTTTTTGAGGTCTTGCAACTCACAATCAGCTACATTACGAATAGAACCACGGTCATACCCTTCATCATTAAGGCGAGCGAGTATAGTCGGGCGCTTGTACTTGGCCGCGAGTTTCATGGCTGTAAGACCAGTAACTTCTGAGGGATATTCATCGTCATCATTTAAACGAATAAATAAAATCTTATTTTCAAGTAAATCATACTTAAAAATCTTTTGCTCTAACTCACTGACCATTTGGTCTGTTAAACGATTTTGTTTTGCTTTTGCATTAGTGCATTCACGTAATGACTCAATAGCTACTTCTTCTGTAGTTCCTTTGGCTCCGCGTTTATTACATGGTACTTGTTTATGTCCATCAATAAGTCCAAGAAATAGTCTTTCTTTTTCTTCCATACTACCCATTCTAATCATAGCGTTCATCATAGGGACAATATAGAAAGCAACACTAATTGGAGTCACTTCATTATTCATCGAATACGCTTGTTTTTCAATTGCACATTTAAAGAAGTAATTCTTTACATGGCTAAATCCATAAAGCATAATGTAGCGGTTTTCTAATTCAAGAACAGAACCCATATCGCCACATACACCAAGTGCCGCTAAATCAATTAAACTATCACTGTGGTGATAGCCCTTAACTTGGTCAAAATAACGACAAAATTGCCAAGCTACTCCTGCGCCAGTCAATTCTTTATTTGAATAATTTGGTGAAAGTTGGTTATTAATTATACAAGCGTTATCACTAATAGGCTGGCCATCATCAATTTCATGATGGTCTAATACAAGGCATCGCATACCATGCTCTTTTAATGCCTCGTGATATTCATAATCATTACTTGAACTGTCTGGCAAAATAATTAAATCATAAAATTCATTACTATTAATAATAGTTTGAGTATGGTCTTGTAATCCATGTTCTTTATGTTCATGTAACATATAAGAAATCTTTTGATTTGGAGATATAGCTTTTATATAATTATACATAATCGCACTTGAAGTAAAACCATCAACGTCACAGTCTACAATAAGTAAGATGTGAGAATTTTCTTTATTAAGAGTTTCTTCAAGCCAAATCGCGCCAGTCTTTATATTATCTAAATCTAATGGGTCATTTAAACAAGAAGCATCTGGATGTAGATACTTCTCAATATTTGTTACACCGCGCACGGTCAATAGTTCTTTTAAATAATTAGATTGAAAATTTTCATTTACTAAATTTACTTTCATATTTATCTACCTTCTTATTCTTCAAAGTAATAGCAAAAGCTGCTTTTGGCTTCTCTGAATAAGAAAGTTCAAAAGGAAGCCTTTCAATAACATCAACTGTATAATCATTTTTAATGTCTTCTGCAATTTCAAGTATTGCTTCATCCATATTTATAAAATTTATTTCATATCTTTTTTGTAGAATCATATTTAAATCCGTACCCTTTTCTGTAGTAGTTTAATAAAAATATCTTCACCTTTATCAGTAGGCGAGTCTTTTAAATCTAATAAATTTTCTTTATCATATATAAAACTAAAATTTGTATATGCTTGATATTTCTTACATAATTCATAAAGATGATTAAAGTATTTACCTTCATGCGGTAATTCTTCTTTATCAAAGCATATCACAATTTCTTGAGGATGGCAAGTCCGCACTAATATATCAAGCGCATATTTATTTAATTTTGACCCGCACACAGCGGCCGCGCAATTAGGAATTGAAAATGACTCCATTTGAAGTACACTTTTTTCAGCTTCAAATAAATACGCAATTCCAGTTGCTTTTATATTTTCTTTTGTTTTATTAAGCCCATAAAGATTAAGACTCAATGGATGACTATACCATTTTCCTTCTATTTGAATTGGCATATATTTACCCCATGTGTCTATATCTTCTTGATTGAGCGCGCGCCCTCTAATTCCAACAAGTCTTCCATTCACATCATAATGCGGAATAATAATTTTATTTTGAGAAGGAGAATATCGAATATTAAATTTATCCATAGCTTCGTAACTGATTCCATCATTAAGCCACTCAATTGGATAATATTTAATAAAACATTCCATTATCTTATCAGAATAAGCCGGTAAGTCTTGCCTTTCTTTTTTTAAAGTATAATCATTACGAATTGATTTATATGAAGTAGTGTTTTGATGCTCGTTAAAATATGAACAACCGCGTATAACTTCATATATATCAGTGAACCAATCATAATCTATATCTCTTGCTTCATAAAAATGTTTTAAGAAAGAAAAGATAGACATCGCGCCATCTTCTGTATAACAATAAAATATATGCGTATTCTTATAATAATAAAGCTTCATTGAAGCGTCATCAATATTACTATGATGACACACAGTTGGCATAACTAAATAGCTTTCTCTATCCTCATATGGAATTTCTAATCTATCCAGCATACCCTTAACTTTATTATCATCTAATTCATCAATAATAGCTTGATAGTCTATCATTTAATCTCATTCACTTTCTGTAAAATTTCATTATAATTAGAACCTTCCCAATCTATCTCATATATAAAATGTCTTTCAAAGTCTTTAATAATTTCCATTCTTGCATCAGTCATATATAAATCTTGCTTCTGAAGAGTACCTAAATCAATTGAACTCCAAATTCTTACTTGTGTCCATGCACCACTTCGTACTTTATATATATCTGTTACGAGATTTGGAATCGGCTGACCCATACTTGCAAAGAAATCAACTTCTTCCTTTGTAGGCCGCGCGCATACCATACCAATATCTGCTTTATTTATAACCGCGCGCGAACCAGCGATTGAACTTTCATTTCTAATAGTTGTATTTGAATCAGCTTGCGCATTAACTTGTGTTGATGTAAAAACACAAACATTTAATTCAACAGCTAATTCTTTTAAAGCCGTAGAGAACATAAGTAAAATTTCATCATTACGTAATGCTATACCTTTAAACTCTCCAAGCAGACTTGGACAAATAAAAATATAGTCAAAAAATACATACTCAATTTGATGAAGAATAACTTGTTCTCTAACTAAATTCTTTACTAAATCAATTCTAGGCGCAGGCATTTGGACAATAAAAAAATTATCCTTATATTGCTCCATAATCCAAACTGCTTGACGAATAATTCTATTTTCTTTTTCTGTAAAATTACCATATCTAAATTTAGATTCATTAAATCCAGTAAGATATGCAAGAATCATTTTTTGAATCTCTGGAATTGTTTGTTCTGTTGCTATGAACATTACAGGACGACCAGACCCATTCTTAACCCATTTATCTTGCGTAGAGTCATAATTAAATGGATATGCAATAAGGCATGCATCACCAACAGCTTGACGAGTTTTACCAGTACCACTCGCCGCACTTCTAATAACTAAAGTACCCAGCCGCGCACCAGAGATAACTTCACTTAGAATTTCTCCCTGTACGGGTACACCAATATCAGCTTTATTATTTGCATCTTCAATAATACTCCAAATATCAGACGCGGCGCTTTCAGTTTGAGTTACTTCATTCTGAGTAAACTCATTTTCAAAGCCAAGAACTTTCTGTTTTATTTTTGTAAGAATATCATCAATCTCAAGCTTTTCAAAGTTTTTATTTATATCCAATGCTTTCGGATTCGTTAAATCTTCAATATAAAATTCACTAATATCAAAACCGTCATCTTTAAGTTTTGTAAGCAAATTAATCTTCTTTAATCTCTTATAATAAAAATCAAAGTTTTGAGTTTCAGAAAGATACTCTGCATCTTGAAGATATTCAATGCCATTATTCTGTTTAAATATTACGGCGGCCGCACCATTGGTTTGAAGATAGTTTTCAATATCAACTGGTTGAATTTTATTAGCGCCACCGCGATACAAGTTTTCAATAGCCGCAAAAATATATTTATCAAACTTATAATAGAAGTCGTCAAGACTTAATTTATATCTATCTGTTTCACTCAAAAACTGCGGATGCTTCATTAAGGAGCCAAAGATTTGGATAATACTTGTTTTATCAACCAATTATTCTTCGCCTCCTATATCATCTAAATTATATTTTTCTCTCGATTTCTCTTTACGAGTTAATCTTATAATTGAACGTGTTTTTGCCTGCTGCTCTAATTCTTTCACAAATCCTCGTTTCTTTCTTTCCTGTTCAATCCAATAAGCTTTTGCATCAGAAAAAACATATGGGACTATGCCAAGCCCACCATGTCCTTTCTCCCATGAGTTATGCTTTATTTCATAAAAATATTTGAGTGTAAAATAAATTCCTTTTGGATTAATTTTATTTTCTTTCCAGAATTTCTTTATTTGTGCTTCACATAAAAAGTAATCATAAGAGACTTTCATATCTCGCGCGAGAAAGTCATAAATCATTTTAACCCAATCATCATCTGATGTAGGTTGTGCGCGCCAAGTCTCATAACAACTTTTATGATAATAATAATTTCGTGATGGCATTATCCAATCAACATTTTCTTTTTCTTTTGTTTTGTCAATTTGGACATGACATAATCTACATTCCGGCATCCCATCACCTTCCAATCTTATTTCTATATATATTATATCACAGATTCCGGAATTTGTCAAATTTAAAAGACACAGGTCAAGCCTGTGTCTTCATCATATCTTCCATATCAACTACTACTAACTGAAGTAAATCTACTTGGTCTTCTGTAAATTCACTTAGTTTCATTCGACGACCCATCGTCATTTCAATTTTCTTTAAAATTTCACTAGCTATTTCTGGTTTAGCGCTATCGCCCTCACCAACTAACTGCTTCCAAAGATTTTGAGCTTTTTCTCTGACTTCCTTAAAGTCGAGCTTCGTCTCACCCTTGGTCTTAATAGTATTTACTACTGTAGCGCCATCTTTCTGTTCTGCCATTTCAATAGCATCAGCAATAGCATTTACTAATTCATCATAACCAAACGGAATCTTATCGGGCATATACTTGAATCGACTACCAGCAAATAGAGTAGGAGTTTCTCTTGTATAGAGCCACCGCTTTCTCTCACCATTTACCCACTCATTTCCGATATAGCCAATAATATCAACAATGCCATTACAAATCTCACTCGCACGCTTTGGTAGGTCAGGAGAAATGATTTCTACATCGCTACCATCCGCAGTTTTTTCTACACGAGAAGCACTGTGTGCAATCAATACAACACCATATCCAAGACGGGTAATTTCTCTCAAAGAGTTTTCAAACTCTTTCTTACATGCTGTATATCCTGCGCCCCAAGCAATATCACTAATCTTCTGTACGCCATTTTGCTGGCATACAAATTTTTCGCACATATCCCAACAGATAGATACAGTATCAATAATTACTGTTTTAAAACGGTCTTTTGAACGTTGGTCTGCCAAGTCTCGGAGTGCCATCTTATAGTCACTCCACTTGTTTATATCAAAAGGATATGCTTCACCAATTGCATTATATCCTTTTTCAAAAGCCAAGAGAACTGCATCAGGGAAAGAGCAAGCCGCGGTAGTTTTACCGCTTTTTGGCTTGCCGTATAAAAGCACATACTTTCCTTTGAGGTCTCTTGAAATTACATTTTTTTCAACTTCCCAAAGATGCATATGGCACCTCCTTAGAAGCCAAGATCAAAATCCTGATTTGAACTTGTAGGTGCAGGGGTAGAATGAGGCTTAGTATTGGTCTTATCCTTCAGAGTTTCCAGATAAGCCTTATGTTCCTTAAGGGCGGCAGACAGGTCAGCGGGCGCAAATGCCATATCATTCTCCAGCGGGGACTGAGTACCACTAGTAACAATCAATTCGCTAACACTGACAGTCTGATGACGAACTTCAGGTTCACCAAAATCCATTTCCTCAATAATTTCCTTAGTAGTGCTGGTAAAGTTAAGACGACCCTTTGCACTATAAGTCTTCTGATTCTCCCAATAAGAACTAATAGCATCAATTACACGAGGATTGGTTGCATAAAACTCCATAGTATCAACCTTGCCACCATACTGCGGGACGATTGCTTTAATACGAAGCTTCTTAGGTTCTACTTCAACGCCATCATTATCAGTTACAAAATCCATCGAAGAAACAGCAAACTCAAGATTCCAAGATGCCTCAGGTCTAAACTCACCAGTTGCCTTAGAAATAAAAGATGCGTTAATACGCGGGAAAGATACAAGCTGCTTCTGAGGATTATAATACTCATTCATACGAATATTACCGCTGGTAATACGAATCTTATCTGCACCAGCTTCGCCAGCACCAGAAGCGATAGAAGTAAACTCAGTCATAACCTTTTCGATAGATTCAAATGCGGGGTTAGGTTTACCATCATTCTTCAGCTTGGTTGCGAACATATAGACAGGAATCTCCAGAGAGACTTCCTCATTATTAATAACCTGATTTACGAGAACTTTAATGTTGCCACCGATATTATCAACGGTTACACCATTCTTAACAAAAGAACCATATTTTAGATTAATTTCAGAAAGAATACCTTCAATACGTACTACATTTTTAGCTTGTCTTAACATAATTTTATTTACCTCAATTTTATTTTTATAGTTTTATTTTATAGTTCTTTTGGGCAAAATGGGAGTCAATATGACTCCCTTATATTTATTACTCGTCTTCGCCCTGAACGAAGTTAATACCAGCATCGGTCAGCTGCACATAGGTCAGAGGCTTCTCTTCGCCCTCAACAGCAACCTTCTCACGATAAGCCAGCTCATTCTTCACGAGGGAGTTTACGCGACCAGTAATGGAGGCAATCTTCTCGCAATTTAGAGCGGTCTTCATCTCTTCTGTCGTTGCACGACCACCATGGGCCTGCAGATACTCAAGTGCTTCAAAAGTCTTTTCAGTAAGTTTCATAATTCATTTTCTCCTATAATTTAAAATATTTTTGTTTGTTTTCTTAAAAGGTTTATCTCTCTCAACCTTTCTGTATATATTATACTACGAATTTCTATAAATATCAAATTTTCACAGTGAAGAAATTCCGATAACATAATTGTTAGTTAATTTAAT
>Ga0326513_10000475_pt1 | contig 33959 bp, 67 predicted proteins | sample 2_2465_0518_D_FD_203654 | JGI IMG/M metagenome (GOLD analysis project Ga0326513, IMG submission 203654) | Bovine rumen microbial communities from UC Davis, California, United States - 2_2465_0518 | ecosystem: Host-associated > Mammals > Digestive system > Stomach > Rumen | place: USA...
TCTATTAAATCCAGCCATATCTTCTCTTATCTGATTTATACCTAATAATATACAACCTGTTCTAGCACATATCATTTGAGCTTTTTTACCAAATACTGTTAATGCTGCAGCTATTCCTCCATAAGTTTTATCTTGCACATCTTTATCATACGCTTGTTGACTTACCATTACTCCTAAACTATCTATTACTACTAATCCTACTTCTCCAGTTTCCATCATTTTTAGTAACATATCAAAAATCTCTTCAGCTGATTGTGCCATTGGTTTCAATAGTATTAATTCATCTGTATCTACACCTAATGTTCTTGCCCATTGCTCATCTAATGTATTTTCACAATCGCAATATATTACCTTTTTAATTTCTTTATTTTCTTCTTCTAATTCTTCACATTCTTTTTTAAATTGCTTTTGTGCATTTGCAACTAAATCTAATGCTGTTGTTGTTTTTCCTCCATTTTCTTCTCCTGCAAATTCTATTACTGTTCCTTTAGGTATTCCACCATAAGTCATCCAATTCAAATTTGGACTTGAAAATTTTATATTCTGCCAATTTCTTTTTGGAATACCTTTACTTATAACGGGTATATCTTCTTTTTTATTTAAAGCTCGAATAATTGTATCTAATTCACTCAAATTTAACTACCCCCTTTTTAATCTTCCTAGTTTAAAATCATTTTGTAAATATTTATCTAGTTCATTTGGATATATCATCTTTGTTATAACTCCATTATTTATCCAAATTCTACCCTTAACATAATCATTACCAGGATGAGCTGTTTTACCCCCTTTATTAGCTTCGCTTATTTTTCTTCTTGTTTCTTCTTTGCAAGGTCTGCCTAAACTAGCCAATCTTATTTTTTCTATCTCTTCATCTGTATGTCTATATCCTAAAGCATAGCTATTACCACTAGATATATTTTTCATCTTGTTTCTATAAGTATCAGTTGCCCATCGTCTATTCATCATTTGTCTTACAATTTCCTTTTGTTTATCAGATGTAGTTTTTCCTAATTTTGCTTCTCGCATTTTTTGTTTAGCTTCTTCAGTATGCTTATATGAATGATTAGCTTTACTATTACTTAATTTAATTTTTTTCAATATGTTCTAGGCTTAACTTTTTACCTTTATGAGCAATACTTAATCTTTGTTTATGTAAATTAGTAAATTTAATACCTTTTCTACCATTACTTATATTCTGTTTTGCTTCCTCATTTAATATCTTTCCAATAAATTGACCACCTTCGGTACAATTATAAATATTATTAGAATTACTACCACCATAAAAAGAAATCCAATATTGTTCTTTACTATCTAATTCATTTATATTACACTCTTCAATTATTTCAAATTTAAAATTTTCTTCTCCATATTTATTCCAAGCATTTTGAAGATGTTTATTAAAATGATTATTATAATGTAATTCACTTAAATGTTCTCTCCATCTACCTTCTATATTTCTAGCTTGCCCAATATAAACTTTATTATCCACCAAATTTGTAATTTTATAAATTCCTGTCATTTTTACTTCTAAACCTACCTTCATCAATATTAGCTAATGAAGTTTCACTAATTCTGCGAGTTATAACTTTTTTGATGCTAGATAAAAGTTCATAAGCTGCATTAAGTTTATTTTTTACAATAGTATAAGCACGAGAGTATATTATATGGGTTATAGTTTCTGTTTGAACTTGAAGCTCACTAGCACTTGTCTTGTCAGCAATAGTTCCTTTAACAGTTGCAAAAATTTCATTATATTTTTCTTGACGAATAGATTTTGCTACATCATTTTTAATACCTAAATTCTCTTGAGCTTCTCCACAAAAATATAATAATACTGGAAGTTGAATAACCATATCATCTAATTCTTCTGCTGTTGGCGGATGCTTTGTATCATTTATAACTTCCTGTATGTATTTAACATAACTATCTAATTGCTTACAATAATCTGCTACTAACTTATTTGTTAAATCATTTATTAATTTGCTATTATTATTTATTCTATCTTGTAGTAATTCTATTTTTTTAGTTTCTATTTCATTTGCTAGTAATTCTGATTTATTTCTCATAGCTACCTCCTATTTTCCTCAAACTCATTTGCTAATAAAAGTTCTTCTTCTAATTCTTTTATTTCAATTTTTACTAAACTTAAATTATCATATTTACCACTATTACTAAAATAATGCATTAATGCAGTTTTTTTACTTTTATATAATCTAGCAAATCTTAATCCTTCTTTAAATTCACTTCTTCCATAAGTAGCATATTTGCCTTCATTATCTCTTATTGCATAAACTATTTCATTCATAACTGATTGCCTCCAAAAATTCTTCTAAATCATAATTATAAAAAAGTCTTTTTTTACGACCCTTTATTATACACATAGAGATTTCTTTTATATCTTTATTTATATTCACTGATTTATAACCTTTTTCTTTCAAATACTGTAAATATTGAATATCTAAAAATACTGTAACATCATTATCAATAAACCAACATATTATTCCTGCATTTACTCCACCTATATATGAATAATTTAATAATGATTGCCATTGATTATCTCTTATATGTGATTTAAAATTTAAACAATTTCCATGAATAGCTTTTAATTCAAACATATTCAGCGTTCCTTGCCTATAAACAATTAAATCACAAGGATTATTTATATGCTTGTATCCCATTGTTATATCATATAATCTTAAACACAAAGTATTAGGTAGTTGTTCAAATTGTTTTCTTAAATTGTCTTCAAATTGTTTTCCTCTATTAATTGCCATCTATAATAATTCCTGTTCCATTTAATAATTCTTCTATATCTTCTTCGTATAAATTTACTATTACTTTCTTTTCATTCTTTAATATATCTTCATACATTGCTACTTCATTTGTATCTAATTCTATACTTTTTTGTGTATATCCTTCTTCAGGGTCAAAATCATAATTTAATATTAATTCTAATTTCATAATCTACATATCCTTTCCACATTGATTTTTATACGCACAATAACTGCAAGTCTTTTTTGTTATGTCTAATGGCTTCGGTGGTGTTCTTTCACTTTCAGCTGATATTAAGACTATTTTTATTTTATCTATCAAGTTTTGTTTCATTTCCTCGTTGACTTCAAATATATATGCTTTTAAATCTAAAACATCTCTATTCTCATATATAAATAATACTTTATCTAACCCAAAATTTAATGAATATGATATTGCTTGATTGTAGTGTCCTATATCTACTCCAGTTCTTTTATAAAATTTATTTGAATTTTCGGTTTTAAATTCAAAAATAAAATATTTGCCTTTATATCTAATAATACCATCGCACATGAAACTCATGTTATATCTTTTATTATATAATTTGGTTTCCATTCCGTTTTGACCTTTAATTTCCAAATCAGTCAAATTCCTTTGCTTTACAAAATCTGCTACATTTATATACTCACAATCAACACCTAAAACATCTTTCATTTTTTCAATATTTTTTTGCATTCGAATATGTCTATCTGTTCCACTTTCGCATATCCCTGCTAAATTATATGTATTTTTTTGTTCTTCAGGTTCTGCTCCTATTAATTGATAATAAGCATTTCTTATGCAATTAAATGAACTAGGTTTTATTGTTTGACTGGGTTTATATGGTTCATTATTTGATTTTTCTATACTTGTTTTTAAATCTTGTAAAAATTGCTCTTCTATACTTACCTCTTGATTTGCAATATCAATTAAACGAGCTACTGATTTTAATGAATTTCTCATTTTTATTCTCCTTAATATATTTAATTGAACCATAACTAGCATTGGCTCAATTAAATATGACTTTTAAACAATATTGAATAAAGACATCAGACATTTAAAAATGTAATAATTATTTATCTTTAGCTAGTAACAATTAAATAATTATGATTTACAATATATACACTTCAAATTAATGAAATGTATATATTCCAGTTTACTCTGGTTGCTAATATGAGGGTTAGGATTTGCACCTAACATACCAGTTTCTCGGCTCGGCTACATACTCTCCTAGGCGAGTTGATGTATTATTAAACCTTAGCGTTTACTACTTTTACCACGCTCAAATCGTGTCTATTCCGCCACCTCATATATTAATTTAATTTGTTTTCTCTAATAATGATATAATATGAATTATATTGCTATCTACTATTTTAATTGATTTATCTTGTCCATATTGTATTTCTACTTCATCTGTTGATATGGTTTCTACTTGACTTTTTAACATTTCTATATCTACTAAACAATTATATTTTTCTTCAGTTTCGCATTTTGCCTCTATTAATTCTTGTGCATTTGATTTTTGACTAGTAATGCATAATCCATCTTTTGCAAATGTTAAACTAATTCCATTCTTATCGTAATCGGTTACAAATAATGCCATTCTATCTAATACATTTAACAATTCTTGCTTATTAACTTTTATCGTATTTCTATAATCTAATCTTGTTAAATTTTCTATTGGTTGTACAGGATATAATTCTTTTCCTTCTAATTCTTTTCCTGCTATTGTATAATTTGCATTATAGAAAATTAAGTTATTATCTTTTTTAACTAATTCTAATATTTCATCGCCTTCAACCAATAATAATAGTTCTGCCATTTCACTTGATATTAATATAGGTTCTGTTATAAGTTTATTATCTAATTTACAAACTAATTGTCTATCAGTAGTAATCATATCTTGTCCTATATAATAACCTGTTAAACAAGGAACTTCCATTGTTTTAGCTACTGATGCTTTTGCTACTTTTATTGCTTCTTGTAAATTATTAAGATTTATTGATAATTCTTCACCTTGTATATCTTTTATATCTGGAAATCTTACCATTTCTCCTTCTTCGTTTATTGCTATTTCTAATTTATAAGTTCCGTTTCCAGTTACTTCTAGATAATTTTCTTTATTTTCTAACCCAATGAATTCTTTTGTTGTTTTACCAACTAATTTTGAAAAAGTTTCTGCATTTATTATTGTATAAAATTCTTGTGGTCCATACATTGGTTCATATTCTATTTCTGCATTCACCTTAAATTGATTACTTCCATCTGTTGTTATTAATGTCAAATCTTTTCCTTTTACTTCTATACCTATCAAACTTGTTAAAGGTATCATTTTATTTGCAGATGCCCCTTGTATTGCTTTAGATACCATTTTTTGTAAAATATCTGTTCTTATCTTCATAAATTTTCACTCCTTATACTTTATATTTATATATACTCTTAACTATTTTTCAGCATACTCCCATTTATAACCTTTATAATTCATCTTCTTTGTATAGCCATTACAACATCTCCAGATATTACTTCTATTAATACCTAATGCTCTACTAGCATGTGATGCAGATTGCCAATTATTTATAAAATTTCCCTGTAAATCATATTGATTAATAGACTTACCATTTGTTATTGAGTGTCTTTGTTGAGTTGTTCCATAATTTACATTATATTTTTGAGTACACCACTCTAAATTATCTATGCAATTATTAGACGGATTTTCATCTTTGTGATTTATGTAAGGTAAATTATTTGGGTTTGGTATAAATGCTTCTGCTACTAATCTGTGAACTAAAAATGTTCTACAATTACACTTATTACTTAAAACTACTCTAGTATAGCCTAATCTATCTACACCATAGTTTAGTATTTTCTCTTTAACTGTGTAAAAACTATTTCCTCTAGATACTTTTCTTGAAACAGATTTAACCCTGCCTAAATTAGATACTTGATATAAATATTCGTATCCTTTAATATCTCTCCAAATTTCATTTTCCATACTATACCTCCAATTATTTATTACTAAAATAAATAAAAGAAGCTTATATTAGTATGCTACAATGAGAGTTTTTAGTGTTCAAGTAAGCCCTCTCAAAGAGCATATTAATATAAACTTCTTTTACTTACTTGAACATACTTATTATATAGTAGAAATTATAAAATGTCAATTACAATTCTGTTTTAATTTTCATTTTTAATTCCTCCTCATATAATATATAGAAAATTTTAGTTATTTTTATACTAAAAATTTTGGTAATTTTACAATTTGTGTATATTCATTTTCTTTTTCTATATGTTTTTCAATTTGTAAATCTTCTTTTAATTTTTCACTTACTATATTTATCATATTTATTGACATTTTTTGATGTTTTTGTTCTTTTTCTTTTATATTATCTAAAATTGATAATTCTTTCTCGCTTATAACTATATAAACATTTACTTGTTTTTCCTGTCCAAATCTATAACACCTTCTTATTGCTTGATAAAATTGTTCAAAACTATCTGATAATCCACAAAATATAATATTATGACATACTTGCCAATTCATACCGAATCCACAAATAGACGGTTTTGATATTAAACAGTCAATATTTCCTTTTGCAAATTCTATCATTCCATAAGCCTTATAGTCATCTTTATCTGACCCTTTAATTTCATAAGCTGTTGGAATAGCTTTTTTTAACATCTCACTTTCATCATTATAATTACACCAAATTAAAAACTTTTCATTTTTATTCTGTTCTATTATCTCTTTTATTTTTTCAATCTTATCTGGTAATGCTTCTTTTCTTGCAATTCTTCTTTCAGATAATGTTTTTGCAGTTGTTACACCAAATAAAAACCCATCATCAACTTTACTCTCTAATATTACATTCTGCATATTTAATTCTGGTAATATAAATTTAGCTCCATCAAATCCTAAATTACTTGGATTTTTTAATAATATTGCCCAATTAGAAATCCACTTATAAAATTCTTCTTCACTATGTCCTTTTAATCTCCAACCTATCCCACTTGAAGCATCATTTATAAAGAATAATGATAACATTTCATTTTTAGTGCATATATTTAAAAATTCAGCTTGAGTTCCTATTTCTGTATAATCATTTGGAGATGGTGTTGCACTACAACTTAATTTATACGGAGTTTTATTAAATGTTTGAATAAGTAAATTTGTTGTTTTGCCAGTAAATGATTTTAATATACTACTTTCATCTAAAACAACTCCAATAAATTGTTCTGTATCTATCTTGTGTAATTTTTGATAATTGATTATATTTATTCCATTTATAACTTCATCATTATTTTCTATTTTTTTTGCTACTATTCCAAACTTTTCTGCTTCTAATTCTGTTTGACTGGATACCGCTAATGGAGATAATATCAACACTGGTTTATTTGTATGTTTATGAACTTGATTTGCCCACTCTAATTGTTGTATTGTTTTTCCCAATCCAGTATCTTCAAATAATGCGCATCTTCCTTTTCTTAGTGCCCATCTAACTATTAATTTTTGATAATCAAATAAATTTTCATTTAATTGGTCTAATTCTATATCAAATCCACTATCAATTATTACTTTAGTTTTATTTTTTATAAATTCTTCATAATCTTGCATTTTTACCTCCTAAAATAGGAATTGTGTTTTTATCTTATTTACTGATTTACAATTTTCTACTGCTTGTTTATAATAACTATTCTTTAATTCTATTCCAACTCCATATCTATTCATTTTTATAGCTGAATATACCTCGCTTCCAATACCCAAAAATGGAGTTAATACTATATCTTTTTCATTTGTCCATAATTTTATACATCTTTCTATGACATCTAATTGTAACGGACATATATGCTTTTCATCTTTTTCATCTCTTATGCTTTCCCTTTGTAGTGTTTTACTTTGATTTATATCTAACCATACTGGACTTGCATAATTTTGCCATATTTCAACCGGAAATGTTTCGTTTGTATGTGTTATTGGTTCTGTATTTTCTCCAGGTTTTCTCATAGTAATTATATAATCTGCTATTCCTTGTCTACACATTGCACTATCCTTTTTAATTTGTTTATGTAATAACCCCAATGCTTTTGTTCTTTGCATTGCTACTACTGGGTCTTTCCATATTGTTACTTTACTATGATATATAAATCCAGCATCTTCAAATAGCTGTGTTAATATTCCTGGAAAATCTCTTAATCCTATAAAACCATCTTTATATTTTGCAAGTGGTAAATCCATACAATGAAAACTTACTAATCTTCCTGGTTTTATAACTCTGTATAATTCTTTTACTATATATTTAAAATGTTCATAAAATTCACTATAATTTTTACAATTTCCTAAATCTCTTTCATCATCTGAATATACATATAAATCTGCAAATGGTGGACTAAATATTGAATAATGTATTGAATTATCTGGTAATGCTTTCAATACTTCACAACTATCACCATTATATAATGCAAAATTATCATCTATATATTGTTCTTTACATTTTATTTCCTCTAACATTTTTATTTCTCCTTTCATATAATATATAGAAAATTTTAGTTATTTTATATATTTATCTTGTAATTTTCTATGCCCAACTATCCAAAATAAATCATTTGGTTGTAAATAATTTATACATTTTGCTTCATAAATTGGGTCTAATTCAATATCATTTATACTTGCTATTATTTGTTTTTCATAAGCTATGTTACAATTTATTATTTTATGCTTTAAAAATTTAAACATTGGACAATACTTATTTATCAATTTTGTTGGGTCTTTTCCAACTTGTATTCCAATAACCTCTATATTATTTCGATTATAATATTGTAAACCATTTATGATTGAAACAAAGTTCATACCAGAACCAACTGCAACCACAATACGATTTATATCTTTAGGTAAATTTTCAACTTGCTTACTTGTAATATTTATGTTTTCCAAGCACTCCATTCCAAATGGTATATAGTAATAATTATTCTCTTCTGCAAATTTCTTTGACCTAGCTATTAATACATTTGTATAAGCACCTTGTTTTAAATCCCTTATTAAAATCGTATTTCTATTATTTTTAATATTTTTAATTATAGAAGTATCCTTATTACTATTAGGCATAAATAAATAACATTTACAATCTAGTTTTTCACAAATATTACTTATTATTTCACACTGTGGACTGAACCTGCTACCAATACTAACAAATGTATTATATCCTTCTCTTATACCTTTTTGAATTATATATAGCGCACTGCGTACTTTACTACCATTGCAACCAGCAAATTCAAATAAATCATCCCTTTTAATATAAATATTATCTATTTTTTGTATCGGTGTTAATTCTTGTAAATTCATAAATTATTCCTCAAAACTTCCAAATTTCTCTTTTATTTTATCTGGATTCCCCTTATAAAATACTAATACTTGTTGATGTTGTTTACCTACTTTTCTACTTACATTAAATTGTTTTGGTGCTCTTACAGGTAAAGTGCCAATTACATTTACTAATATCATTTCATTATAGTATATTAACCCAGCATATTGAAAAGCCTTTACTGTATCACCTACAAAATCATAATATCCACCATCTTTATGATTTCGCATATTTCCAACAACTATTACTGCAAATGAATTATCTTCTAGCATATCACATGCATTTTTAATTATTTGCCTATATATATCAATAAATTCTGCATAAGTACCTTTATTAGATAAATCATTTTCTTTATCACTATATACCTCTAAATCATAATAAGGCGGGCAAGTAAATAATAAATTATATTTATCATTTGCCAGTTCTTTACAATTTAAACTATCCCCATTTATCCAATTAGGTTTTATAATTCCCATATATTTTTGGCTTATTTCTTCATATTGTTGTTTATTGGCTTCTATTTGTTTTTCACTTAAATCAATACCAGTATAATTTCTTTTAAGCATTCCTGCCACTAATCCTCTTACACTACCACCTGCAAATGGGTCTATTATTTTATCATTTTCTCTACTAAACCATTTATAAGCTATTTCACATAATACAGGGTCAAATATTGAAGTTGCTTGAACTTTTCTTCCATAAGCTTCTCCAATAGATTCTGGAAGACATTTTCCAGTTTTTATTTTAAGTTCTTTTAAATCAACCCCTATATCCTTTGTAGTAGTATAATCAAAACTAGGAACTTGATTTAGTAAATTATCCCCCCCTACCAATTTCACTTTTAATACCTAATTTTAGCCAATTTCTTTTTCTATCTTGCCAATAACCTTGTTTAGTATCTAATATAGAAAAAGGTGGTACTAAAAATCTATCACTTAATAAATTTGATGGTATTGGTTGTATTTCTATTTCAAATAAACTCATACTATTTTATCCTTTCTAAAATAATGTATTCTCATATTGTTTATTTTACCTTAAATCTATCACTTATTATTTTTGGTGTGCAATGCTCCCAATCTACTAAATGATGTATTCGTCTATGCCCACAGCCCATTTCAGCTATTTTTACACAAGACGGAGAATACATAACTGTAAAAAATGATTTTAAAAACGTGCCACTATCAAGATACAATTCACTCATACCTCCGGTTCGCTGCTGACTATCCTGCTGATTCAATGACATATCTGCAATGGTAAACATCAAATTTCCCTTACTACCATAATAAGTATAACTATTAACATCCTCATTTATTCTACCTAAAAAATCAAATTTTCGGTCAGTCCTGCAAAAGAACGAATTCATCGCTTTTCTAGTCAATCTTTCTTTATAAACTCTACTAGTAACACCGCCTATAAAATCGCCAGTTTGAGCAAATGCAACCGTTAATGCCCCGGATATATCTAAAAATTCAAGCATCTCATTTATAATACTATCTAAATCTTTGCAATAAATTGATGACAATTTATTGCCATTCCAAACTCTACTTCTAAATTCGGTATAATCATCATCAAGCTCAAGAAAATAAGTTAATTTTAAATCTTTTGCTATATCAAAACCAGCATTTCGTGCATAAACAATAGCTTTTCTATTATCTGATAAATCTCCTGTATCAAATTGTTTAGATTTTGCTAATTTATCAAATACTATTACTCTCTCTCTCTACCAAAATTATTGTAATAATCTTCTATTGTTTTATCTTCATTATCACATATTATATACCATTTGCCAGTGTAGCCACACTTTTCAAGAGTTTTTACAGTCTTCATATTATTTGCTCTACCGATGAGAAAGTATAAACACTGCAAAATCATTCCTCATTAGCTTTTACACCACTTTCTTCCATTATTTTTTCAATATTTTTACTTAATTTAACATATCCATTTGCTATTGCATCATCAATATCAATTATTACCAATGCTGATTTTTCCATAAGTTCTTGCATTTCTTTATTACTATGAGCATAATAATCTGCTATTTTTGAATAATTAAATATATAATGTCGTCGGGCTGCTTTAATTAAAAAATCTTTTTCTTCTTCTGTTACATTTGAATTTTTAATTTCATTTATAAGTTTATTAGTTTTAGTATCATTACACAATTCCATTATATTTGGTTTTACATTTTTAGGTAAATATTGAGGAATATTTACTTTTTTAGTATATTTTTCATCTACTATTTTATTTATATCTATATCAAATAAATCCATAAGCTACCTCCAACTTTCCATAAATTCAGCGTCGCATTTCATTGGAACTTTTATTTTTTCTTTTGCAGCCTCTATCATTAAACTTGTTACTATTTTAGCACACTCTTCTGCATTTTCCTTTGGGCAATCAACTATAACTTCATCGTGAACTTGAATAGCTAAATGACAATCTAATTCTTTTAATCTTTCATTTGTACCAATTTTTATCATTGCTATTTTTGTCATATCCGCTGCAGTTCCGCTGTATTATACTATTTACACATTGTCTTTCTGCGTCTGCTATATAACCACCATTATCTTTTATAGTTATACCATCTTGTTTTGCCTTTAATTTTATTTCTTCTTTCTTTTGCCTGCCATAGGCTTTATCTAATAATTTTGTATAATAATTTATTGCCTTTTCCTCTTCCTGCTGTTTTAAGTCCTCTATATTAGTATTATCAAATGCTAACGGGTCAAAATCTTCTATAACATAGTTACTAAAATCAAATTCATACTTATCTAATTGCATATTAGGTAATCTTCTTTTTCTACCCCACGCAGTTTCCACAAATCCATAAGTTCTTGCTTTTTCTTGCATGTCTTCTATATATTGCTTTACCTTTGGAAACTCTTTATAAAAATCATTCCAAAACTTTTGTGCTTCTGGAACTGTTATCTTTAAAGTATCTGCCACACCATTTATACTCATACCATAGGTTATTCCTAAAAATAATCCTTTTACACTTTTTCTTCTCTTTTTGCCTTCCTGGTTCTTACTTCCATCTACATTAAACTCCAAACAATCTTCATAAGGTACTTTATAAACCTTACTTGCAACTTCACTATACATATCTTTGCCATCAAAATAAGCGTTCATCATTGTTTCATCATGAGCTAACGAAGATAAGCTTCGTGGTTCTTGTTGGGAATAGTCAGATGATATAAATATTCTACCTTCGCCAGGAACAAACATTGGTCTTATATCATCTCTCCCATCTGTATGAGCCGGAATATTCTGCAAATTTGGGTCTGTACTTGAAAATCTTCCCGTTTGTGTTCCATATTGATTAAAACTTGCGTGAATCTTCCCGTCATTCGGATTTACAATTTCTGGAAGTTTGTCAATATAGGTGGATAATAATTTTGCAATAGCTCTATACTCTAATATAATCTTGCAAAACTCATTATTTATTGCTTTTAATACTTCTTCACCTGTCCCTCTAACTGGTTGTCTTGGCACTGGTTTTTCCCCTAATATATCATACAATAAAATTGCTATTTGTGTTGAACTTGCTATATTTATCATACTACTTAATTTATTGTTTGGATTTTTTCTTCTATAATCTTCTATTTTATCAGCATATTTATCACATAATTTGTAAAATTCAGCTTCTTTTTCTAATAACAGTTTATTATATTTTTCAGATAATTTATTTGAATACTCTTTATCAATTAAAACTCCATTGTCCTCCATATCCGCTACAACATTTATTAAAGGCATTTCAATTTCTCTAAATACATCTGCAACTCTTGTTAAATCCTTATCAATACATTTTTGACTTGTTTTATCTAAAAATTGTTCTTGATATTTATATAATTCATAAGTTACTTCTGCATCTCTTGCTGCATATATATAACCACTATTTATTGGTACTAGATTAAATGTCATTTTTTCAAATAAATCTGAAAATGCAAAAGCATCTTTTTGTCCTTTTAATACATATTTATTATGCAACGCTTTCAATCCATTTTCTTTTTCATTTTCATTTAACAATCTTTGAGCTAAATACCCATCCCAATATGCTTCTAAATATACTCCTATTTGATGTCTTAATACTCTTATATCAAATTTCGCATTAAACATAATTAATTTAACCTTATTATCTACCAATCGTTGCAATTGTTCTTTGCAAAATTCTTTGGATAATTGATTACTTACTTTTGCATTTGTTATATAATCTATATGGTTTACTGGTATATACACTGCTTTTAATCCAGGTGTATATAAAGAAAAACCTACTATATCATCTAACATAGGATTTAATCCCATTGTTTCAGTATCGATTGCTACAATTCCATTTTCTAAACATTGGTCTATATATACCTTTAATTGAGTTTCTTCTCTAATACAATCATATCTATCTTTATACTCCCCTAAATGTTCATCAACCGATTGTTTAATTCTTGAAATCCTTTCCTGTAAACTCATTCCCGATTTTGCTATTACTTTTGAAGGTTTTTTTGCTGTTTTACTTAATATATGTTTATCTTGTTCTCTTGTGCTGGGAACACCTGGTATATTAAATAAATCCATTATTACTACTCCTTACTATTTATATAATCAATAATTTCATTTATCTTTTCTTGTATTTTATCTAAATCTGCTGTGTTTGAATAGGCTATTTGATATAACTCTCCATTAATATTTTCAAAAATTGGATGTCCTTCTAATTTAGTAATCATTAAAAAGTATCCTCCTCTGTATATGTTGGACGACGTCTAACAGGCATCTCTCTTTCAACTTGTCTTCTAACTGGCTGTTCTTGTCTATTATTTCTATTTGGTTGTTCATCATCGAACATTCCTGTCTGTAAATATTTTTGTAATTCTTCATATGTTTTTGTCTGGAAGCAAGTTCCTTCTGCATTTATTTCTGGAAAATCAGTAACTTTTGCATTATCAGTTTTAATATTATAAGTTTCATAAGTTGTTGATGTATCATTTTTTTTACCAACTCTTTCTACTTCAAATAAAGTTGATACTAATGGATTATATCTTGAACATAAACTAGACATTTTGTTAAAGAATGTTCTTCCTCTAGTCCATATTTTACTTTCCTTACTTCCTTCATCATACACTGGTATAAATAACTTAGCATTTTGTTTATAATTTGCTGCGCATAATGGACAGTTATCTATTGGTTCATTATAGGCTCTTAAGCATTCTACATCAAATGTTCTATCACCTTCTTTAACCTCGTGAACTGCTACTCCTTCTAAATCATTTATATCATTTATTAAAAATCTTATTCTTGCAGTATCGCCATCATCTTTTAAACTAAAATAATTGCTTTTTACTGCTCCATATTTCTCTGCTTCATCGAATGAAAATCTTGCCATTTCTTTACTCTCCTTTACAAATAAATTTTATTCCAGTTCTTTCTGAATTATCAATATCGATTGATACAAACGCTGGTATGCAAACTAAATCGATACCTGCTGGTGCTAAAAATCCTCTTGCAATTGCAATTGATTTTACAGCTTGATTTACGGCACCTGCTCCGACTGTTTGTAATTCTACTTTTTGATATTCTCGAATAATTGCTGTAATTGCTCCTGCAACTGAATTTGGATTTGACTTTGATGAAATTTTTAGTATGTTCATTTATACACCCCTTTCCTCTTTTTTCTTTAAACCAAAAGCTTTTCTGAAAAACCATATTGCTATTTTTTGTATAAATTTTTGCATCATAACCTCCTTCTATATAATATATAGAATTTTTATACATAATTTATATTCGAATTTAAAATTTTTTGTTTTATTTTTGCATTTCTTTTATATATTGTAATTGCGGAAGTTTTTAAAATTCCAGCAATTTCTTTAATCGAATATCCTATCTGCAATAATTTACATTGTTCTTTCTCGTTAGCATCCAAATCATAATTCGATAAAATCAAATCAATATCAGTTAAATTAAAATCATATTTGAATGTATCTTCTTCTAATATATCTGTATATAAACAAATCTTTCTCTTTTGGGTTAATAATCGCTCTGTTTCCATTCTCAACCTATTTTTAAAACATCTTATGAAATAAGTTATAAATTTTGCATGTGAGTTTAACTGATACCTTTTTAATGCTTTATCTAATTCTTGCAAACAAAAACTAGCTTTATCTTCATCGCTTATAATTGGATAATTCAAAGCTGTTTTGCTAATTATTCCAAAATTATTGCAATAAAAATAAGCTAGTATATTTGGGGATAACTTTCTTTGATATTCATCAATTAAATTAATTTCTTCAATATTTTTCTCCTTTCCACTTATAATTTCTTTCATTAATTCTAATGTTTTTCTCATATTACTTTACCAACCTTTCCTTTGTTTTTTTTTGCAAATTTTTCATTTGCTTTTTTATTATATATAATAAAAAATAAAAAATGTCAATAGTTTTAGAAAAAAAATTTAATTTTTTAGTATAACAAAAATTTGTCGATATCTTCCTGTTCTGTTTGTCCACGTTTTTTCCTCTTAAAATAATCCATCTCATCTCTTATTTCCTTAATTAAAGCTAATATAAGCCATGTATATATTAAAAATTCTAACATACTAACTCCTTTCTAATAATTCTGGGTTTTGGTATATGTTGCCTATTATTTCTACCGCATAATCTCCATAATCTTCATCATATAAATCCTCTAAAGCTATAAAGTTGTTTTTATTTGATAGCTTTTGAAACACATAGCTTAATTCATCTTCATCATAATCAACTAGGTATCTATCTGTAACATCTGAATATTCATAAAAATGTTGAACTATATCTCCCTCATATATTTCTTTTCCGTTTTTATCTTTTAGTCCTGTATATTGTAATGCAACAAATCTTTCTTGTTTGTCATTACAGTCTTTTAATACACTCCATACTTCTGTTTCTCCATCATACCAATAATCATCTTCACACAAATCTTGTAATCTTTCTATATGTGTTTCCTTTAATTCTTTATCATATATTCTAAATTTTATCTCTCTCATAACCTCTCCTTTCACATATCCGAACTTTCTTCCTGTATCTTATTAATACAGGAAGATTTTTTTTAGTTTTGGTCGGGTATTACATTCCCATTAAACCAAATAAATTTAATACTTCTTGCTGTTTTTTATTTCTTTCTATCATTTTTATTTTCTTTTCCCTGTATTCTTTTCTAATTTTTAATAACTCAATAATACATTCTAAAGTTTTTACTTTCATGCAATCTTCTGTATCATCATAATTTCCACCACATGCATATATTAAAGCCATTGCACCATTGTTTCTGTTTATTTTTTCTATTAAAGAGTTTTTACACTCATCTAATAATTCAAAATCATCTTCATTTAAACTTTCCATAAAGCTATCAAATAGTGGTAGTAAACTTATTAATTTATCAGCTAATATTTGAACTTTTTCTTTTTTATCTTCCATTCTACTCACCTACTTTCTTTGTAAAATATTCAATTATACAATTTAAACACTTTTCACAATGACCATTTACATAGTCATCTGCATAACAATTTTCTTTATTACAAAAATCATCAACCGTTGTTTCATCTTCTAAAAATTCTGCCATTTCATTAATTATCTTTTCTTGTTCTTCTATTAGATTAACTAATATATTCTGTTCTGCACTTGTTAATCCATAATTTTCTTTAGCTGTTTTTAATACTGCTTTTTCTTCATCACTTAACATTGTTTTATTCCTCCTCATCAAATTTAGTTAAATATTTAGTTGCACTTATATACCTTAATTCAATTGTCTTCGGTTCTCCTATATTTGCATTTATAGCCATAGTATCAGGTACATAATACTCATCTTTAAATTTAACCATTTTTTCGTTTGTATTAAAATCTAATTCTTTTGCTATACTTGCTTGAATATTAAATAATGATTTCATATCTTTATTTTGTTCTACTAATTCTTTATTTTTCTCTTTTTCTTTTTCATAAGCTGTTAGTAGAGTTTCTATAGCTTCTTCTAGTCCATCACTTTGTTTTATATTAAATAATTTATGTTCTGTTATAAATTTATCTAACATTTTTATTGCTTTCTTTTCTTCATCTGTCATTGCTTGTCCTCCTCATTAAGTTTTCTTCCACACATTGGACAGTAATTTATTTTAAAAAAATCAGCTGTTTTATAGCCATCATTATCTTGTCCATCAAGTTCAACATAAATCATATTTCCATGTGCTTCTTGATATATTATTTCTAAACAATCTTCTTTATCATTGTCTATATCTTTTATCTTCTTATTATTTATTCTTTTATCACAATATTCACACATATTACTTTTTCTCCTCTATTTTTTCTACTAAATCTGCTTGTATTAAGTCCCATAAACCATCTAAATCTTGTGCAAATATTTCTCTATTCCATATAAAAACAACAATTGCACCTTCTTTTAATTCTACTTCATAAGTTTCACTTTTATGTTCTGTTTCTGCACTATACTTAAACCCAAACTTTTCTAATTCTTTTAAATCCACATCATCTTTTATTTTTAACATATTACTTACTCTCCTTTATTTAATATTTTTTTTAAAATCTCTTTTGCCTTGTCACTATCTCTATCTGTATTAAACTCCCAATAACCTTCTTCATCTATATATTCAATTTTTTCTTCCACAACTGCTTTAGGTATGCTTTCTTCTTTGATGTATTTTAAAACTGTTTCCATTGCTTGTTCTTCCTTTGTTGTATCTCTATTATCAATATAACAATACTCACTTCCTATTATTAATAAAAATTCTTCTAATATTTTTATAGCTTCTTTTAATTCCATCTATTATTCCTCCAATAATAAATCTTTTAGTGTGATTATTTTTATCCTAAGTTCTTCATTATTTGTAAACTCACTTTGTATTTTTTCTAATACACTTATTTTTTTTCTTATTTTATCTTTGCTAACAACATAATTAGAACAATTTTCAAATAAATCTTTTTCTAAATTATGACTATATTTTAAATTTCGTTCAATTAATACTTTTAATTCTTTATTCTTTTCTTTTTCTTTATTGTATAAATCTAATAAGGCTTGAATTGCATACCATTCTTCATTTGGCATGCTTACTGCACCAATTTTTGTGCATTCTATATATTCTTTGCTTAAATACTCTTTTATGATTTTTATTATTTCTTCTTCACTCATATCTATTTATCCTTTCTAAACATTTTCTTACATCTGTTATTTCTTTTTGCAATAAATCAAATAACCCGTATTGTTCTAATGTGTTGATAATTATTCTCCAACTTTTTATTTCTTCTTCACTCATCTTTCTACCTCCCAACTTTTAATTTATTTGTTTTATCAATAATTTTTGCAACAATAGTATCGGTTTTAGTTAAAAAACCTCCTTTAAATTCTGTATTTCTTCACGAGTACAATCATTAATATCTTTTCTATCTTTTGGAATTATTATTTCAGTCACTAGCTGATTATATATGCATTCCTTTAGATGCTGTCTAGCTCGTTGTCCAGCTATATCATTATCTGTGGCTAATATAAATTTTCTACAAGGTAATTTATTTAATTCTTTGATTTGATTTTGTGTGCCTAAACCATTTAAAGCTACTGCGTATTTTGTAAATGTCCATAAATAAATACAATCTATCATACTTTCCACAATATAAATTTCTTTCGGAAATTCTGTAAGTTGATATAATTCATATATTCCATACACAGGTTTTTCCACAGATTGTGGATAATTAAAATATTTAGCTTCAACACTTCTTCTTGCAACAAATAAGCAATTACCATGCTTATCTCTTACAGGAAAAGTGATACAATTTGTTGCTTCATCATAACCTACATCAAATATTTCAATCACTTCTTTATTCATTTTTCTTTCGAACATATATGGATGATAAAATCTATAATGTTCTAATTCTTTTTCTGTTATATAATTCATATGGCAATTATTTTTAACTGGTTTTCTATCTATATTTAATGTAATTTGTCGGTTTTGTAAAATATCTCCTAAAAAATTATTTTTAAGCCAATTTAAACCATATTGCCCTAAATCATTTTTTCCAAAACATCTACTTATCATTTGCTCTAATGAACAGCTTTCGTTACAACTAAAACAATGACACCAGCCATCTGATTTTCTTATTCCGACAGCTAGGTTTTCTTTCTTGTCCTTCTTTATGAAAAGGACAGCTAACCATTAAATCCTCCGGTAATTCTTTAATTGTATTAAATAAATAAATCTGATTTAAAGCTAATTGTTCTTTCAATTCTTTTATTATATTAATTAAATCTAATTCGTATAAAGTATTATTTATCTCTATCATTCATGTCAATAATTCCTTTCATTATATAATTTTATATACAAATCAAAAAAGTTCCACAAATTTTCGGAATATAAATTGTATAATTCTAATTTTTCTTTTAAATTATCTATATCAACTAAATTACTATTATATTCTAACTCACTTTCTAATTCTTCTATTCGGTCGACATTATCATAATTCGTATCTTCTAATTCTGCGTAATCCTCATCTAAATTATCATAACTATTTGATAGCTCTTCATACTCTTTCTGTAATTCTAATATTAATTCTTGTAAATCTTTTTTATTTAGATTTTCTAAATCACTTTCGGTATGATATTTCATAATATTTTCCTTTCTAGTTTAATTCTTTCCAGTTAATAATTAATACACTATCATAATTATAATCAGTTTTTAATCTTTTTTTCACTTTATCTAACATATTCCAATTAGCTAATTTTTGATTGCAATGTAATTCAGTGTTAAAAAAACCTTCTTCATCTCCTCTATATCCATATCCTACGATAAAATACTTATAATCATCCATAATTTAATTCCTCCTTAAAATACATCTTCATTATCGTTAAACTCTTTTTTTATTCTATTTATCTTTTCTTTTCGTTGCTTCGGTTCTAATCCATCATCGTTACTTGGTATATACGTGAAATTTCCAGTATCAAAATCAAATTGATATAATAAAGTCTGTCCTGTTCTACCATCTCTGTGTTTTCTAACAGATAATTGTATAACATTTTCATTTGCTTTTTGTTTTATAGCTAAAACTTTTGTTGCATTTGCTGCAATACCATCACTATCTTTAATATTTTCTAAATCGGGTGTTTCTTCACTATCTTTATTTACTCCACTTCTATTACTTTGAACTACAACTAAAACGGGAATTTTTAATTCTATCGATAAACTAATTAAATCTTCACTAATATTTGTTAACATTGTTGTTCTAGTATCACCTTTATTATATCTTTCATCTGTTAGATAAGTTATTCCATCTATTCCTAGTATATCTATTTTATTCTTCTGTACAAAGTTTTTAATTTTACTTACTGTTATTTTTTTATTAAAATCTTGAGGTATTGTTACGATAAATTTATTTTTGTTTTCTTTTAAAGATTTTATATAATCTTCATATCCTATTTGATTTTGTCCGCCATACTAAATTTTTATTGCTAAAATGGTTTACAAGTGTATCAAATCTATAACCTATTTTAGTTGCTGACATTTCAGGACTTATCAAACCTACATTATAACCAATTTGCCAGCTATGGGCTAACATTTTATTTAAAATCCAACTCTTTCCTTGTCCTATTCTTGCAAATAATACAACTAATTCTTCTCCACGATTAAAACCTTTAAATATAGTATCTAATTCTTCAAATCCAGTTGTAATATATTGACTATCTTTTCCTTTTAGTTTTTCTTGATATTCATTATATCTTTGCTCTGCTTTTTGTATAATATCAATTCCTTCTGTTTTTTGTAAACTTGTTAACTTTGGTATTTCTTGTAATAAATATTCTACGGCTTCATCGCTATTTGATTTTAATTTTTCTGCTACTTCTTGCACCACTGGAACAGTTTTAAAATATAAGTATTCTTCATTTATTTTATCAATTAAATACTTATCACTTTCAGTTACTTCTATCAAATTAAAATCTGGAAATTGGTTTAAAAAGGTTTCTTTATCTGGTATTTTTCCATATTGTTTATAAAAGTTGTCTATATATTCAAATTCATCTTCGTAATTTAAAAACATTTCTTTTGATAAGTTATTATTTAATACTAAATCAAAATTGCCTGTTTTTAAAATTTTGTTAATTGACTGCAACACAACCATAGTATTTTACTCCTATTCTTTTATATGTTCAATATATTTTAATAGCCCTTTATCATATTTTGCTATAATAGGAATACTTTTCTTTTCATATAATCCACTATACCAATCATAACCCCAATCTTCCCATTCTCTAACATATTTTTGAGTAGATACACAAATATTAGATAGACTATCTTGTAAATGATAAAATATATGTATAAAATAAAACATACCATAATTAAATTCATCTTTTGCCACTATCGTTTTTCTATATTCTATTACTTTGTCGTTTCTACTTTTTATTTCATAGCCCTTTAATTTTAAATGTAATTTAGGTAGTTTATTATTCTTTAAAATATACATTATATTACTCTCCTATCATTCCCAAATAATTCTACAACTGCACTATCATTATATACACGACTTTTTAATCTATTACCTAATGCTTCTACTAATTCCTGCTCATTAAGATTTCCTGTATATATATTGCTTTTACCGTTTAGCTTTCTTTGGTCTATATAAGTTAATAAATTTGTATGGTCATAATCAGTTAATTTTCCTGCTGCTATATCATCCCATATAACTAAATCAACTTCTAATAATTGTTTCTTCATATCTTCAAATTCTTCATCTTTTTTATTTATTACTTCCTTAAATTTTGTTAAAAAAGAGGGAACATGAATAAATAATCCTCTTTGAGTAAATCCATTTCCAGCCCATATTTGATTAAAATAACTTTGCATTATTTTTATTGACCACGTGGTTTTACCATTTCCAAAAGTACTACTAAATATATATAAATTTTCTCCATTTTTTATAAAGTTAGTTACATCTTTTTTTATTTTAGCTAAATATTTAAAATTTTCTACATCTATTGGACTAGGTATTAATTCGTTTTTAAATTGATTTCCTTTTGGTATTCTGGCACTTTTCATTAAATAATTCATTTCATTATATCTAATGCAATTATTCATACAATTTTCTTTATAGTTTTTACAAGTTTTTGTATACCAGCAATCCATTTTTAACTCCTTTATTTCTTGAGTAAATAATATTCTTTATATCTAGATGTTTCTGTTTCTCTCCATCTATCTTGTATATTCATATCATGTGTATGTCTTAATTCATATATTATAGAACTTAATCTATAACTTCTACATAGTTTAACTGCTTTTTCATCATCTACATAATTTCCTGCTTCTAAATATTCTTTGATTATTTGTGTTTTTGTTTTCATAATTATTACCACCTTTCAATTAATATATAGAAAAAATACTATTATTTTATAAATCGATTTAAAATTTTAACAAATTTCCATTTTCATCCCTAGCTAAACAATAATTATTATAAAATTCTCTTTGTTTTGTAGTCATATCAGCAACTGCACTAAATTTTTCCATTTCTATTAATTTTTGTTTGTGGGTTAATTTATCAAATTCTTCATCACTTATTTTATAAATCTGACTATGACCTGCTGTATTATCAAAATTAGATTTAGAACTATAACTTGATTTTGGTTTTCCACTAAAATAAGTTTTTTGGTTTAAATAATTTTCAAATTTATTTCCAAATAAAGTGGAAGGTCTTAAATATTGTTCAAACTCTGTTCCTTTCCATTCTTTTACCTTTTTATCTATAACATCATAAAAATCATCTAATACATAACCTTCTTTAAATCTAGCTTTTATTAAACTAATTGTTCCTTTTGTATTATATTTATATTTTGAACCAATACTATCATTCAAATAATCTATAATATATTTAATATTTTCGTTTAATACTAAATCATTTTTAGAAAGTTGTTCTTTCTCGACATTATCTAATATAGATAATTTATTATCTATATTAGTTTCTATATTATTATCTATATTATTAATTAAAGTTTCTTTAATAGGTATTAAAGTTTCTTTAATACTATTTAAGTTAGTTGAATATTCACAAAATTTAATTCCATTAATTTCTTTTTCTTTTTTAATTATTAAATTTTTACTTATTAATTTTTTCAAATTGGATATACAACTTGCTTTTGATATATTAGTCCAATCACATATATATTGTAAACTACCATGAAAAGTATGGTCTTTTATCTGACTAAATCCATATATAAGTGCATATATTATTAATTCATTACCACTCAATTTTAATTTAGTTGACATCCAACCTTGAATATTTATATAATTTTCATCTGTTACTAAATTTTTTTTCATATATACCCCCTCTTAAATAAAAAAAAATAAAGTGATATAAGAATTGTCTGAAACTTATATCACCTTTATATATAATTATCCAATATAGAATTGGAATTATATCAATTTTATAGACAATTTTTATACTTTTAATATATTATAGAATTTAAAAAATGTCAATAGTTTTTTTGAATTATTTTACAAAAGTTTTGACAATTTCTTCAATTTGATTATCGACTTGTTTATTACAAACATCAATTAGTAATTGTCTTTCCTTTTCTATATCAACATCATTAAAATTGCCTATTTGTCTTTCCTCGCCATATTCTACTGTATAAAAATTATCTTTTACTTTCACGCTTGCACGACTTGAAAATTTTATCATTTTCGGTATTGCTTTTGATACATATTGTTCCATAATTTAACCTCCTAAATTATTTATAATTCTATTTAGCATTCTACTATTTACCACCCTTCTTTTTAGACACTCTTAAAGTTGTTACTTCTTTCACTTGTTTACAATCAGTTATTTTTGTCGCATCTAATTCATTGTTATAAATTACATTTTCCAATTCTTCATAATCAATTACTTCAACAGTTTTTATTGGAGTAGTTATTTTTAACTCCTTCAATCGTTGAATTAATTTTTCCTCATTAAAGCTTTCCCTTTTTTGAGTACTTATTTTTGCTATCAATCCTTCGCTTGTTTCAAATTTATCCAAATCTGCTTTTGCTAGTTGTTGTTTAATTTCTTCATTATATTTAGTAGTCGATTTTTTGTATTTTTCTAACAATTCTTTATCTTGATAAAATGAAGTAATTAAATCTTCTAAAAGTACTGTGTTAAATAATTCTACTTCCATAATTATTCTCCTTTTTTGGTTTTTCCCATAAATCCATTTTTAGTATGCGGAATAAATTCTTTAAATTTTTTAATCTGCTCAACATCTTCTTCATTCCAATATCTCCAATTAGTAGCTCCTATTGTTTCATATGCAGGTAGTTCTGGCATTCCTTTATGATATAACTCATCTAAAACTTTTATATCTTCATTTTCATACCAATTATACCATCTTTTGATTGTATAAACAGATACTCCTACTAAATTAGCTACTTGACTTGCAGTTAATCTTGCCATAATTATCACCCCCTTCAAATTATTATTTATTTATCACAACAGATAATGCTACACTTGCACCTAAAATTAATTCTATTATTCTTGTTATATAATTACTATCGATTTCTGATATATATTTTGCCAGATTTTGTATAGCCTCTGTTATTTTTGGACTAACTAGATGTATTAAAACCAATGTTACTAAAAATATTGTTACTAATACCCCTTTAATTATTTTTTCTTTGTTTACATTTACTTTTTTAATTTTTCTCATTTTCTTTACCTTCCTTTACTTATTTAATAATTCTAATTCACCATTTCTTCTTAAAACTAAACCTTTTACATTACTATTCGTATAAGCTGTAATATGTTCTTTAATTTCTTCTATATTTCTTGTTTTGTTTTTCGTTAACTGATTTAACATTCCAGGACCGCCATTAAAAGTGAAACTTGTTAATGCATCTAATTGACTTTGTGTTAATTGTAAATAATCACAATGTTTTAAAACATAAGCACATGCACCATCTAAATCTGCTTTTAATAATCTTTCGCCTGTTTCTTGTGAAATAACTTGTTCTGCTTTTACATCCGGACCGTGATGTCCATAACCTATTGTCCAATATGTTTCACCACTTAATCTATAAGCATTTGCTTTAAAACCTTCAGATTTTTTAACAAATTCTACAAGCTCTTGCGAATATGTTGTTGGTGCAATATATTCTTGTCTAGATTCCACTGAACTTCTACTTGATAATTCAGCCTGTTCCTCAACTATTTCCAATTCATGTGGAATTAAATTAGTTTCTTCTATTTGATTTTCTTCTGTAATTACTTCATCTTTTTCTTCTTTAGGTGCTTCTATTTTTTTATTCGGTAGTTGATGTATCAGTAATAACAGAATTAAATCAAAAATAATTAATTTTGTTATTATTTTTTTCATACATCTTCTCCTTATTGATATTTTAACATTTCAAATTCAATTACATTTAGTTTTTCCTGAACTTCAGCGAACTCTTCTAATGTTTTGCATTCTTTATTAAGTAATCTTGTTTTTTGTGCTTTTAATGTTTTTAAAATTTTTTTCTTATCCATAACCTTTACACTCCTTTCCAATTAATAATTAAATCTTTCTTTTGAATATTTATATATAATGCTTGGATTATAGAAAATTAAGTTTTCTTTTGTACCATTAACTGTAATACTAAAACTTTCATAACCCTTCTTTTTAAGATTTTTAATTTTTAAAATTGTTAATAATTTTTTCATTTCCTTTACCAACCTTTCCTTTGTTTTAAAGTATTTATTTACTTTATATAATTTATTATACTATATAATAATAAAAATGTCAAGAGTTTTTTGAAAATTTTTAATTTTTTTTTAAGATAGTAGAAAATCCACTAATAAAGCCTTATTTTGAGCAGTTAATTTTTCATCTACTATTAAATCTGCTAATTTACCTTTCTGCAATACTAAATCATGTATTCTTTCATCAATAGTATTCTTACACATTAAGGTTATAATAGTAATATTTTCTTTTGTTCCAATTCTATGAGCCCTATCTTCTGCTTGGTCTTTTAGTGCTTTATTCCATGGCTCATCTAGAAAGATTACATAGGTAGCAGCGGTTAATGTTAATCCTGTTCCCATTGCTCCAGTTGTTCCAATAATAATTTTACAGCTTTCATCTTCCATGAATTTCTTTTCTTCGACAACTCTATCTTTTGTTTCTCCTGTTATTATAGCAGGATTATATAATTTTTTGTATCTTTCAAAAGTAGGATTTGTCATTGATGTCCAGTTGGAAAAAATAATAGCTTTATGCCCATTACTAATGATTTCTTCTAATAATTCATCTAATCTTTCTAATTTAGCACTTTCGTTAATTGTACTACTTAATATACCTGTATAATCAGTAGCTTGTCGCATTCTTATCATTTCAGCTAATGGATTTATTGCATTTGTTACTTTATCAATGTTCTGCTGAACTTCTAATTTAACTTCTTTATAGATTTTTTCTTGTTTTGGTGTCATTTCAACAAATTCATCTTGATATATTTTTTCTGGTAAATCTAAAACATCTTTTTTAAGTCTTCTTAACGTTATATCGTTGAATTGTTCTTTTAACTGCTCTAGATGTTTATAACCCATTACCTGATATCCTCCATAACCACCCATAGTACAATAATGGTTCTTAAATGCATAAAAATTATGCTTTTCATAACCTAACCATTTCATAGGTGCATATAAATCTAATGGATTGTTCATTAATGGTGTACCTGTCATTGCTATCATTGTTTCTGCTTGCAATTTAAGTAGATGTTTTCCTTGAATAGATTGAATTGACTTTGCTTTATGAATTTCATCAACTACAATCATATTAATAATATTTGTTTCGCATAATAATTTCAATAAGCAAATTACTTCTTCGTTTCTAATAGTTTCGATGTTAGTTACAAGGAAATATTGTTTTATCTTTCCAATATGTTTTAAATCATAAATTCTATCTTGTACTGTTCCGATATATTCTTTATTTTTTCTATATCTAGTTCCTAATATATAAGCTTGTTCATTACTATGTTTCTCTACTTCGGCTTTCCAATTCCATTTTAATCCATTTACGCCACATATAATTAAGCAATGCTTATACTTTTTTTGCTTCTTTTTAATGCAAGCAATTGAAATAGCTTGCATTGTCTTTCCTAATCCTTGTTCATCACCCAATAAAAATTTATCGTATTTAAGTCCATATTCAATACCTTCTATTTGATGTTTAAACGGCTGTATTTTGAATTTATAATCTTTAGGAATATAATTACATTCTTTTTGCATAAAATCCTGTTTAAATTGATTGTCGTAAGAATTAACTATATCTATTTCGTAATCTTTTAAGTCGTTTTTCAAATCATTTAAATATTTATATGCTAATTCCCATTCTTTTGTTTCGGGATGCCACCATTTAATCATATAACCTCTGATTATATTAAGGATTTTGGTATCATATGGAAAAGTTATAAATAAACTTTTAATCCCCTGAACTTTATAAGCTTGTTTAATTTCTATTCTAATCATAAGTTCTCCTTTTTATCTTTTACACATTTCAATAATAACTCTGCATCTTGATTTCTAAATGCTTCAGTAATAGCTGAACATAGTACTATTTCTCTCCATTCGTCATTAGTTATTATTCCTCTATCATATTTCTCTTGCAGATTATAATAACATTGAATTAAATATCTATCGTTATGCTCAGGATAATTTAAAATATCCATAGGATATAAGCTATTACCTACACATTTACAAAAATCCATTATTTCATATAAATATTTATCTTGATATTTAATATTTCTTTTTAGCATTTCTTGACAAACTCTAGTTGTATAATTATAAAAATATTTTTTATCATACTCCATTACATAACTTACAAGTCTATGTTTCAATGTTCCTTTTTCCCATTGTCTTTTTATTGCTATACACTCTCTCCATTGAGCTACTAACATTTTATTTGGTAACGCTGGAATTACTTTATAATGCCATAATCTCATTTATTTTTCCTCCTCCTTTTTCAATATTTCCAAGAAGATTCCATCCTTTTCTAATTCTTTAATATATTCTGCAGGAGAATATTCTTTATTGCCAAACATTTCAACAGTTGCTTTAACATCTTTTAATAGTTCATTTATTTTTGCATTATCAAAAGCTGTTTCTTCACTGAAATGTAAAGTATAAGCAATTGCAATAATAAAATGATTTATTGAAGTGTTTAATTGATTCCTGTATTGCTTACGATATTCGATATTTAGTTTATCTATTATTGTTTTTTCCAACTGAATACCCCAATCATATAACGCTTCTTTACTTTTTCGCTTAAATGCTTTTGCTTCTGCTCTTTGTAATCTTTTAAATTCTTCCTTATCCATTATTCATACACCTTTCATTCATTTATCTTGTTAAAAAATATGTACTAATTTTGCTTCATATATAATATCTTTATCTGTATCCATATAAGTATAATCATCTAATTTTTCCCAATCTTCAAAATTAATCTTATCACGCATTGCACTCAAACACTTATCTAGTGTCCAATAGGCTTCATTGAAATTTACTTCTTTATGGTTTAAATATGTAACTTTAATTACCCAACAACTATTTTTTATAATATTTTCTCCCATAACCCTTACCTACCTTTCCTTTACTTTATATATTTATTATATTATAGAATAATAAAAATGTCAATAGTTTTTTGAAAAATTTTTTTGAAAATAATAAAAAAACTACCTATTTAGGTAGTTAAAATTATTTTTTAGGAATTATCTCGAAATATATATCTACTTTATTCGGAACAGCATCATCATCATTAATAAATAAGTCACTTAAATCAGCATACATATTTATATTTTCCCCGAATAATTCATGATAATCATTAAACATACTGTTCATAACAATGAAAAAATCTAATGGTCTTATATCATCAAACTCACTGTCTTGTCGTATTTTTTCAGTTTGATTGAAATCCCACTTCATACCAACTGGTTTCATAGCATTAATAATTTCTAATGCTTGTGGAAAATTCAGTTTTCTATTATCCACAATTTCAAATAAAGTATCCTCTATACGATGATATTCCTGTTCATCTGTTTTATAAATGTAGTCGATAGCATCAACAAGCACATCTTTCAATTGTCGCATTTTTTCGGTACTATCAGAACTAATAATCTTATCAATATACTCTCTATGGCTCATTTCCGCTCTCCTTTCAACAATTCTATAATTAATTGGTTTTGGTTTATTATACTTTCATTCTGATTTATAATTTTTTGCAATAAATCATTATCTTGGTGTTGAAGAAAATTCAATAAATCATTATTTTTAGCATCATTTAACAAAAGTTCATAACTTTCCAATTGAGTAAAATTGGCTAATACATTTAACCAAAACCAAAAATTATAATCATTCATCAATAATCACCTCATTTATGCAAGGCGTTCGATGGTAAATGATGGATTGTTAACTGTAATAGCTTCTCCAGTATTGTTCTTTATGGTAAATATATCACAGCAATTGCAAGGTACTTGCACTAATATTTCTGCTGCTACATTTTCAAAAACATCAACAGTTGTTCCGGCTGTTTGCATTTCTCCACCTATTATATTTTCTCCCGCATTTGTGATATTTAAAGTTATTTGTCCTGCAACTGTAGGTGCTACGTTTGCGTTGAAATGTATTTCATATATTCCTGGTTTAGTGATTTCGAATATTCCACTATTTATACTGTTGAAATTTAGCCAACCTCTACAACCATTACAAGAACCTGTCCTTACATTAGTTCCATTAAATAAAACATTTGCTCCTGCATTTACATTCTGCACAGGATTTGTATTTATTGCATTTATCATAATATTTTCCTCCCTTAAATTAAAAATAGGGAGCATTATCGCTCCCTTATAATTTAGCAAATAATCGCTTTGAGCGAAGTATAGACATCATTGTCTAAAATTGCTTATATATAGCTTCCATTTCCATTGCATCCGCATCCATTGTTATTGCATGTGAATATTGGAGTTCTTCCATAAACTGGTGTACTAGGTACAGGACAGTTAGAAAGTCTGTTGTATAAAGCATCTACTTCATTTGCAAATCCTTGTGAAATAAAAGCATTTTGTGCAGTTTGAGAAGCTTGTAGGTCTTTCATCAAAGTTTCTCTTTGTAAATCAGCTATCTTATCGTTTTTAGCATCTAATTGTGCCTTAACTCCGTCTAACTCCAATTGACATAGTTTATCTAATATAGCTTGTGTATTTGCTGTTGCATTTGTTATAATATCTCTTGTATTATTAGCATCTGCAAATCTTGTAGTATTAGCTTCATTTTGAATTATGTTTTGAGTTTGACAAGTTGCTAACCTGTTGTCGCAGCAGCATTGTGCTAATTGACTTTGTAATCCATTAAATCCGTTTAATGTTGATATTTGATTGTTAAAGTTTTGTTGCATATCAGCCATTTGTCTATTATTTGCAGCGATTTCTGTATTATAGAAACCGTTTGTAATTGCACTTGTTACGTCTGCAGTGCTATTACATATTTGGTTAGAAACTCCATGAAATCCATCACATAATTGAGTTGATATGTTATGAATTGCATCTCTAGTTCCTTCTATTTGGTTTGATAAATGTAATGTATCAAATCCATTATTTGTATTTGTCATTATGTCTTTTTGTCCGTTCGAAAGCCAAGCGTACTCATTAGTGTTTCCACCAAATCCTCCTCCGAAACCATTTCCATTTCCCCATCCGCCAAATAAAGCTAAAATAAGGATAATCCATAACCAACTTCCATCTCCGCCAAAAGCGTTGTTACCATAATTTCCATAAGGAAATACAGGATAACCATAATTTCTGTCAGTATTACCAACTACTGCAGCTACATCTGCAGGTGACATTCCATTATCATTCATCTTTTAAATTCTCCTTTCTTTCTAAATTTATAATAATTAAAAAATTATTATCGCATATTTTGAATTTGAGCTAATATATTATCAGGCACCCCGTATTGTTTTGCTTGTTTTAATATATTTTCTCGCTGTTCGGGTGTAGAATTACCCATAATCTGTGAAACAAGTTGTTGTGGGTTATTACTATTTTGCATTAGATTTTGAATCATTTGAAATTTTTGTGGATTTTTTAGTTGTAACTGATTCATTAACGATTGCATTATTATATTCGGCTGCATTAGCAATCACTCCTTTCAACTCATTTATTTGTTTTTGAAGATTTAAAATGGTTGTATCCTGTTCTAAAATCTTTTTGTCTTTTTCATCCATTTCAATCACTTCTTCCATTTTATAGGTTTTGATATTTCCAGTAACATCTTTAAACCATAATGTTGATAAATCACGAGTTATGAATATTCCATGTTTAATTACGAAAATATTCTTAACCTCATCAATGCTATTAACATAAGAGCTTTGTAACTCATTTTGATTTTGCTGTGGTGTTATCTGAAAATTTTGTGTGATAGGTGCTTGTTGTTGGGGTTGCATGTATTGATTTTGATAAGTTTGCATAGTTTTATCAATTCTATCACGCATATTCTGTAAATCTTGCATGTAAAAATTGTTATAAGGATTAAACATTGCCATATTATCATACCTCCACCTTCAACAATTTTTTAACTTCTTTAATAAAGTCATCATAATCGATTTTATAATTTGCTGCCACGCTTTTACCACACTCATAGCCTTGTTCTAACATTTGTTTGAACCTATCTCTTTGGGTTTGTCCCATACCATAGATAAAGGTGATTGCATAATCTTCAATCTTGTATTTAGTTGTAATGATTTCTTTTTCAGAAGCTAAACTTTTATCCATATCTTTGACCAGTCCTTCCATATCTTTGTCCTCTGCCACTTCTATTCCCCCTGGCTCCATATTCTCCCATTTCGTAGTCTTCGTCATAATGTCCATACTCGCCTCCGTGACTGTACTCACTGTTTCGATTTCCATATTCACTACGATTTCCGTATTCACTGCGACTACCAAATTCGTTAGTACCCATTTCACCAGATGAGTTAGCAGCTTTAATTACGCAACAAACAGATTCAGCTAAATCTTTTCCAAAATAGCCTTTTTGCTTTGCTTTTCGTACTTCCTCACTTGCCAAATCAACTAGGGAATTAATCATCTCGTCGACCTTATACGATTTTTCATCCATAGTATTTTCCTCCTTTCGTATTGTTTATATTAATATTTTATTTTTAAAACTATCAGCAAAACTTTTAAAAAACTTATTAAAAACTTAAAAAGACAAAAAAAAATAGTAGACTAAAAGTCTACTATTTTTTGCAAAAGTTTATATAAATCGATTTAATTTTTTCCTAATTAATCTTAAATCTGCTTCAATTTTGCCTCTACTGTAATTTGTTTTATATGCAATGAAATCAATATCTTTCTTTTGAATATAAAACATTTCAAAAACTTGTAAAAGATGGTCTGAAAAATATAATTCATTTTTTATTTTGGAAATTTCCGATTTAGTAGCTAATTTAAAAAATTCATTTACTCTTTTGGATAATTCACTCATATTTTACGTTCCTTTATATGATAAATTTGTTGATTTAGTTGTAGTATATCTATATGAAGTATTGTTTGGTCTTAATTTATAAGTAGTTTTATAGGTTAAACTATATTTAGCATTTTTATTTTTAGCACATTTTTTAATTCCCTGCTTAACTGAAGTAGCCATATATAACTCCTATCTAACTATTTATAATCAATTCCAGAATTTACATTTAAAGTGCTGTTGTCTGTTGTTTGTAAATCTTGATATACTTCTGAACTATATTCAAACTGTCTTAAAAAATCATTGTATTTATAAATTGAATATCCTGCTATGATTAAAAGTCCAAAAATTAATATAATTATAACTGCAATCAATCTAAATACTATTTTTCTATAATCCTCTATTGTATCTTTAAGCATTGGTACGATTATGTTTGTTACATTATTATCTAGAGTTTTTATATCTTCAATAATGGTTTCAATCTTTTCCATATTATTTACCTCCAATCTTCGTAGATATAAATGCAATACTACCAGCCACAATTGCTGATATTAAAGCATTTACGCCTGTTTCCCATCTTTTAGCAGGTTTGTTTTTTAAACTTTCTAATTCTCGCATTAAATTAGGAATTGTGACTTCATTCAGTTTATCTAGTGATTTAATTATTTCCTGATATTGAAATTCTGTTTTTTCTCTTGATGTTTCCACTTTAGCCACACGCTTTTCTAACTCTTTATGCTCTTCTTTAAGTTCTTGTAAAGTCTCCTTAAGTAGTTGCAATTCAACATTATTATCCATTTTATTCTCCTCTGTAATCTAACGCTATTTTAATTTTATCGAAAATAAATTGAATGATTGACTTAATATCTTTTGAGGTGAAAAATATTTTAAATGTTCCTGGCATAAAATTATCATACAATTTATCGAAAACATAATCAAATTTCTTGCTGCCTTCACCACTAGTAAATTGATGTTCTGCTTCTGTAATTAGTTTAATTATTATAGGTTCTAATTTTTTAATTTCAATGTTACGAACGATATAATACACCAAACAAATTATTCCAATAATTCCCACATATAGATATATATAATTAGCTACCATAGTTAATCCTCCCTTCTTAATTTAATTATACTATATAATAATAAAAAAGTCAATAGTTTTTGAACATTTTTATTCATTAATAGGATTTTCAATACTTTCTTCTGGTTCTTCTTGTACTTCTTCAACTTCTTCTGGCTCTAATTTAGCTTCAAGCCATTCCATAAGTTCTTCGTAGTCGTTATCTAATAACTTACCTTCATCATTAAGTTCTTCTGCTAACATCATTGCATAAGCAATTGAATACTC
>Ga0326513_10000478_pt1 | contig 33860 bp, 62 predicted proteins | sample 2_2465_0518_D_FD_203654 | JGI IMG/M metagenome (GOLD analysis project Ga0326513, IMG submission 203654) | Bovine rumen microbial communities from UC Davis, California, United States - 2_2465_0518 | ecosystem: Host-associated > Mammals > Digestive system > Stomach > Rumen | place: USA...
TAAAATAGTTGGCTGCACCTTTACTGAGTAACCCTGTCTTTGCAGTTTTTTCTTAGTATCTTTAGATACACGTTCATAAATAGTAACATCTGTCTTACCTGCTCTAACAGCCTTTTCAATTTCATCCTGCATCATTTTAAGTTCTTTCTCTGTATTCTTCATTTAATTATATTCTCCTTTACCAACTAATTTTTGTAGCATAACCATTGTCAATCCATGAACATTTTTCAATGGTCACTTGATAACCCAGCTTTTCAAGTCTGTTTTTTGCGTAATCGGAAATACGGTCATAAAATATAGTTTGCGTATTTCCACCAACGACTGCATCAATGATTATTTGATCAATAGCATGAATTTCATCCTTATATACACTTTCTTCTGCGAGTTCACGCGCCTGTTTTGCTGTCCACATTTTTTTCACCCCTTTGCCCAATTAATATATGTAATGTAATCATTATGAAAACTAAAAATTCGCACATTATAGCCCATATCTTTTAATATTTGTTCGGCGGCTTCGCTAATTTCTTCTTTAATTATGCAACATGTCATACGCATTTTTGCCGCTGTCCTGATTGTGTCTTCAATATATTTTAATTCTTTTGGATAAGTACCCTGTGCGATGTTATATGCTTCTTGTGCTGATAACATTTTATATACCTCCTCTATAATTTAATTATATATGTTCCTCTAACGACATTTACGAATGATTCTTGCGTAACAATCCTGACAATCTCTTCATCAATATAATAAAGTATTCTGGCTTTATGTTCGTCCGTTTCTTCAATTTGAATGATTTTGTCAATCGGGATTAATGTACGCCCGCCGCTCTGTATATCTCTAGTTACTAATAAAAATTTCCGATTCATATAATTACCCCCTACCATCGAATATGAGTCAGCCATCCATCTTCATACCATTCTTCAGTTATTGTATATCCATGCGTTTCCAAAATATCTTTGAGATATGATGGAAGCTTATCATCATCAATATATTCTGATTTGCCGTTATAAGCAGACTCTGTAATCTGTCTCTCAATATAAACCTCAGGTTCATAGTAATAATTAATAGAATCCAACATTATCTCATGTGCTTGCTCTGCTGTCATTAACATTTCACTCACCCCCGACTACCATTTAATATATGTTATATAACCACGAAACTCTCCATCAGGTGCGAAGTCTGTTTGTTCATATATTGTATATCCAAATGCTTCAAGTTTTTCTTTTATATATTTAGGAATGCGTTCATGATAATAAGCGCACATCTCTCCCTTATCAATCGCTCTGTTTATTTCTTCTGCGATTGCCGCCAGTTTATATAGTTCATGTTTATTATTTGCGAGTATTGAAAGTGTCCTCGCACGCCGTGCTGTCATTAACATTTTATTTAACGTCTCCTTTATCCATTTTTATATTATAATATTTTTCCACCAACTCAGGTAATTCATCTCTTACTTTCCAATAATATTCTTCAGAAGCACACTTATCACCCTTGCGTGTTGATTTATCTAAAGCTATATATTCTATCATTGTTTTCTTTTTAAATACACTCGGCTGATTACACCAACGGGCAACAGTAGTATAAGTTCCTTTATATGGTGATTCTTCATATTTATAATAACGCATTATATAAGGAACACATTTGTATTCAATTAATAATTTAATACGTTCAAACATATCAAATAAATCTTGTCGCCAAAAATTTTCATCATATTGATTAGTACGATCATAACCCACCAAAACATAAAATTTAACATGTTTATTTGTGCATTGACGTATTATGTTTAATTTATCTTTAATAATATTATAATCTGCGATATCGTCAAATGCAAAAATAAAATCATCGTCATATTTAGATTTAAAAAGTAGTTCACTTTTTTCTGCTGTTAATAAGCGTGTATCCAATCCTTGTTTAAAAACAAAGGGCTTATTTAACGCTTGTAATTCTTCCAATAATGGACGCCAATTTTTACAAGCTAAAAAATTATCATCAAGCAAACATATCTTTTTGCGTGAAGGATCATAAAATTCTGTAAGCGGACTATGTGGAACGGAGGCGTTATATTTTTTATTTACGCAGAATTCACAATGTCTAAAGCAGCCTCGTGTCAAAAAACCTATGCTATAATTTGTGTAATATTTAATTTCAGTTTGTTTAAAGTTTGAAGACTGTAGCCATTCATCATATAAATAATAATCCGGCATACAATGTTCGATTTCATATGGCAGCGGGGTTGCCTGATCGTAAAAGAATCCTGTACCACCATATATAATATTATTGCCAATTAATTTAGGTACGGGAGTATTTGTAAAAACTTTTGATACGTATACTTTATCATATTGATTAAGATTATGATAATCTAATAATAATTGAACATTTTCGCCTCGCTGTTTATAATATGAAGATATTTTCATGCAAGCTAAATTTGGGAAACGATGTTTTTTACGTCCGATTAAATCTGCATCAATAATTCCAATCATGTTTTTAACTCCTAATATTATACTATATAAAAAAATAAGCGTCAACATCAAATTTAATTATCGCCTGTTTCGCTGTCCCCCCGTGCAATGTAAGTGTCAGCACACAGCGTAATGAGCCGTGGCTTGATTGGCTTACCTGTTGCTTTAGCCCAACTGTCAGCCCATGCCACTATCATATGGTTCAGGGATACCCCCGCCTCTTCAAGTTTGCGCACATCCCGTTCGATCTGACGCTCCATCCCTTCTTTTGTAAAGATTATTTTAATACAATCAAATATTTGCAGGTTCGGGTCTGCCGACAGATGATGTAAGCGATATAAGGATGTTGCGCATGCCTTATAAAAATGGTCGGCTAAATCCGGTCTGAACATTAACTGCCCCAGATTATCTAATCCAAGCCGACTCAGCTCAGTTCGCCTCACCCCCAGTATAATATCAGTCTCATCATCAGTCGCTATACGTGCAGTCCCGAACTCTTTAATAAGAAAGCAGTCCGAATAAATAATAAAAGACTGACGCTGAAGACGTGTCAGTGCACGCCTGAATATATTATTTAATTGAGCATACGACTGACGGAAGAATGTCTGTATATTATATTGGATAACATCTTCTGGCGGTTTGCCAAATGGATAAAGTGGTTCCAAATCTACTGTAGACGGAAAGTTTGTGGTTTTATGAGAAAGTGACAAGTATTGTGGATTAACCATATTTAACTGCTCCCACCATTTCTTACGTCCCAGAACGGCTGTATTATCTTCTTGCTGAAGAAGATAGTTAAGGAGTAGTACTTTAATTAAATTATCATATTTAGTACTGCGTTCATCTGGGAGAGGTTGTGCATAGATTTCGGTGATGTAATAGAGGCAGTCTTTAGGATCATAAATAAAGGATGCAAAACGAGCAAGACATTTATTAAATGCCGTTCTGGAGTTGCCTTTTAAATTTGATTGGTTAAATATCCGACAAATTTCACCAGATGGGTAAATGGTATCGGGAGTTAATTTTTGGACAGTTTCCTGTGTAATGTTATAATCTTTCATATTTTTACTACTCCTTTCATTTGGACTGTACAAAATAAGACAGAAAATTAATTTTATCTTATTTAATAAGTATTTTTATTTGTACATTTAAAAAGTCTAATGTTTTCAGTAGGGGGTATACAAAATTTGAATATAGTAAATAACTCCCTATATTCATTTTTTGTATACCCCCCCCTGATTTTATTGGGGTTTTTGAAGGTCGGATTGTACTACAATTTTGAGGTTTAAAAATAGCGGAAAATAAACCCCCTATTCCCATGATGTAAGTATAAGGGATTGGAGTCAAGATGTCAAGAGGAAATTAAATTACGTAAATGGATATTTAGGATTTATGGAATTTGAGTTGGGAGATCAGGAATGTGGATAACTTTTTTGAGATTGAGGATTAGGAGAGGTTTTTATTGAAGAATTTAATGTGGATAAGTTCATAGGAGATTGTGGATAGATTTTGTGTGTAAATTGTGGGGAAGGTTTGAGATTTATATGTATTGAGGTGGAATGGGGGAGAGAATGTGTGTAAATTTTTTTTGGTGGGGAAAATGAGATAGGAGAGATATGAAGTAGGGGTATAGGTATAAAAAATGTGAGAATATGTGAAAATGTGAATATGTGAATATGTGAAAAATAGAGGAAATATGGGGGATTATGAAATAAGAATGCCGTGTGGATGAAGCACGTTCCCCTGAGAGCCTGGGTTCAGCTCGCAGATCCGGTTCAAACCGCCCCGTCATATTTCATCTGCCTATTTATACCGTAAATGTTGATTTAGGTTATAATGGTATCGTGTTATGGATGCCTTGCATCTATAACCGTTATACATTCACAATCAGTCACTGAAATAATTTCACGGGAATCCGTAAATTGTTTCATTCCAAAAAGCCCTTTTCAAGTTCATGGGAATTCCATTACTCGGGTAAATATGGAGTGACGCAATATTGAAATTGTTTTCAGTGACAAGCCTATTTGTTTCTATGTATCGAATAGGCGCACTTATTCACATTTTCTTAAAGGAAGGAAGGTACACTATGAAAACAGCAACTTTCACACTTGAGTTCCCTATGGTCAAAAAGGACACCGATGGTAATATCACGGGTTTAGATTTTGTCGATAGAAAATATGGCATTCCGGCTTGTGTGACGTCTACATACGAGTTCGCTTGTGGAGTTCAGCGGTATATCAATCTTGCATACCATGATTATTTCCAGTGGGAATCAGATAAACAGTATGCAAGGTACGAGAAAACAGGCATTGAAAATGACTGGAATTTGTACAGTGATTTTGCTGAACAGGTAGAACCCGATGATATGACTATATCGATTGATTTTGAGTTCCTTTACGCATACGTTATTTGCAATCATGTTAGAACTCATTATTATCGTGATAGCAAGGGCACTTATACAAAATGTGGTGTAGCTATTGGGAACTATGGAACTGAGCTTTTCGAACTGTTCAAAACCTATGCATTTAGCAATATCAATGACAAATCTATGAAAATTGCGCGCGAACAGTTGCGCGCATGGTTCGGAGACGTAATTGACCATGATAGCACTTGCAAGGCATGGGATACCAAAAAAATTAGCATCGATACTACTCGCCAACTGATTAACCTTGCAGGCAAGGTACAGACCAAAATGCGTAAAGACTTTAGCAACAAGTCAACGTCTATTGCCGAGTTCACAGAACAGGCACTTGTAAAATGTTTTCAGCGTTGTTTTAAGATGAAACCGGCACCCGTTGTTGAAAAGACTGAACAAGTTTATATTATTAAAGATTGATACTGTTTAGCTAATTAAAGCACCTAACCACTATTTTTTAGTGGTTAGGTGCTTTTTTAGTGGTCTGACACCCGCTGCCGAACGTCAATATCATATATGATATAGCTCCAGGAATCGGATCTTCCTATACCAAATATGATATTCACCGTCGCTCTAAAAAGACGTTTTCACACGTCTTTTTTTTGTACCATTGTTTTTTATATTCACCCGTTTGTGGGGCTGTCAAAAATGCCCCATAATGGGGCATTTAAGAGGACATACCATGAAAATATTTAACCGAATGACACGCCAACAGTTTATCGACGGGCATTTAATCCCCACTAATGCCTTTTATGGGCGCCTTGTACTTAAGTACACCGATAAAATCAAAGTCGGCAATCGTCCCGTTTTCGATAAAAACGGGTATCCAATTTTCCGCCAGGACGGCACGCAAGTTACACGCAACGTTTATAAACGTGTGGAAAAAGCATGTGAAGTCACCTATAGCATTGAGGATCTTTTTCCGGTGTCTATCGGGGATACTACGTGCTTTAAGGCATGGTATAAAATCGGACGTAATAGCAGATGGCGCAATGAGTCTGTTTTAAATCACAACGCCCTTGAAGTCGAATTAAATAACTTTATCGTGCGTAAAATTCAGGATTATTGTGTACAGAATAACTGCGGTCTTTTTGACTTGTGTATGGCGGTTGAACGTCCGCATTTACACCGTGAGCGTCAATGTGCGCAAATTGCAGCCGGACGCCGTGAAGTACAGACCACATTTGTCTATAGTGGCGGCGAGGGCCAACTTTTGCGTGCACGTCATGCAATTAACGAGAATGTCCGGTTTAACGCCGATGGTTCTTCTGTTAAGTCGGTTATTGCAACTCATAAAAATGCCTTTAATGGACGTCACGGGGAAGAACCCGCAAAATACGACCGCCCTTACACTAAGAATGATTATAAGATGGTCGGTAAAAAGCCGAGCTTTGTTAAATTTATTGAGACGCCGTCCGGCATCATGAAATTTTACAATGAGCGCGAGTACAATGAGTACATGAGCGCTCAAAAATGATCCATCCCGTCCCGTAACACCAGGGCTATCACTTCACAGTGGTAGCCCTTTTTTTATGCCCTTTTACGTCCGTTTTGTGCCGTGAGTGGGCACACACATGAGAGGAGAACAAACTATGAAACGCATTTATCATGTTAACGATGGCAATATTGCCATCAAAGTATCCCGTAAGTTTCGTGATTATCACTATCCCGATGAATATTGCAAGTGTGTCGGATCGCCGTCCGATATCCGCAAAGTGTGCGCTGTACTTGACACAATTGGCTATAAGTGCATGTATAGTGACGCCCCGATTATGCGTGAGGGGCGTACCTATCAAGTACAGTTTCCCGAATACTGGCACAATGGTGCCACGTATACGGTATATCGTGGGAGGTGACAAAATGTGGTTCTGGGAAGTTAGTCCCCGTCACTGGACACTTGTTCAGTGGGGGATCTTTTTCGGGGCTGTCGCCCTTATGTTTGCAGTTTTTGTGTTCGGCTGTGGGATTGATTCCATAGTCGATTTGTTTCTGTAATTGGGAGGCATTTAAAAATGACCAATATTAAGTTTTATAGCACACTTGACAAAACCGTTCATCTTGAACTTTGGGGCGCAAGTACAAAACACCCTGACTGCGAGTTCTCTTACACGGCGAAAGAGCGTGCCGATGAAACATGCTTTGAATCCGCTTGGACAAAAACATTCAAGTGGGTTCTGGGGATTGCAGGGCGAATGCTGTGGAGTTCCACAGCCGTTGACCTCATGCTTATGGCTAAAGCTATGTATGAGGCATGTGTTGAAGTCAGCAATCCTGACTTCGACATGTCCCGCTTATATGTATTTTATGAGTGGGGATAACATTAAAACCTGCGCTATCGGGTATACGGGCATACTATATATTTATAAATAAACATAGGCGCATTTCCCCGGTTTAGGTGAAGTGCGCCTATTTGTGTTTATAAATAAACCTATTCATATAATCCCTAAAAGGGAGAAAGGAAAACACCATGAACCCTATTCTTGCGTTAATGGAAAACGACAGTCCCGACAAATTTGCTGAGGATGTGGCAAATGCATATTTTGCCAATCCTGACCACGTTCGCCGTTTGCTTAATGCAGACTGTATCGAAGAATGTGTGGATTATGTTCTCAGCAATCAGTGGATTGAGTTTGATCTCTCTGACCTTCCTTTCTTTGAAGACGAAGAGCCGCTTTTCTCCAAGCCGTCCCGTCAGCGGGGAAAACGGAAACACGACAAAAAGGCGGTCAAGCGTAAAGGAAGCGCAAAGCGTTTTCGTGATCGCAGCCGTAAGTGTGCCTCTGAAGAACACATAGAAAAAGTGTACAGCCGTGGTATGGCAGGTGATTGGGGTGTCCGTGGTCGCAGACTGGCAGAAACTGAGCAGGTCGCTTGCAAGACCAGTCAGCGGCTCGTTCGGGATATTGAAGTTGATCCTGAAGTACAGGATGAAGAAGAAACCCGTACCTTCACCTATGCGGACGGTTTCATTCTTTCCATGTCCATGAGCAAGAGCACATGGGAAAAAGAGGAGAAAGACGATTTCAGCCCCAGTTTTAACTGGGACAGAAAGTATACCCTTGAATGGGACGATAACGATGACGACTGGCTCGATGATGACGACTGGCTCGATTGGGAAGATGAATGGGATAATGATGACGATGAGATCATCGGTGCAGACTGCACACAGGAAAAGGATACCGCAGAGTTCTCTGCTATGGAACTGGCTGATATCGTAAATCAGATCGCATATGCGACATCTGATGAATGCGTAAAAATCCGAGAGTTTTTCAAAAACCTTTAATCCAACGACAACAGAAATTTTTCCGTAGTCGGTTCAAGGGAAACATGGACAGTTTCAAAAACCCTTAATCCAACGACAACGGAAAATTTTCTGTTCTGGTAAAGGGAAACAAGGGCGATTTTTCTAATTCCAACGACAACAGAAACGATTTTGTTCTGGTCAGGGAAAGGGAAATCGCTTTTTTAAAAATCACTAATTTATTTTATAAGGGAAAGGAGACCCAACATGACACTGAAAGAGTACAGCGAAATCAAAAGAAACGAATTCATCATTCTGTCCAAGAGATACCTTGAGGCAGGTGAGTTTTTCCTTGCCGAGTATTATGAAGATCTGGCAAGGGAAATGGGGGATGAAGCGAAATGAAAAAAGCCTGTATCCTCTTCCTTATCGTCCTGACACTGATTATCGGCGCAGGAATTTTTCAGTCTCTGCGCTACACCAACCTGTCATTTGCAGGTCATATTGTCGCTGTTAACGGAGACTTTGTTTCCATTGAGTTGTCAAGCGAAACTGATATGCACAACGAGCATGTGTATGTCAGAGAGAATAAAGCGAAAGATGGATTCACTGCCACAAGGGAAGATATTGGGCGTCCCGTGGTAGCATTTGTCCGTGATCCCCGGACACCTGAAGACGTTACGGATGACATTCTGGATGGGTTCTGGGTGTTCTGATTTAATTTTAGATACACGACACACAAGCGAAACCGTATTTTGTTTGTGTGCCGGAATGTAAAATTAAATCCCGTTGTCGCAGAGAAACGTGAAAGGAGGCAATTATGGGATACACATGGGCAGAATCATTCAACAAAGCAGTGACCTTATTTGCAAGGGAATTGCATATGTCTCGCAAGGATATTGAAAAAATCCTTGGAGACGGAAAAGAAACTATTTTCAAGGTAATCGAAACCCGCAATAACAGGGAAATGATCTTTATCCCTGATAAATGCGGATTCATTTGTGCAGTGGAATATTGAAATAGAAAGGGAAAGGTATCACTATGTACAACTTTACAGAGAACAACAGAAACCAGTTCATGACAGAAGGTGCTTCCATGCTTAACCATTATGGTCATGAGACCGCAGACAAGGGTATGTCCAAAATCTGGGAAGTATTTACCCAGAATAAGGGAAGCGCAGGAAATTGTCTCTCTGTGGCTGAAATCCTGTCTCGCCATTCTGGATGGGATCCCGATATTCTGGCTGTTCGTCTTACAGAAGAGTACAGCACTTCCGTGGACAAGGAAAAGATCAGCGAATTTGGTCAATTTCTGAGAGAGCGCCTTGCTCATTGGTGTGAAGTAAGGGAAGTGAAGTTTGCCTGCATGACACAGGTAGAAGTACAGGCTGCAATGGAACGAATTAATAGGTGTATTAATGCTATTAATTATATTCCGCAGACCTATTATCCCGTTATTGTAAATGGGATGACGCTATCAGAACTCCAAAGAGAATACGATAGATTAAATGCTATCGATGATCATTTTTATGGCACTGACAGTGTCAATGGGCATCGTCTGAGTATAGACGATACCCATAAGGGTAGAGCAATCAGACGTATAATTTCATACGTTGAGTCATATTTTGCAAACACTCTTGACGAGAGACTTGCAGACACTTTCAATCGTATGGCGACTGAGTTTTTCCCCGTAGACGCACAAGGGAAGAAGATTGTAAAAGCCCGTTTTTCCAAAGGACAGAAGACCAGTAAGGCGGTCTCAAAGTTCTTCAGCCTTGTTGGCGATGAATTCGTGAAATTTAAGGACATCCAAGAGAAAACTTGGTATGACCAGTCTGGGAACTTCCATTCCAGAGAAACCGATATGGGATGGAATGGGCAGTTCGCTGCATACGCTGACGGTATTAACCCCATTAAGGTAAAGCGTTATACTTTTATCTCTATTAATCCGCTCGACTATCTGACGATGTCCTTCTTTAAAGATACGTCATCATGCCACACAATCGACCATCAGAACCTGCGTCCCAATAATGATCGAGATGGTCATGCTTATCGTGGCATGTACCAGTCTGGCACTCTGAGTTATATGCTTGACGGGTCTTCCATTGTCATGTATACAACTCGTGATGATGTAGACATTAAGCATCCTTGGAACTACGATAAATTAAATCGTTGCATGTTCCATCTGGGAGAAGAAAAGTTCGTTCAGGGACGTCTGTATCCTGATGGAAGAGATAAGGCAAATGACGATGAAACAGTTACCATCGCCTCTTGCTTCAGGAATATCTTTCAGAGGGTAATCTCTGAATGTCTGGGGGTAACTAATCTCTGGACAATCAAGAGAAATAATGATGACTACACAGTTAGTTGCGGAACTCATTATAGAGACTATGAAGAGTACAGCGATACTCTGACATGTTTCCTTAAGGGAAGTGATAATACTTCTCTTGTTCGAATCGGACACAATCCGATTTGCCCTGTGTGCGGAGAAGAACACACGAACTCAGGTTCTCTCCATTGTGGAAATGATCACACATGTTACAATGACGGGTATCATGTAAGATGTGCCCGTTGCGGTTGCTATATTAACACACGTAGGGAAAACATTATTCGTGATGTAGATACGGGCAACTATTATGATGACTCGTGGTGTGCTAATCACAACGAAGTTTACTATTGTGAAAACGTAAATGAATGGCATAGTGAAAATGTATACACTGATGACTACACAGGAAATCAGTTCTATGATCCTGATAACTCAAGAGTAACAATTAGCATTTGGGATTTCGTTAATGAAGAAAACGCTAATGCATTTGGCTTTTTCAAAGACGAAAGTGGTCATTGGAGAAGAAGAATAAATTAAAGATTAATTAAACAACAAAAATATTTATACAACAGAAAGGAAGGTACAATATGTACAACTTTACAGAGAACAACAGAAACCAGTGGATGAATGAGGGCGATGCCCTTCTCAATCAGTTTGATCATGAGACCGCTTATGATGGTCTTGACGCCATCTGGTCTACTTATGCCATCAACAAGGCAAATGTCGCAGAGACACTTGCCAAACATCCCAACTGGGATCCGGAAACACTGTGTGTACGTCTGACAGAAGAATATGGTACTTCTGTCAATCGTTCAGCCATTGATGAATTTGTGCGTTTCTTAGAGAGACGCCTTGCTCAGTGGTGCAGAGAGCACGAGGCGATAATTGCCGGGATGACATTTAATGAAATGCGCAGTGCACGGCGCAGGTTATATCAGGCGTTAAACGCCCTTGATAATATTGCTTATCGTCCTGTTATCATGGGTGGTATGACTGAGGACGAACTCCGCAGAGAGTATTATAGAATTGATAAAATTGATGATCAGTTCTATAACACATATACTATGTATGATGCAAGAATGAACGTAGAGAATTACAATAAGGCAAATGCTCTGCGTACAGTTATTAATGCGTTATCAAATTTTACTGATAACACATTAAATGAAGAAATGGCAGATGTGTTCAATAATTATGCCCCTATCTTTTTCCCCGTAGACGAAGAAGGGAAAAAGATTAATAAAGCACGTTTCTCTAAGGGGCAGAAAACCAGCAAGGCAGTCTCAAAGTTCTTCAGCCTGATGGACGATTATTTCGTCAAATACAAAGATATACAGGATGAAGTATGGTTTGACCAGTCTGGTAATGTTCATACCAGACAGAAAGACAAAGGCTGGAATTATCATTTCAGCGCTTATGCTGACGGAATCAATCCCATTAAAGTAAAGCGTTATACTTTTATCTCTGTTAATCCTTTGGACTACCTGACAATGTCGTTTGGCAATGGATGGTCTTCATGCCACACTATTGACCATAACAACAACAGAAGCAACAATGGTGGGCATACATATCAGGGTTGTTATCAGTCTGGCACTCTGAGTTATATGCTTGACGGGTCTTCCATTGTCATGTATACAACAAAAGACGATATTGATGTGACTCGTCCTTGGGAAGCAGATAAAATTAATCGTTGCATGTTCCATCTGGGAGAAGAAAAGTTCGTTCAGGGAAGAACATATCCCGATGGACGTGACAACAAAAATGATGAAGAAGCAGTCACCATTGCATCTTCGTTTAGAAACATTTTCCAGAGAGTAATCTCTGAATGTTGGGATGTCTCTAATTTGTGGATCATCAAGAGAAATAATAATGATTATACAATGAGTTACGGAACTCATTATAGGGACTACCTTTGCTATAGTGATACTTGCACATCGCTTCTCAAGGGAAGTACAAACGCTGCGGCTGTTCGAATCGGACACAATCCGATTTGCCCTGTGTGCGGAGAAGAGCATAGCAATGAAGAATCTCTGCATTGCGGAGATGACCATATGTGTCTTCGTGATGAAAACCATGTAGAATGTGCTCGTTGTGGCGCATTAATCAACATCAATGAAGCTATTCGTGATGAAGACACAGGTAACTACTATTGTGATTGTGAATGTGCAGAAAATAACAATGTTTATTTCTGTTATAATGTCGAAGAATGGCACAGTGATGATGTCTATTATGATGATCAAGTCTGTGAATTTTTCTACGACCCCGACAACGAACATATAGAAGTTAACGGGTGTTGTTTCCAGAACGAAGAGAACGCAAACGAATATGGATATTTTCAGGATGAAGATGGAAATTGGACTAGAGAGTAATTAAGAGAGGAGAATTAAAATATGTCAAGTTGTGCAAAAACCTTCAATGCAGTGTCGTCTCGTTTAAACGAAACTGATTATCCGTTATTTGTGAATATCTGCAAAATGTCTGCATTAGACTTAAAGATTTATCTCAACGAAGTCCTGCGGAGTTATTATCCCAACACAACAGAAAACGCAGATGGTTTCCTTTATGCAAAAGGAAACCTTCCTGTACTGTTAACGGCGCACATGGATACAGTTCATAAAGATTTGGTTGAAGATTTTTATGAACATAAAACAGATCAGGGAATGACAATTATTTCATCTCCTCAGGGAATTGGGGGAGATGATAGATGCGGTGTTTATATGATTCTTCGTATTCTGGCGTCAACAGAACTGAGACCGTCAATTCTTTTCTGCGAAGATGAAGAGATTGGTGGTATTGGCAGTAATATGTTCTGTCAGTCGGAATTTATTGAAGAATTAGAACAAATGAAATTCCTGATTGAATTAGATCGTGCCAACGCAAATGACGCAGTTTTCTACGATGATGATAATCAGGCTTTTCATAAATGGATTGAAAAGGAAACTGGTTATAAGGAAGCATGGGGGAGTTTTTCAGATATTTCTAATCTGTCTCCCGCATGCAGAATATCATCAGTCAATCTGAGTTGCGGTTATTATAATGCTCACACCACGAACGAATTTGTCGTAGTGGAAGAAATGCTCGACACAATAGGAGTGGTTAAAAATCTTCTTTATAAGGTAAATGAAGAAGAAATATTGGCTTTCAAATATGTAGAAAGCTATTATTCTTATTCTTCTCTTTACAATTGGAATCGGGGTAGCAATAGATATTACACTCCTCTTCCGTCCAGAACCAGAACTGGGATTTTAGAAGTAGTTTTCTATGATTCAGTAAGCGACAACTATCAGACATGGGCAAAAGAAGTGGATAATGAAGATAGCGGTTGGGTCGATTTCTTCTTTAGCCACACAGACGTGTGTCTGGACATGATCACAGACTACGACTATTACGAATTATAAGATATAAACACCCACTGTTATCAATAAAAGATAATAGTGGGTGTTATTATATTACAACTGAATAAGGGAAAAATAAAAAACAAAAATTAATTATTTATTCAAGAAAGGAAGGTATTTAAAATGACCAACACTAACACAACTGCAACTGCAACCGTATTCGCAAACAAGTCTATGTACACCATGATTATCAATAATGCACAGAAAATCGGTAATAAGTATTTTGCATTCATTCCAATGGAAATGCTTGATTTCGATATGTCCTATCAGAGAATCGGTCTTGTGAAAGATTCCAAGGTTAGGAAATTGATTCGACTTTGGGAAGAAAACCTGTGTGATGCTATTCAGGTATCTCCTCATCCTGAAGAAGGAAAGTTCTATGTAACTAATGGTTATCATAGAACACAGGCAGGAAAGGAACTGGGAAAAGAGGGAATGACCTGTGAAATCTTCATGAATCTTGCTTCACTTGATCCTGAAGTAAGACGTCTTGCGGAAGCGAAATTGTTTGCAAAACAGAGCGATGCAGTCGAACGCCTGACCGCTGTTCAGAAGCATAGTGCTAATATCATTCTGGGTACAAAGGAAAATGTCTTGTTACACGAACTGTGTAAAAAATACCATGTAAATGAAAAGCCCATCGGAGTTGGTGGAAGAGCCGTATTTCATAATACTGTGACAGCAATGTCTACAGCCCTGAAAATTGCAAAGAAAGATGTCAATTACCTGAATGATGTCTTTGATATTGTGTGTTCGGCAGGATGGAACAACGGAACAAATGGATTTTCCGATAATGTCCTGTACTGCCTTGAATGGATTTTGGAATATCACCCCGATAGTGTAAAAGAAATTAAAGAAACCCTGATTAAATATTTTAGGGGTGTTGATCCTGATATTATTCAGGCAAAAGGAATTGCAAAATATCCTATGAGACACAAAAGTGTTGCGATGACTCTTGAGGTTGAAGATCATCTGCATGAAGTACTGGGTATTCCCTATACTTATACAGAACTTACATTGGCAAAACTGAAAACTGAATAGAATTGCATAAGTTCGTGTATAACGCATACAATCCATAAGAGAAAATTAAATGGATTGTATGCGTTAATATAAAACATCTATTATTTTATCGGGCTAAAAGCCCAGAAAGGAGCCTAATATGGCAATGTTTAATCCTGCAATCGTTTCTCCCGCAACTATTGACATGGCACCTATCTATGAAATGTATGACGGAATGCCTGAAGTCTGTAACGTTATTGTTCACGAAGCTAAAGGTGGACTCTTTGCAGACCATATGTGGTCTCGTAATCCTTGGGATAATCGTACACTCCCGTGGGAAGGTGTAGGTCAGGACGTTTCTCATTGTCTGACAACGGAAGAGGTCGCTCGTCTTGCAAAAATCGACTTTCCGATTATCAGAACAGGAGGCGCGGTTCCTTGTACTTTATCTAACGGAATTGTAATTTATCCTGACATGCCTAACTTCTCATCTTTTTTGAGAGTTGGCGATTATGATCCTGACACAAAAACGCTACACTGCTACTTTATCGGTTACGGAAGTGCTTCTATGACACCGATTGAAAATCATGACATGCTGGCACTTGCCGATCTGCTTCATCAGATGGGCTTTCGTTATGTTAACGCAGGTATGTTTGACCAAGGTAAAGTCACTTTTATGACTATGCTTTGGGAAGACAACTGTGTAGTTGCAGAAACGAAAATCGATTACTATGTGGTAATTGTCAATTCATTTGACGGAAGCAAACCCTTCGGTGTGTATATTACACCTGTTTGCCCGACATGCAAAAACACACTTGCTCTTGCAATCCGCAAGGCAGTTCGATTCTGGAAAGTCAGACATACAAGAAACGCTCCGTTCCGTGTAGAAGCAATTCGACAGGGATTGGAAATGCTTAACTTTTATCGTCAAGGATTGGAGTCACACATTAACAAGGCAAAATTAATCACTATGGACAGAGATGCTGTTCGAGGGTTTGTTAATGCTTTGTTTCCTATTAACGAAGGAATGACACAGCGTGTGATTGCCAACATGGAGCGTCAGAGAAGCGAAATGCTTATGAGATACGATGCTCCAGACTTGATTGATATGGAGCCGAGTGTCTGGAGAACTGAATGTATGCTGACAGATTATTATAGTGCTAATCATGTAGAACCCCTCAAGCATACTCAGGGATATCGTGCAAACCAGTTTAAGAAAAATCTTGACGGAAACGCAGACCTAAATAAGGCAACAGAAATTTTAAACAGCAGGTATGACATCTATTAAGTGAAACCAATGTCCACTATTATTAACCAAAATATATGTTGTGTTAATAATAGTGGACATTTAACATTTTGACGAAAGAGAGGAAATTAATTATGGCATTTAAAATTTATTCTGATGAAGCAATTAAAAACCGTGTCAACAATATGCTTCAGAAAAGAAAAGAATTTCTGAAACATGTTGATGATTGCCATGTTTTTGTAGGAGATGGAAACAGTAAAACAGGTACAAATTGTCGTACAGTATCTCTTATTCCTATTGCTGATTGTCCCTGTTACTGTCCCGGTTGCTACGACATTCAGAATGTTTGTTGGCGTCCTCAGGTACAAGAGAAACGGGCAATGAACAGTGCTATTCATAAGGCTGATCCCGAAAGGTATTGGTATGAAATCAATATGCGTATCAAGGCAGATTATATTAAAGAACTTCGTCTCAATGAAGGTGGCGATCTTACGGATGATGATTTCATCTTTATTCAGAATGTCGCAAAAGAGAACCCTGTTTGTGATATTATGTACTTTACAAAAAATGATAAAGGACAGGCAAATTATATTTATAAATATGGTCTTGGACAAATTTATAAAAATCTGCATCCTCTTCTTTCTGCATGGAAGGGAAGAGAACTGTTTAATCCTTATAACCTTCCTGAATCACATATTATGTTTCCTGATGGAAGCTGTACATTAGCTGATTTCACTCGCTGCTATCATTGCAGTGACGATTGTTCTGGATGCCACTATCATAAAGACTGTGGTGATAAACAGAATAGCGGATGTTGGGGACTCGAAGCAGGAGATAAGGTATTGCTTAATGCACATTAACAGAAAGAGGTAATTAAATGGACAATACAAAAATCTTTGAAGCTATCGATCTTGTGTGTCTCAATTGTGTAGAAGACACACTTACAGATAACTCGTGTTGTGAGAATTGTCCCGTAAGGAAAACAGTAGACTTTTTAAATAAAAAGAAAAAGAAGTTTGATCCATGTGTGACAAGCCCGACTGCAACAGAAATTAAATCGGGTAATCGTTATACATTATATAGTGATTACAGCAATTATGCTAAATTTAATTATTCAACAGTTGTTATCGAAAGACAGGCAACTCTTAAAGAGGCAGACGAAGAAATACAGCCACTTTACCTGTGTAAAACAGAGAGCGGTTCGACCATCTGGGCTTATCCAGATGAATTATATGACATACAATAATTAAATATCGACCACAGAAACGTTCACAGAATACTCACAATCTGTTGAACGCTTCTGTGGTATAATAAATGAAGTGGCAAACAAAAATTAAATAAAAGAAAGGAACAAACGCAAATGAAACCCGTATTTACCAAAGAAGGAAAAGAGACTGTTAAAAACTTCATCATGAATCTTCTTGCACTCCAGAAAGAAGTAGTTGATGCTAATAAGGGAATTATTGGTGATATAGAAATTCCTACGGAAAACGATATTCTTCAGGACATTCTTTTCTTTGAAGATGATTTTGAAAATGGTGTTTGGTATCCAGTTGTCGAAGACAGTGATTATGGAGAATGGTTGTTCCTCAGATTAAATAAAGATTATATTTGGGAATAAGAAAGGAGTGAAAGTAAATGAAAGTCAAATGTAATTGGTGCGAATGGGTTGGAAACGAAAACGAGTTAATTATCATAGACGAGGTTGAATATTGTCCTCATTGTGGAACTAAAGGAGCGTTAATGGATCTTGATGATGAGGAAGGAGATGAAGAAGAATGGAACAAATAATTGTAACAAATATCGAATGGGACACAGATGGAAAAATTGCGCTTGAACTTCCCACAGAAGTGTCTTTAGATAAATGGACAGATGATGAGGAAGAAATTTTAAATTGTATAGCTGATATGTTGTTTGACATGTATAAATTTTGTGTAATCAATTTTGATATTCATTACGGAAAGGAAGAAAAGAAATGAAGAATTTAATTACACTTACAATTAAACTTACTCCTTCTGAGGCGAACACTTTGTGTAGTGTGCTCGCAAAGGGAATTGACTATTACACGTATCATCAGGATACGGAAACGGTTAATCCCTTGTGGCTGTGGGGAGTCATGCAGGACTTGAGCACCGCTATGTATGAACAGAATACGAGAGGGGATGAGTGATGCCTGACGAATTAGAAAAAGCAAGCGAAATCGTGTGTAAATATTGTCCTTATCCTTATGGAGAGTGGGCATACTGTGCATATTGCGTAATAGAACAGATTAAAAGATATATTGCCGAAGAAGAGGAGAATGAATAATGATTAGTAGTACAAAAATGAGTGGAATTTTCCTGTATTCTGATAATAATAAAATGGGTATCTTTATTTCACCCACTTATCCTTTGACACAAAAGAAGGAAAAAGAAATTTATGACATAACTACTAAGGCATACGAAGATTGGATGTGTGGTGAGAATGAGTCGGAAGACTGGGCAATTGGTGATTGGATAATGAAGCAGTTAGCAGTTGCAGGATACGAAAAGGAAGAGGATTATTATATGTTCTTCGACAGTGATTGGGATTAAAAAGGAGACACACAATGATTAAAAGATACATGAAGGAATATGGAAATGACATTTTGAGAAGAAAAAAGGAAATGTCTTATTCCAAAGACGAACTGGCAAGAATGAAAACAAGAATTGATAAAATTATAAAGTTATATGATAGAGGCTATCTTACCGCAACAGAAACAATGAGAGCACTTGTCGATATCGACAATGATTATTGAAAGGGGTATACAAATGAAAAAAATTATGATGTTAGTACTTGTAGTTTTGATAATTTCTGTGACAATTCCTGTTACCACACAAGCAAAAACATCTGCACAGACACGAGTCATGCAGACAGAAAGAAAAATTAAAAAGAAATTTAAAAGAGTTAAGATAATTATTCGAACCAAACATAATTTTAATAAAGTGTGGAAAGAAACTGCTCATCGGAAAGGTAAGGGGTATTACATTGTTGAAAAATTTCAGGGAACTGCCTTGAATAAGTATATCGGTAGAGACCCCAACGGATACTACACTTCTTACAAATATGTAAAAGGTGTACGCAAGGGAAGCAAGATAATTACTTATCTTGTGTATTGCAGACATTGTAACGAACCCGATGATATTATTGCACGATATGATGTTGTGATTAAATATTAATAAAAGAAAAGGAGAATTAAAATGAAATACTTTAAAGCTACAATTCAGGAAATCCGTACAAAGGAAGTCTTTTTTGAAGTGCCCGACAACGCAGATCATACAGTTGCTGAAGCGCAGTATGATGCCGCAATTTTTGGAGACCTGCCGACAGAAGAATGTGACAAAGTTATTTTCACAGATTTGGACAGGGGTGTTGAATATCAAGCACGTCTTGTTCGAATGGAAGAAGCCGACATGGAAAAGGAAGAGGAATATGCAAATAGATATTGTGAATTTCCTGAGTGTGTGTTCTGGAATGAGGAAGACAATTGTCTGACAAGCGGACATTTTGAAAGAGGTGAATAAATGAAAACTAGAGCACAAGTAGAACAAGAATTTCCCAGTTGCCATATTGAAAATATGAGATGTCCAGAATGTGGCGGTATTCTTGTAACAAAATATGACGCTATTTCAATTACAATTTGTGCAGAAGATGATTGTCTGTACTCAGATTATGATTATGATTGGGACTATGATTTTGAGGAGTAAATAAAATGTTTAAAACAAAATATATTATTAAAGACATTGAAAACAATCTCATCTTTGGAAGTGGTTTTATTCATACTCTTACCTATGATTTAGGTGACAAAAGTTATCTCCGTATTATTGCAAAAGAGGAAACAATTGACTTCAAATACCTTGCAAATGAGACAATTGAGGTAATTAAAATTTCAGTACCTTATGAAATGTTTTGGGAATTTTCAGTGGCAACAGAAGTAATTACTTCTGTAATAAAAACAATTTCTAAAGTAGGCGAACTTGGAAGAAAACAGTTTTGTGAATAGAAAGGAATAAATAAATGTCAAAAGAATATTATGTAACCGTTAAAATTTCTGGAGAATATATTGCAAAAGTCAAAGCTACATCTTTTGAAGAAGCAAAAGAAAAAGCAATTGGTGCATATTATGATGCTGATTTTGGCGATTTAACAGATATTAATGCTGATGAAGTATATTCTGCATGGACGGAAGATAGAGATTTTGAAGAATATTATTATTAATTATAGAAAGGAGAACAATAATGAGAGCAAAGAAAGATTATGTAAAAGGATTTTATTATCTAGAATTTGTTAAAAACGAAAACGGAAAATCATTATGGGATTTATTGTTTGTTAATTCACTTACTGGTAATCCCACAGGGAGTGATAAGATGAATATCAGTTTAACTCTTGAAAAGAAAATCACTTGTGCTCAATTGAAAGATGCAATCAAAAAACATAAAATTACTCGTGCCATTTGGTATGGACGTGATGATTATGTAACTCCAAAGGAAGTTAAAAGCGGACATTGGATGGGTATTTTAGTGGTTGGATAAAAGAGAGGGAAATAAAATGACAGAACTTGAAAGAATCCTGAAACCCCTTATGGAAATTGCGGATGACGAAACATTCTGCACAGAAGAATATGACGCTATTAAAGATTATATTGAAGAAAAAGAATTCATGGGCGTCACATCTGATGATTGGCAGGAAATTGCAGCCCGTGGTTATGATGTAGGTTGGATGATCGAATGTTACGTTCCTTATCTGCCAAAGGAAAAGAAATTAAATATGGCAAGACAGGTATGGAATGAACTTGCTGATGTGCCTACGGCAGAAGATGAATATGATTTGTTCATTGATACAGACTTCAGATGTTGGGGCAAAGGAACATCAGTAGAAGGAATATGGCTAGACATTGAGCATTGGTTTGGTGTGAGTATCACAGTTGATCTAATGAGAATTGGATGAAAGAGAGGTAAATGAAATGAGCGACTTTACGGAAACACTTACAAAAATTGAAACAATCGGAAATACACATGAACGTGTAGACGTAAGCAACTTCTATGTAAGCAATCACCTGAGAGAAAATGATTGTTGTGTTCCTTCAGAGGATTGGAAAATGATTCTGTACTATGATTTTGATCCTTGGTGTTTGATTGACGATATTACAGAACACTGGACACCAGAACTGAAACGAAAAGTATCTAAGATTTGGTGGGAAGAATTTAAAAAGATAAACATAGATGATTATGGTCAGACAACAGAACCATTTATGTTTTGGTCTGAAGGAACTGATCAATTCGATATTATGGAAGCTTTTAAAGACTTCTTTGATATTGATGTGATAGAAGACAAAGATTTTATGGGTATGATTGGGTTTGCTAACGGAAAATATTTAGTAAATGCATTTAAGAGAAAACAGGAGGAGAACAAAATGAAGGAAGAAACAACAATCTATTTTGCCAATGGAGATAAAGCAATTATTCATCGTTATGGAATCAATGATTATTCTATTTATTTTGAAGATGTGGATAGTTCTGTGCGTGGTACATTCCTTGATGTTATAAACGAAATTAAAGCAAAAGAAAAATATATTGAAACTAAGACAACAAATAAAAAAGATCTGACGTCTGATAAGTTGTTTGATGAAGAGAATTGCCCAATGATATCTTGTGGTGAATATCTTAATTTTTGGACAACAGAAGCAGATTACGATGTGTTTATCATTTTTCATGAACTTCAGACTAATCAGCATGAAGAAGTTTGTGAAAAGGTTGTACATCAGATTATGAGTCATAAAAAGATAAATGATACAAAAGAAAAATTATCAAAAAGAATTCAGGATGCGCTTTGGGCGCTTGTAGATTGGGAAGAAAATGAGCCTTGTGTATTCATTACTCATGTGAAAGGAGATGATAATTAAACATGGCAATTCTTACAAAACACGCATCAATGCGAATGTCGCAACGATGTGGTATTCAAAAGAAAACGCAATCTAAAATAGTTCGACGTGTGTGGCGTCATGGATTAACACACAGCGAATCATCTGTTGATCCAAACTTGAAGCGTTGGATCGATGGCTTGTATCTCTCGCAACGCAAGCCGAATAAGATTCTGCTCTATGGAAATGGAGCATATTTATTTAAAGATGATGTATTAATTACTGTTATACTTATTCCTGAAAATTTGCAAGAAAGCGTAAATCGATTGAGAGAAACAAAAGGTAATAGATTAAATAAATAAAATTTAAAGAAAGGAATATTAAATATGGGAAGTTTTAGCTGGACAAGGGCAGAACATACAACTAAAAGAAGTAATCTGACAGAGGGAGATAGTTATAAAATTCTTATTCCAAAAGAATTCGGTGGCGGTTATATTAAAGATACGTATTGGGATTATGGATACGTATTCGCTAATACAGACCATGAAGCTGATTTGTATGGTATTCTGGCTTACTGGAATCATTGTGAGGGAATGATTTATGATTGCGACCATTATCCTGAAACAATGGAAGAAATTTTAAAATATGGAAACACTAGTTTACAAAATAATCGAAGCACAGGTATAGACATTGGATGTTATGACAAACAAGTAGATGAATTAAAATATCCACTTAAACTTGTTTCTGCGTCTTACAAAGGAACATACGAAGAATGCGCAGGAAGAAGTTACGGCGATCCCAATCAGGGATTTGGTAAAGGATATTGGGATAAAAATACATATGTTGATTATGATTATTATCGTCAGAAACTTATTAAAGCTGAAAAAGAAATGAATGAAAGAAAGAAAAATTAATCAAATACTTGAAGAGAGAAAGAGGTAGTGTAAATGAAATTAATCAACTACGATTTCCGACAGCCTTATGAAGACTTTGGAAACGCAATTATAGTTAGAGCCTGTGAAGATTATGTACAGGCATTAAAACAATTAAAAACATCTAAACCGGAAGACCCTAAAAAAGAAAAAGGTTGGATTGCTAAACAATGCAATGCGCTTCAAGAGATACGGAATATTAATCGTTTCTTTAGAAGTAGGTTGTATTCATTTATTACATCAGTTGATCCTGATTATATTATTCAGAGATTGATTGAAGAACATGCAACAAAAGAAATTATTGAAAAGGTAAATAATACACCATTTGAAGTAGAAAGGATTTAATTATGACAAACGAACTTATGAGCATTTGGAAACACGTAGACCGTATTGGTGACCCTGATCTTGCAGACAGAATTGAAGCGTCACTACTTGACGATTATCTCATGGAAACAAAATTCATAATCCCTGAAGAGGACTGGTACGAAATCCAGACCAGAGGATATGATATTGAAATGATGTGTCATGATGCTGATGAAGAACATCCTGAATGGAGAGATGAAATTGAAAACGCACTTGATGAAGCTCAGGATGAAGAGGGATTCTTAACAGTGTTCTTCAGGGGTTTTGAAATTGGTACAAGTGGTGCTGAAGTTGAAGAGATGACATGGAATTGGTAAGTAAAGGAGAAAGCAAAATGATGAATTTATTTATTGTAACTTATGAAGGAGATTTTACACAATTTATTATTAATGCTACTGATCATGACAATCCTGAACAGTATGCAATTCAGCGTGCAATGGAAGTTAATCTACTTCCTGATTTGGGGACGTTCAATAAAGAGGATATAGAAGAAGCTAAAGATTCCTCTATGTATGAACTTGCAAAAGTTGATATGCAAACTCTTGCAAATAAAATCAGAGGCACTGCATTAGACGGTGTATATGGTGGACTGTTTGGTGATACAATTGTAATTCATAATTAAAGGAGAAGAGCAAAATGACAAGAGAACAGGCAATTGAATATCTCATATTTGAGAATATCTTTTCTCGTGAGGATGTTGGAACAGACCCAATGGAATTCTATATTGAGACTTTAATGGAAACGCCTATTGATAATGCATGGGACGTAGATCGTTATGCACAGTTAAATACACTATTTGGCTATGACATTGGATACAATGCAATGGCAAGTATTAACGAATGGCTCTATGATCCCAATATAAACAAAATGGATCTTGATATTGATATATTTGATATCACATATAAAGATAAAGATTTACTTATAAAGTGTAATGAGGCACTTGGGCTTGGCTTGTCATTTGACAAGTGGAGAACAGAAGACTTTAAGGTATATGAATATTTTAATTAAAAGGAGATAATTAAATGAAAGTAAAAGAAATGATTAGGCAGCTTGAAAAATTTGACCCCGAAGCAAGAGTATATACATCTTCTTATATGGGGAAAGGTGTAGACGAAGTGCTTACATGTATTGCATATGTACATAACGGAGATGTAATTATAGAAAATGAAAACCAGTTTGATGTGGAAAATGAAATTCAAGAAATGCTTGAATGGTATTCAGAGCACGATTATGACGAGGCAGATGCTTATAGAGAAATGATTGATAGAGGTTATACACCTGATTTGTTGGATATTTATTGTGATTCCGAATTTAAAAATCATACAATGAGAAACTTTTGTAGAGAGCACGGAATTGAATGGTAAAAAGGAGAAAAGAAATGGCTTATAATTATCCTACAGAAGAAGGAATTAAATACGCAATGGAACAGGGCTGGTCAAAAGAACAGGCAGAACGAGGTTTTGAAATCTTTGACTTTGACGGACTTGGATTACTTGAAATTGAAGCTATCTGTGATTGTTATCCTGATGGGGATTATGACGATGAAGAAGCCGCAAGAGAAGCAGAACGGATTGGTTATTGTAAAATCATTCCTGCTGAAGAGATTCCTGAAACGTTTATTTTAAATGATTATCCCCGTAATTATTACGGTTGGATAGATACACCTGAAAACAGAAAAAAGATTAAAGAAAATAGTGATTATTATGCTAAACAGGAGGAAAACAAATGACGCTTACAAAAGATATTATGGAAATGTTCCCTGATTGGGAAAGGATGGAACCCGGCACTTGGTCTGAATACGGAAAGCTTATTACATATGCTGGTGGTCATGTTGTAGAAATTGGTCTTTATAGAGAACCAATGGAAAACGATGAATATGCTGGAACATATACTTTTCAGATATTTGATGGTGATGAAGTTATCTTTTGTGCAAAAGTAGAGGAGGATTGGTAATGATTAATTTTGATCCTAAGATTAGTGGTGTGCGGGTAACAGGAAGTGAAATTGATGAGGTATTGAAGAATCGTGTGTTTGATTCTCAGTTTATAACTTTGAATTCTATTCAGGAAAAGATTCATCGTCAGGAATCAATGAATTGGATTCTTGATACGCTTCGCTTCACCAAAAGTGTTGATGGGAAAAACTGGTTTGCAACAATTAGTTGGGATTCAATCGCAAGTCTTACCGTTATGGAAAAATATCCTGAAATAGAGAAACAGTTTATTGAATATTTTGGTGAAGACTGGATGAAACATTATATTAGATTTAATCACTAAACAAAGGAGAAAAGAAATGGAAAAGAAAAAGAAATATTATTATATACCATTTTCTCATGTAAAAACAGAATTAGAATATGTAAGCAATTTTTATGGTACAATACAGCGTGCTGGGGAATGGCTTCGATTTGAAGACTATCCAACTCATAGACATGAATCATGTGGATATGTTTATGTTATGGAACTCATTCCGGAGAAACGGATGATGTCTGTCAAATATTTGCGTTCACATATCGGCAGGTTTTCTGTTATTGAGGTAGAACGAAATGAGATATTTAAAGAAGATGAACGTTATTGGTTAAAGGAATTTGAAAAAGCCAATAATACAACAATGTACAAACAGCATTATATTAAAGGAGAATAAAATGAATATTTTAATAACAGAATTTACTATAAATACGATTAAATATGCTGAAGATAATTTTGTAGTTTTATATGATTCTACACAAATTACAGAAGAAAAAATCAATAATTTGATTCAGACATATGCAGATGAATTGTATTATTATAATCTTCCGTCACATCCAAATTGTGTATTCATGACAGTAGAAACTTATAATAACGTATTTAAAAGTTTAAAAGGCAAGGTGTAAATTTATAATAGCATTTATTTAAAAGAAAGGAATATGATATGACAATTTATGTAATTCCACTTACAGATGGATATGTTTATTTTAAATTTTACGATAGTGATCGATATGATTGTGCAGAAGAATTTGAAAAAGCTTTTGGTAAAGCGCCCCGAACCACAAGGGAAGATGCGTTATGTGCAATGGAAGAAATTGATGATTGGTATATGGATAAATATTTTAAAGGTTGTGTAAGATTTGAATTTGCTTAATTTAAAGGAGGTAACATTAATGATAGATATATTATTCAACATTTTTTCTATCGTATGTATGATTGGACTTATTGTGGGAGTTATGGTATTAGTAATAGCGCTAATTGAATTGTTAATACTTATAATATCTTCAATGATAAGTGCATATCATAACTTACAGAGTAATATTAAATATTTTAATCAAAAAGGAGATGAATAAATGGGTTATGAAAGCAAATTATATGTAGTTGATAAACATGACTGGAAAGGGTGTGACGGAAAATGGGGTGAGGTAATTGCTTCGTTTGACTTGTGTTGTGTGCCAATCAATTTTGCACAATATCCAGCTACTGATTGTTATATCATTGCTGATGATGGTAATACAAGAATAACAGAAGATAAATATGGAAGTCCATTAAGAGAAATCCCCGTGCAAGATGCGATTGATATGATCGAAAAGGAAATCAAGACAGATAAAGATTATAGAAGGTATCAACCATGTTTAAATCTATTAAAAGGTTTTGACTTAAATAAATGGGAAGATCTGGTGGTTTTACATTACGGACATTAAAATTAAAATAAGGCAAAATTAAATATTTACAACATCAATTTTTTATGCTATAATAGCGGGTGGTTGGGGCGGGAAATTATATATATTATAATATTATATTAATATATATTATATATAAGACACATAATATAGATAAATATATACAATATAAAATTAAATATATAATAAAAATAGTACTTGACAAATTATTAATGTAAATGATAAAATTTATACAGATAAATAGAAAGGAGTTGGTTTTATGATTGCAGGACTATTAATTGTTATCATTTTTCCTTTTATATATTTTTATACACAAATGGATAATTTCAATCAAAAAACTAATGTAATAAAAAAGGCTATTGATGAAAAGAAAGAAACATATATTGATCCACTCACAGGTAAAATGCACTGGACAAAAAATGGTGCGTTGGTAACAAAAACAAAATTGAATATGTTTTGGAAACTGGGTGAGCAGGATAGCTTGCCGGGAGATGAAGTACTAATAGATCTTAACACAGATAAGATTTATAGAAATTATTCGAGAGAAAAATTTATAACACATGTTGAAAAGCAAATAGAACAAGGCAAGTGTTGGTGTGGGGCAAGAAAAGAATTTAGAGATAGAGGATATCTAAAAGATGAATATTTAAAATATCATATAAAAGGATTATATTTTTATAGATTAATGATTAACAAAATATCTAAACCCATTTATGACAGAAAAGAAAAATACGGAACTTATGAAATTACACTTTATTGTTATCAACAAATTTATAATCCTGCTACTAAAAAATATGGAGATAAAATAGAAATTGGTTATAAAAAATACAAAGAACTTGGTGGTGAATATACAGCGACAGATTTTATCAATATACATATGGAATAGGAGATAATTATGGCAAATAAAGAAAGAGACAATGAAAAATATAATGAATTAACCGAAAAATTATGCAAATCTTATCCTGAATATCCTTTTTTAAAAGGATTTGTTTGTTCATTAATTTCTGCCCAAAATAGTAGAAGAACAATTTATTATTATACAGTTCATGTAATTGATTTTCTTAAAAAGGTAAATAAACCAATTAACGAAATTACTTTAGATGATTATAATATTTATATAGTTCAATTTGAAAAAAGATCTTCTTCATATTTAATTGTCAAATATTCTGCAATTAATAAATTTTCTAAATATTTATTGGCTACTGACAGAATAACAAAAGATTTTATGGCATTTGCTTTACGACCCAAGTATACAGAGAAACAAGAACAGGTTCAAAAAAGAGAGAAAGGTTATCTTACTCCTTCTGAAATTCAAATTGTAATCACTAATATTGAAAACGGAATTAAAAATGGAAAATCAATTTGGTTTCAGGATGAATATAGAACCAGAGATATGGCATTGGTTTTAATGCTTCTTACAACCGGAATGAGAACAATTGCTCTTCAGAATCTTGATGTAGATGATTTGAATTTGGACGAAGGAATTGTTGTTGTTACTGATAAAGAAAACAAAGTAAATATTCATCAAATGCCAGATCAAACTATTACCGTTTTAAAGAAATGGCTTATAAAAAGAGAAGCGTTACTTAAAGAAGCGGGAAAGGAAGATGAAACAGCTTTATTCATTTCTAATCGGAAAAATAGAATTAGTTATGAAACTATTAAACAAGTAGTTAAAAAGTATTGTAGTACTATTACAGGAAAAGAAATTACTCCACATAAATTACGTGCTACATATGGAACCATGTTATATAATAAAACTCATGATATTGAATTTGTTAGAAAACAAATGAATCATTCTAACATAGCCACAACCCAACGTTATATTCGTGGTAATGGAAAAGATGATAGACAAAAAGCAGCCAATATTATGGGGGATATTATTAATAATAGAAGAGAAGTAGAAAACTTATTTGAGGATACAGATGAATAAAAAAAGAAGAGCAAAACGAGTATATAAAAAAGAGCCAGAAATTATTTTAGAGAAACCCAAAAAATTAAAAGATATTTTAAAAATTGTTTATAAAAAATGTGGGGGACGAATTAACGGCAAAACTAAAACTTTTAAAGAATTTAATAAAGAAATCCAAGAAATATTTGCAACAGAAATACAAATACCAATATCAATAGGTCTTGAATTAACAATTAAAGGCTCTCCAAAATATTGTACATTAACTAAATATACTTGGGGATATGATTATTATATCCCTCAAACTCGTGAAGAAGAAGAGCAATTAAAAAAGGAGACAGGTTACTATGACTGATAAACGAATTAAAATGGAATGTCCTTTTTGTCACTGTCCACCAGAACGAATAGAAATAAAAATTTTTTCTCCCAAAATGCGCTATGGAGAAATAATTTGTCCAGATTGTGGATGTCACTTTTCTGGCGTAGGTAAACAAAATTTAATTAACAAATGGAATAGAAGATAGAGGAGAACATTATGCAAATTTTTCTTGTAACATTAACAATTGATAATGGTTGTCGTTTTGAAAAATGGAGAATTACAATACCTGAGGAAAATGGAGAATCGGCAATAAAAAAAGCAGAAGAAATATATTATGAAGATTATGCAGGTTATGAAGATATTATTACTATTTCAGAAGCGCAGTTAATTTCAATGACAAAATATACAATTATTAAATAATTCACATATAAAAAGGAGATTAAAAATGAATAATCAGAGAAGAAGAGAACTTGCGAATATTGTCACTACTATGGAAAGTGTTTGTATGCCTGTAGATATTGCAGATCTTGAAGGAATTAAATCTGATATTGAATTTGTTCTCATGGATGAAGAAATGGCATTTGAATCTATGCCTGAAAATCTTCAGGGAAGTTATCGTGGTGAAATGAGTCAGGAAGCACAGGACAATATGAATGAGGCAATTGATCTTATCGATGAGTTCATTAGTGATTACGGAGATTACGAAACTGACCAGATTCATGACCCTGAAGACGATGAAGACGAAGATGAAGACAAAGAAAATATTGAAAGCGAAATTGAAGATAGACTTCAGGATTTGATTAATGAAGTTGTTGAGTATCTTGAAATGGCGGCTGAATAAGGAGAAAAAATAATGGAAGTTAAAGTAAATGATAAATTTATTTTTCATTCAAAAAACGGTATGGATTATCGAATTGAAGTAATTAATATTAATAATTATAGAGATCCATGGGAGAAATATGGATGTGACATTTGGGACGGAAATGGTACTTATGCAGGTGATGTTACGTTCGTAGGAGATCATTTCTTTGATACATATGAAGATCAATTTGAAAGGATTGAAGATTAAAATATGACACTTCCAGAATCAGAGAAAGAAAAAATTGCCGATGTAGTAGGAAGAATTACAGATGCATATAGAAAAGAATTTAACATAAAGATATTTACTGTTCGTAATGCTGACGGTAGTTTAAGATTAATAATGACAGATGAATATATAGAAATTGGTAAAAGTTATACAGTACACGATTTTGAAGAAATAGGTCGCTATATTATGCGAAATCATCCCGGAGAATTAGCTTTATATTTTGGAATATATTGGCAAAATGAATTGCATGAACTATATTTGCTTTATTCTAAAAAATTAAAACAAAAAGCAATGAGAATAATAGATAATTGTTGTTCTGATTTAATTTAACATTTCTTTATATGATAGAAAAATTATACAGTCTTTTTTTATATTAAATATAAGAATATATTTTGAGGAATATATAAATTCTATATTGACAAATACGCTTGTTCGTATTAAGATAAATGCACAGTACGAACAGGCGTTTGATAACAGAAAATTTTTTATAATATTATAAGGGAAATATTGATGGCAAAGACTATGTTATTTAACGATTTTTGTGAAGAATTTGACGCTGTAAATGCAGAGGCAACTATATGTTTTATTATTTCTAATAATAAATACGATCTTAATCTTAAATGTAGAAAGAAAAATATAGAACTTTGGGATATGCCTAAAGCAGGATTACGATTTTTTATTGAAGGAGCAGAAATCGGCTCTCATGGAGTATTATTTAATATTGTAACATGTTTAAAAGAAGAAGATATAATATCGATCGACTATATATTTTATAATAACAGAGGAGAAAGGGTGTGTTTTGTTAGTATTTTAAAGGAATAAAAAATTAACAAGAAAAAATTAAAAAGGGTATTGACAACCGATTCTTAATAGTGTAATATAAGGAACGTAGCAAGGGAACAGAAGCGAACTTGCTACTACATAGCCCCTTAGCGTAATGGTAGCGCATCAGTCTTTGACACTGAATGAGATGGATCGTAACCATCAGGGGCTGTAAGGGACGCACACAGCAATAATCAAGAAGTTATAAATATTAAAAAACATCAGGCTGGTTTTTTCATGGTTGTCACTCCTCCTAGCGTCCTGTATTAAAGAAAATAAAATTAAATAACCACCCATAGTCTAATTGGATAAAACACTTAGCATAACAAATCATGATTGTGATTTTTACAGCAATTTATTTGCGTTCTCCTGTCCCGAGAGAGTTGATGGTTCGAGTCCATCTGGGTGGGTTTTGGGACTCAAACAGCAATATATTTTTTGAAACGACTAACAATCCGTTCTCCAGAAAATAAGAGTCCTGAATTAAATATCTGTGCCTTAGCTCAGTTGGTAGAGCGCTAATGCGAAATGAATCATGTTTGTGATTCTCACAGCAAATATTTTGCTTCTATTGTGGATAGAGAGGTCGTAGGTTCGAGTCCTACAGGCACAGCTGACTGTGACACTCACAGCAAAGAAACAAATAAATCTACTCATTAATCGGGGCGTAGATTCCCCAACATAGTGTCATGAAAGGAAAAGGTATTAATTATGAATTTTGCAAACGCAATTAAAAACGAAACAAAATGGACACACACTGAAAATGGTGCTGTTGCACTAAAGACAACGGATGATGCTCTGCTCGATTTGTTTGGCACAATTGGCGCTCTCAGAGAAGCAGATGAGACACGCATTACGTCACTTTTTGAGGAAGCTTATCAGGCAAATCCTTTGTATGCTACAAAGATTCTCTTTTATGCAAGAGATATTCGTGGAGATGAAGAGACTCAAGGTCTTGGAGAAAGACGTGTATTTAGAATTATTCTGAAATACTGCGCTCTGCACCATCCTGAAGCAATCCGTCCTAATCTTGATCTGATTGGCGTATATGGTCGCTATGATGATCTGTATGAACTGATTGGTACTCCGCTCGAAAAGGATATGTGGACTGCTATGAAAAAGCAGTTTGAGGAAGACCTTGAGAACATGGCAAAAGGGAATGCAATTTCTCTTCTTGCTAAATGGATTAAGACAGCAGATGCTTCTTCACCTAAGACCAGAGCACTTGGCAAGCTGACTGCACAGAAGCTTGGTTATGACGTGTATAACTTCAAGCGCATCGTGCGTGCTATGCGTAAGCAGATTGGTATTGTTGAAACTCTTATGTCCGCAGGTAAGTGGGACGAGATTAAATACTCTGAAGTTCCGTCTAGAGCAATGCTTATTTACAGAAACGCTTTTAGAAAGCATGATGAAGAGCGTTTCAGTCAGTTCGCACAGAAAGCTGTTACTGGAGAAGAGAAAATTAATTCTGGTACGCTTTATCCGTATGACTTACTTGCTAAAGGAATTGATAGCTGGAATTGGCGTTGGAATCTTACAGGGACTGAAAATGATATTGTTCAAGCACAGTGGGATCAGCTTCCTAATTACGTAGAACCAGGTACTAACGCAATTGTAATGGCTGATACATCTGGAAGTATGAGCGGACGTCCGATTATGACAGCACTTGGACTTGCAATTTATTTTGCTCAGAGGAATACTGGTGCATATCATAATCTGTATATGACATTTTCTAGCCGTCCTGAATATCAAGAGATTAAGGGAAAAACACTTGCTCAGATTTTTAGCAATTTGAATTATCGTGGTTGGCAGATGAATACAGATTGCGAAGCGGCTTTTAATTTGATTCTTGATACGGCTATTAAAAATCATGTGTCTGCGGAAGAAATGCCGAAAAGTCTGATTATCATTTCTGATATGGAATTTGATTATTGTGGTAACAGGCAGTGGACGTTTTACGATAAGATGAAAGCGAAATTTGCTCAGTATGGATACGAAATCCCCACTATCGTGTTCTGGAATGTCGAGAGCCGTAATGATGTATTCCACGCAGATAAGAATCGCAAGGGAGTTATTCTTGTAAGCGGTCAGTCTACGGGTACTTTTAAGAATCTGATTGGCGCAATTGGTATGAGTCCTATGGATTTTGTAATGCAGGTTGTTAACGCAAAGAGGTATGAACCGATTACAATCGGATAATCATATAGTGGATACAGACACTTAAAACCTGTATCATTAGCGCCGATGGACGCTTATATTCCATCATTTGTCCTGACGAAGGACACGTTTACTTTTGGGTAGGTACAGAGTACTGAGACAATAGTAAATGAATGTGTCATGCTTGTGACACATGCACAGCAATTGCGCACATGATTAGGGAACGTGAGTACGGGTGAAGATATTAAGGTCTTTGCTTTAAGGGTGCCAGAAATGGCTTCTAAGTACAATTCAAAGGAACTGGTACCTGTATTGGTTCGCCGTATACTCGGTTTTAATCGAGCCAAATACTCGGTTAAAAAACAGGAACTGAAACCTGTATAATAAATACAATGGGGATATAATTGCCGTCTTCAGACTACCCCGTAACGGAAATGGGCTTTGCGTATTACAAGTATCTAGCCTGTGTACTACCCAGTAATACGCATTTTAAACTTCTTTAAGTAATATAATATAGAGAAGTTTAAACATTATGCACCCATGTCGGAATTAGGAATACGAGAAGGACTTCTATCCTGATAGCATTAACATTATGGAGCGTTATAATAGAAATATTATAAATGAAGGTGGCTAAAACGGCGAATAATCAGGAGAACGCCGTGCTAA
>Ga0326513_10000479_pt1 | contig 33856 bp, 38 predicted proteins | sample 2_2465_0518_D_FD_203654 | JGI IMG/M metagenome (GOLD analysis project Ga0326513, IMG submission 203654) | Bovine rumen microbial communities from UC Davis, California, United States - 2_2465_0518 | ecosystem: Host-associated > Mammals > Digestive system > Stomach > Rumen | place: USA...
CTTGCTAAAGATTGTTATAAAGATATGTTTAATAGATGTTTGTTTACAACAGCACCTGTATTGCCAGCACCTGTATTGGTTAATGGGTGTTACAGTGGAATGTTCAAGGATTGTACCAATCTTACCAATGTAACAACCTATGCTAATGATATTTCAGCAAGTAACTGTTTAAATGACTGGGTTAACGGTGTTGCAGCAAGCGGTGACTTCTACAATCTGGGTTCTGCTACCTATCCAAGCGGTGCTGACGGTATTCCAAGCGGATGGACAGAGCACACAAGTCTATAACCCCTTTCGTATATATAACCAGATATCAAGCGGAATTTCCACAAGGAGTTCCGCTTTTTTTTATTTAACCTAAAATATTAATAAAAGGACTTTAATATTCTAAAAGAAACGATAATATGGATATTCAGACTTTATACGACGATATCAAGGAATATGCCTTGAATACACAGGGCGTTGAAAGCGTAACATTCGGCGATGTCTACACAGTGTGGAATTCGCTGCACATAACATACGGTTGTTTCAACGCAGCATTGAACTATGTGGAATATGATGACAGTACAGCAAGGTTCTATCTGACGCTGTATTATGCCGACAAACTGAAAAACGACAGTAGCAACATATACCAAGTCCAGACAACAGGATTCAACGCAATACGGAACGTTATTTCACATCTGGTGGACAGTTACGAACTGGAAGGGATAGAGAGTTTGCGTATATATCCATTTGCACAGAAATTCGCTGACATTCTTGCTGGAGCCTATGCAGATGTCACAGTGTATGTGCCGATAGACGTTTGTGTTGATTACGACAAGCCAGAACCAAACGACGGAACGGAAGAAGGAGGTGAGTAATGGCAAAACACACTGACGCAAATAACAATATATGGTACGACGGCTGCACTTTGACAAACTGTACGTATGTGCATTGCGGCGAAAATACGACTGGAACCGTAACAAACGTAAACTACGCTGAAATAGGCGAAAACAACAGTGTCACCATTTCAGACGGTTCTTACATATCAATAGGCGGCAACAACACAAACGTAACTGTGTCAAATTCGGACTACATAATTGTCGGTTCCGACAACTTGAACGTAACGGTAGGCTCGCACAATAATTCAAGGTTCACAGGACGCACAGGCGGCAATTCCATTGTCATAGGACACAGGGTAATCGCAACTGAAATAACAGGCGAAATCGCAGAAGTGTTCAAAACGGCAAACGGTGCAATCGACGGAACATTCAACGATATAAAGCAAAGCGGTATGGTAGTGCTGGACAATTCCAACGGAAACAGGCTGGACAACTCAAAAAGGGTTGACTTGACGGACACAAACAACAATGTCATATCAACAACCAACCTTACGCTTGAGAAAAGGGACGCTTTTCTGGACTATGCCTTGATTGACAAGGTTACAAGGGTTAAGGTGAACAAAACGACCTTTGATAAACAGTCCGATTCCAGCGGTGTGATACTGGACACACAGTCCGACGAACTTATAAACATAGCGAAAGACGCTGCACCGAAAGGCGGCGAACCTGCACCGAAAGACACATATTCGCTGGTGAACGGCTTGTGGTCTTTGAACGAAAAGAGAATAAACACAATATAATTCAGATTAATTTATGTTAGAACTTTGGATTGATAGTAAACTTGCTGACTTGAAAGAGGAAACACTTATCACTGTCACAAAACAGTATGAAAGCGTTTCAAACCCCACATTATATTACGCTGACTTTTCAAAGACAGTGAAACTGCCTATATCAAGGAACAACAACGCTATTTTCAGCAATTTCAACAGGCTTGATTCGATTGTGACAAACCTTTCAATCGACCCTGCAAAGAAAATACCGTTTATGATTACCAACAACAGGGAACCTGTAATGGAAGGCTACCTGCATCTTGACAATGCAAACACCATATATACCGACGAGTGTTTCGAGGTGACTTTGTATAGTTCTTTCGGTTTAATAATGAACACAATAAAGTTGCTTACATTCAACAAAAACGCTGAAGGTGTAGACCCAGAATACATAATCGACAGTCCGCTTTCGGATGACTTGAAAATCAACAGGAATCTTGTAAAGCAGTCTTTTGAACAGCAATACCATTTGCTGGATTCGGACAACATACTTGACTGGATAGGCTTTATTCCCACATATCAAGGCAAATACAGCGATTTCTCTTCAGACAAGGAACAACTGTTACCAAGCGGTAGGACAGACGATATGACAAGGGAAAGGGATGAACACTATATGAGGGAGTTCCGTTCATATTACCAACAGCCTTTCATCTGGGTTGACAAACTTTGGAAAGTGGTAAAGGACAAAGTGGAACAGATAACGGACTACACAATGAATCTGGACAAATCTTGGTTCACTTCTGTAAACCCTTACTATTCACAGTTGATATATACCTGTCCAAGCCTTTTTACAAGCGATGACAACTACAAGTCAATCAATGAAATGTATGACAGGGAATTAAACAAGTGGACTTACTATAAACCAAGCAAGACACCTACGCTGAATACACACAAACTTATACACTTGAACGGTCTTAACTCAAACACAAACACTGGGATATACGACCCTGCCACTGGCGTTTTCAATCCAAACGCAGACGCTGGCGGCACTGTGTTCAAAGGTGAGTTGAGGCTTACGCTTTCAGCACCTCCGCCTTCATCCAATACGGAAATCTCGTTCTACGGAAAAATAAGGGATGACAACCCGTTCTACGTAAGGATAAAGGCTGTGAACACAAACACTGGCGAGGACATTCTCGGTGCAAAGAAAACGTTTTTGCTTTATTCAGACGATACGGACGCTGGTGCTTGGACATACGACGAGGGAATAGACGTTGGAATAGCGGCGATGGGTAATGCTGACGTATTTGTCGGCGTTACCAACAGACCGAAACTTTATTCGACAGGCTACCACACTTTCAACGACGCTTACTTCTGGGAGGCTGACCTTGATTTCTCAATCAATGTGACGGAAAACGTACCGTACAAGATATACGCTGAAATCTGGAACGCAAACAACGATGACCCATTTGAAACCTGTGGTTCAAGCCTGTTTGGGCATAACCCTACTTGGGACTGGCTCTGGAGTGACTTCTTTGTGACAAGCGGCAACGCTGACAAGGGTTTTTCGATGTATTTCGACACTGTTGTCCTTTCTTGTGAGACACAGGAAAACTTACGCAGCAATTCAGATGTCACTATGTACCGCATATTTCCGAAAGACACTACGCTTTTCGATGTCATACTGAACTACTCGAAGATGTTCGGCTTGATGTGGTATGTGGACGAAGACGAAAAGACCATAACTGTTATGTCAAGAAACCGTTTCTTTGCCGACAGTGCCATATCCGACTGGTCAGACAAGGTAGACCGTTCAAAGGAATTCAAGTTTTCACCTTTGAACTTCGACAAAAGATACGTCACTTTCAACTTCGATTCTGGAGCCTGTGGAAGACTGGAAAAATACGAATCAATGTACCAGTACACCTACGGTTCAAAGAAACTGGACACTGGATATGAGTTCAACTCTGAGGAAAACAAACTGTACGACAAACTTGTGCCTTCAGTGATATCACAAAAGAGGCAGTACAGCAAAATGATGAATACACAATACCCAGACAGCCCTAACTTTATGGGATATTCGTATATGGTCTATCCAAACGAACACTTTGTGGACAACGACAAGGAAGGTTCAACCGCTGGAATGTCTGGTGCTTTCTATTTCAGAAACGGCACATTCCTTCCAGATTCGCAGGTTTCAAACCAGTATTACGACGGAACCTATGTGTTTGTGATAACCGACGATACGGAACACCAGATACAGACACAGGAATATTGCTGGAACAGCACTGGCGACAATGCCGTTCTATGCAGGAAATTCCCTGACGTATCGACTATAAGCAATATGTCTTTGGCTAAAAGGTGGAGTGTCCACTTTGAAAGTCCGAAGGAATACTTCTTTGTGACACCAGACGGCGACACAGAATACATCTACAAGAACTTCTGGGAAAACTATATCAACGAAAGGTACTGCACACAGAACAAGAAACTGACAGCGTACATCTACATTTCGCCAGAAGAATACAAACGCATTGACTTCACAGAGTTTGTCAAGATTGACAACATTTTATACCACATAGACAAAATTTACGACTATAATTTCAATTCATTTGAACCAGTCAAGATGGACTTGGTGCAAGTATGGGATTTGTCCGCTTATACGGCTGGACAGTACCAGTTCCCTTATCTGTACACCATACCAGAGACAGTGACGGTGACAACCACAGACCAGACCGTAGATGTTTATTCGTCTTCGGCTTGGGATATTGTCGCAAGCAGCGTTCCAGACTGGATTACCTGTTCACAGGACGGCAACGGCGACTTGACCATAAGGGCAAACAGCACAACCGACGTTTTGAGGGTTGGATATGTCACACTTATGCTTGGTGTGTACAATCCTATGTTTTTTATGCGTAACTATGTCACTTACCAGTTCAAGGTTCTGCAATACCCAGCAAACCCCTACAGGCTGAATGTGGACAGAAACACTTTGGTTTTCAACGGAAGCGGCGGAAGCGAGACTGTGATTGTTGACTGCCATAATGTCACAAACAACGCAATATTGGTAACTGGCAACAGAAACTGGATTTCGGCTGCAATAACAGAGTACACACAGGACACCGACACAAGAAGGGATTGTCTCCATCTTGTGGTAACAGCGTCAAGGAACCTGTCCACAAGACCCAGAAACGGCTCTGTGACGCTTTCAATTTCGGCTGGCGGTAATACGTATACCCAGACCATAAATATCGGGCAACAGGGCGGAAATACGCACACCAGAGACCATAACGAAGTTGTCATTACCGATGACCCAGACTTTGAGGTTTACGACAGGAACGACACAAGGGTAACAACAACCCTTGTAAGCGGCAATGAATACCATTTTTCTGACCTATTCCCAGAGGAAATTGACGTAAACACTTTGTCAATCACAAACGGAACAATAGACATTACAGGCAATTCTGGCAGACAGACCGTAACTTTCACACCCCAACTTGCAAACGGTGCGACCGAGGGCGGCGGTATGATTACCGCATTGACGATGAACGGAAATATTGTTTCTTACAACTACAACGTATCGGACAGTTCACCTGCACCGACAGCAAGAAAAGTGAGGGTTTCCGCTTCACAGGGCGGTATGTTCAAGATAGAAGCACAGGGAACGTCTATGAGACCCCAGACAACCAACTACTATGAAGACAGGTTTGTTGATGGAACGGTATTGAATATCAGTGCTGTGCCAGAAGATGGCTACACATTCGGCGAATGGACTGATTCAGTGGGAAACATATATTCTACACCAGACATTACTGTTACGGTGGACAGTTCGCTTGTCGATGCGGAAGGTTACATTGTAATAAAAGTGGGATTCAAGGAATCACAGGAAATTGTCACATTGACGGTAAACGCTGGTGACAGCAACTGTTACCTTACCATAGGCAACGACAGCACACACTACAGCCAGATTGTCAAGACAGCGACTGTCGGTACAACAATTCCCAACATAAAGGCAAACGGCAACGCAGCTCCTTTGAGGACATTCTCGCAATGGTCTGACGGTTCAACGACAAATCCGAGGGACTTCACCCTGTACAGGGACACTACGGTAACGGCGGTATGGACTGGAGGCGTAAATGTTGCCAACATTACACTTGACGGCGGCGGTCTTACTGGTGCAAACGACAGTGTGTCTTTGTATCTTGACGGTAGTTTGGTGTTGAAATGCGGAATTGGTGAAGTGAACACAGCAAGGGTAAGCGAGGCGACTTACAGACTGGAACTGGTCTGTGACATAAGCGACAACCAGTCGGTATTCAATTTCTTCGACATTGGAGGCACACAGTACACACAGAACCCCTACACTAACGCTTCTTGGAATCTGAACGACGATGTCACCATAAAACTGCAGACTTCACCTGTGGTTATGCGTAACATAAGGTTTGACACAAGGGGGCTTGTCGGTGCTAACGACAACGCTGTTTTGTCCTTGAACGGAAACACTGTCGCTACAGGCAGGTACGGACAGATACAGAACATTTCGGTTCCACAGGGTACATACAGTCTGGGAATAAAGTGCAACATAGTTGACGCAGGTTCAAGTTTCGACCATTTCACAATCAACGGAACAGACTACAGCACCAACCCTTACACAAACGGCAGTTGGGTATTGAACAGCAATTCAACGATATCTGTAAATGTTAATTCCGTACCTATGCACACAATAACGATGGACGGCAGGGGACTTTTGGGTCATAACGACACCATTGAACTTTCGCTTGACGGCGTTGTTGTCGCTTCCGCTGCATACGGACAGACCAGCACTGTTTCAGTACAGGAAGGCGAGTATTCGCTTGCTTTACGCTGCAATGTCATAGACGCTGGTTCACAGTTTGACTATTTCAGTATTAATGGAACAGACTATTACACAAATCCGTATACGGATGCAAACTGGCAACTTGACAGCAATAAGACTGTATTTGCAAAAGAAAGTGGAATATATTTCTATGTCGAGGATATAAGCGGTAACAACAACACAGTTTCCATTGCAAAAAATAATGCTAATGCACCGACTATTGAAGTATTCTATTCAACAGACCAACAGAATTGGGCTTCAATGGGTAACACCGATACAACCGCTATTACAGCCACAATCCCAGCAAACGAAAAACTGTATTTGAAAGCAAATTGTAATAGTTGGACAAATAATAATTATTATATCCACAGTATTAAAACAAGTGGAAACCACAACATAGGCGGTAACATTATGTCCTTGTTATATGGCGACAATTTTAGTGATAAAACTGTATTCCCAACAAGTTCAAGTTACAATTTCCGTTCATTGTTTGCAAATAATACAACCCTTATAGGAACTGACAATTTGTTATTACCAGCAACTACACTTGAAACAGGTTGTTATTATGAAATGTTCAACAGTTGTTCATCATTGGCAACAGCACCAGCACTACCAGCGGAAACTCTTGCTTACAGTTGCTATTACGGTATGTTCTACGGTACAGCATTGACAACAGCACCTGCATTACCTGCTAAAAATTTAAGTAATGCTTGTTATAGTAGAATGTTCCATAGTTGTAGGTCATTAACTACAGCACCAGCACTGCCAGCGGAAACTTTGACTGAATTTTGTTATCAAAGAATGTTTAGATATTGTGAATCACTTGTAACAGCACCAGAACTTCCAGCAACAATAATTGCAAGGGGTTGTTATTATAATATGTTTGATGGTTGCACATCCTTGACCACAGCACCTGCATTGCCAGCTACCACACTGGCTAATAATTGTTATGATAGTATGTTCTATGGTTGTACTTCATTGACAACAGTACCAACAACATTACCAGCAAACACACTTGCACAAAGTTGTTATTCCCAAATGTTCTACGGTTGTACAGCACTTGAAGCGACACCTATATTATCTGGTACAACACTTACTAATTATTGCTATCAGAATATGTTCAGTCATTGTACAAATCTTAAAAAAGTTATTACTTATGCTGATGATATTTCTGCACATTATTCTACTTCAAACTGGCTTAAGACTGTTGCAGCACAGGGTGATTTCTACAATCTGGGTTCCGCTACCTATCAAAGCGGTGCTGACGGTATACCTACTGGATGGACAGAACACCGTTCTTTGTAGATAATTTGATAATACAGCGACTTTTTCCTTCTGGGTGGACAGTTGTTCCATCCAGAGGGAATTATGCTTTTAGAAACGATATTCTAAAAGAAAAAAACACTATGATACATATAAATCGACAATTGGACTGGACAAACATATCCGTAGGTGAGTATATAGAATTGCAGGAACTTGTTGTGGACAATGAGGAAGGACTGGAACAGGAGGACTTGATAATGCAGGAAATACAGTTGCTTTATGGGAAAGACCCTTACAGAATGGGAATACCAGAGTTTAAGAAATGTATTGATTCACTGCAATTCATATCAAACCCTATGCCGAATATGAAAGTGAAGGACACCTACACACTTAACGGCTGCACATATTATCTACACAAGAAATTGGAAGACTTCAAGGTTGCACAGTGGATTGACTACGGTGAAATTATGAAAAGCGGAAAAGGCGTTGAGAATTATCCGCAATTCATAGCGTTGTTTATGACACCATCCAGCGGAGGTTCCTACGGTGACGGATATGACGTAGATACAGTGGTAAAGGACATTGCAAAATATATGTCCATTGCCGACGCTTGTTCAATAGCCGCTTTTTTTTTAAAGTCATCCAAACTGTTTATCGCTCTTTCCCTGTTGTCTTCCCATCGTACAGCGATGAAAGCGATGAAAGACAGGAAAAAGAAGAAACTGTTGAGGAAGAAGACGATGCAAATGATAAGGCTGGTTCTGGCTGGGGAATAACTCCGCTAATGCTGGAAATCGCACAGAAGACAATGACACCGATAAAGGAAATATACGACTGGGCAATAACAGAGTTTTTCTATTTTGCCAGTTATCTTGTTGAACAGAACCAGAAACAGTTGGCTGAAATGAAGAAAATTTCTGGAAAAAACAGGTAAAATCTGGTTAAAGTACTGCCAGATATTCTAAATAAAACTGAATTAGAATTATGAAACTTATAAACATTCAACTGAATACAGCACCGTCTGTGCCGACCACATACAAATACAAGGTGGAATTGCAGTTCAACAACAACTGGATTATTGTCCACACAGGCAAATTCTTTGCGAATACTGGCGAATCGACAGTGCAACTTGACCTTGACGACATACTTGTGACAAACTATCAGTATGTTGGCAAACAAAGCATAGAGCCTGTACTAAACGCAGCGAACAACCAGTACCAAATGCCTTCAAGCACTGCAGCGGCTATCAACGAATGCTATTACAACCAGATAAGGGTTACATCGCTGGACACACCAAGTGCCTTTGCCACTGCCACAAAATACTTTTACTTTTTGCCTGTACAGGTGTTCGGATATGATTTCTCAATGTCCGCTGGTCTTAATATACCAGTCATTTCGGAAGGTCTTTTGCCGAGAATACCAAGCAATCCACCGACAGGTTTTAACTTTTCAACTTTGCTTTATAACAACTCAAACGTCACTATATCAGCGACAGCCAAAAGGGACAATACAGCGATTGGAACATACAATGTATATGTATACAGGGGTGAATACATACCTTTAAGCGGTGCAACTGACGCATATTACATAAACGACACCAAAGTTGCAAGTGTGGACAAATGCAGCAAGCCTTACTATCTGCTTTGGATTGACAACAAGGGCGGTCTGCAGTGCCAGCCTTTCCTTAAATCAAGCGAGTTCGGAAGAAAATATACCAACAAAACCAGAATCGACTTGAAGAACACCGAATGGAAGGTGAGTTCAACCGTTGTGGGAAACTGGAAACTGAAATCCGAAAACTTGAATGAAAGGGACTACCGCATATACGGCGAAATGTTTGACAGCCCTTATATGGTGCTTCTTGATATGGAAAACAGCCGTCTGCACTATGTGAATGTGACGGACACCGACTACAAGGAAAAGGTACGTACAAGAAACGACCACAAACCGATATTCTTTGAAGTCAATGTGACCAGTTCAGAGAAAATGAGAATTTAATATTCTTTGTGTCATATATACATAAAACAAAGGCACTGTCATCCCGACGGTGCCTTCTTCTTTAAAAAAGTAAAAAATATGCAAACAAAAAATTCACTTGTATAACCAAATCTATTCCGTTTTTTCTGCAGATTTGGCAACTTTTTTTTCATCCTGTTTCTTTTTATAGTCAAAATACAGTCTGCCAAGTGTTGATGTAAGTTCCAAAAGACAGGAACTGCAAGAATATTCAAGTGATTTCTGATATCCGAGGCTTTTGTATACCTTATACATATTGTCAAAATCTGTACGTCTTAAACCGTAAATATACTTACCGAACCAGCCTCTGGTCAAGTGTCCTTCATAAGGCTGCAAAGCCTTGTATTCCTTCGATGTGAAATTTTTAATAGCCATTATAAAATATTGTTAATCTTTATTATCAGTGTTTTAAGCAATTCCCTAACCAGTACCATAATATCATTGAACACTGGGGTCAGATAGGAAATAAGACAGATGTATGCCAGCATAGGAACTGAAAACTGGTTCAATACAATCACATAGACAAGGCTTGTCCAGAACGTCATACACAGTGAACAACAGAACGGCTTTACCATTATAGGTTTCTTTATTTTGCCGTTTGTCATCCATCCAGATATAATGCTTGTTATTTCTTGGTAGAATCCGCTTACGTCAAGTGCGAAAACCAGTATAAGACCTATCAATAATATGTTAATGTATGTCATAGCGATTCCTTTATTCTGTCCAAGTTTGTTATTATTGTGCGACGGTTCACCTTGAAATAGGTTGCTGTCTTTGCGACGCTGCCTCCTAATATCGAAAACACAAGCAACAGCCTTTTGTCCGAAAGGTTCAAGTTGTTTATCCTTTGGTATTTGTTGAAAGTTTCCTCATTGTCCCAGATTGTAAGTTTCCTGTCAAGCGTTTCTTCAAGTTCCCTCACTTTTTCTGTCATTTCCTGTGTCGGTATGGTTTCATAAGTCTTTCTTGCAAATTCCAGTTCCAGACGCTCTTTCTCCTTTTTAGTCATCCATACTTAAAATCTGTTCAGTTATTTCTGTGCTGTCTGGCAGTGTGTTCTTTATTACGTCCCATTTGACGTTATCCTGTGTCGTTTCGTATTTCGCCGATTTTTTCAGTTTCCTATAGGCGTTTGAACTTTTGCTGTGGCAGGTGTTCAGAATCACCCTTGAAACATAGTTCCTTATTTCGTACTGGTAGTCTGTGTCCTTTTCTATCGAACTGTTGTACAGTTTAAGCCAAACTTCATCTTTCAGTTCCAGTATGCTTAACCAAGTTTCCTGCAAAAAATCCTCGTAAAGATTATCAATGTCGCTGGAAAATATGGATTTTTTTACTAATGCCGAAACAAAACCAGAATCCCACAGGTACTGCAACGCTTCTTCTCTCAATCCAACTGTCATATCATTCATATCTATACATATAATATACAAATTATTTTCGTATATTAATAAATATCACCAACTTTTGAAAAATGTGAAAAAAATTTCAAAAAGTTGGAGAAAAAATGAAGAGAATTTGGTTATATGGCTGTAAATGAAAAAATTAAATTATATATGGAACTAAATAAGATATACCAGTGCGACGTTTTGGACGGCTTGAAACGGTTGGATGATGATTCAATAGACTTGATTATCACCAGTCCACCATATAACAAGGCTGGCTTGGTTGGTAAGAAAAAGCGTAGAAGTTACGATATATGGGAAAAGAACATCGACTATACCAGTGATATAGATAATATGCCAGAATTTTACTACGAAGAGTGGCAAATTAAGGTATTGAACGAATGTTGCAGGGTGCTGAAGCCAGACGGTAGTATGTTCTACAACCACAAGGTAAGGACACACAAAAACAACATCATACACCCTATTCAATGGATTGCACTTTCCAATTTCCGTTGCAGACAGATAATAACTTGGGACAGGGGATGCAGCCCTAATGTGGACAACTGTAGGTATTTGCCGACAACTGAATTGATATTCTGGCTTAACAAAACAGAGAAAAACCCTAAGTTCAAAAACACCAGTAAATTAAGTGAGGTTTGGCGAATTGTGCCAGAAAAGAACACCGCACACCCAGCACCGTTCCCTGTACAGATTCCAGACAACATTATTCCAAATGTGGCACAGGGTGAAAGAATAGTGGTCTTAGACCCCTTTATGGGAAGTGGTACGGTAGCTGTGTCGGCAAAGAAAAACGGCTGTGACTACATAGGCTTTGAACTGTCTGAAAACTACGTCAAAATGGCACTGGACAGGCTTCAATAAAAAAAACTAAAAAGTTGAGGAAAAAATACAGAAAATTTGGTTATATGGGCGTAACAGGTGAATTGAGACGACCTAAAACTGACTCAAGTAATTAAAAATTAAATAAATGGAAAAAAATGAAAAAATCAACATTCTCTGTGAGTTGAAAGAAGAGGCTCTCAAGGATATGGCTAATTATGCAACCTTACTTGACGGAAATGTCAAGATTGGTTTCAAAGTCAATCAATACTACTGCCAGTTCGGTCTTGAATCGGTTGAAAAATGTATCAAGGAACACTATGTAGAGGACGGTTACAATACCGACAATTTAGACCTGTTCATTACTGTCTATGTTGCGTCCAAGCCTTGGGGTAAACCGATACAGTACAGTTATTTTACACAAGGTAAAATGCTTAAAATCGGTGATTGGTTGAATTAAAACATTAGAACCCTTGCGGTAGTGTAGGTTAGACCGCTTTTTTAACTTTTTTTCAAAAACTTAAGGAAAAAATGAAGAGAAGAGAATTTGGTTATAGGGATGTAGAAAACAAAAAACAGTAATAAAATGACTAAAGAATTGAAAATTACAGAAAGCAAATTTGACCATTTGGCAAATGCCCTTGAAGAAAGCAGACAAGTTGGATTTGTATTTACCAATCCAGATTACAACACAACCGTAGGTTATGAGGTGAAACTTGACCAAGACACCAATGAGCCTTATGCTGTTATATATTATAACAATATTAAATGCGACGTTTACGGCACAACATTTAACAGGTTCAGAGTTACCAACTGGCGACTGGCTCCTATTGTTTGGGCTATCGCTGTAAAAACAATCTATGACAACCCAACTATTCACCCTAACAAAATGGCTGAATATATACATCATCTTGCACAACTGACAGAACTGACTGATGTAGATTATCTTTTTTAAGTGTCTAACATCACAATTATTCAATATTTTAATGTGCCATCTACAGGGTGAAGAACAGTAGCCTTGCAGGTGGTTTTTTATATAACCTTCTGTTTCTGCTATTCTTAAAGAAACAGGAGGTTTTTATGTTTGAGAATCATTCCAAATCACAATATTCACAGGGTTACGACCCAAAATTCAAGGAACCTGCAACTGTTGAAATACTTGAAACTGCAAAAGACGCTATAATAGGCGGTTACAAGAAAAACACCATTGCCAAACTGTTGTGTCAAGAACTGGAAATGAAATATGACCAAGCACAGTTTCTTGCTACAAAGGCTTGGAAGGACGTTATGAAGACAGGCAAAGACCGCACAGACGGTATGAAAGAAAGGAACATACAGCGTCTGGAGTACCTTTACGCTAAATGTGTAGACCAGAACGACTTCAAGAACGCTTTAGGTGCATTAGACCAACTTAACAAACTGACACAGTTGTATAAAGAGAAGGTTGAAATCACAACGGATGAATATATGATAGATTTACTGGGTGACAATGCCAAATAAGCGAAAGATAAAAATAAAGACTACAAAACTGTTCCAGTGGCAATCCGATGTTGTCAAGGGTATTCTGGCGTACCCAAACGACATACATATAATGAAAAGCAAGCGACAAATCGGAAAATCCATTCTGGTTGAAAACATATTGCTCCACTACGCAATCAACAAGGCTGGCAGCACCAGCATTTGCATATCACCGACACTTAACCAAAGCCGTAAAATCTATAAAGAGATTAGAAGGGCTATTGTGAACCTTCCAGTCTATGAATCAAGCAATTCAACCACACTGGAAATCACATTTACCAACGGTTCACAGATACTGTTGAAGTCTGGCGAACAGGCTGACGGTTTGAGAGGAAACACTGTCAGCGGTATATTGTGTATCGACGAAGCGGTATATGTCAAAGACCAAGTGATATATGAGGCTTTGCCTTTTGTCGACGCTAACAAAGCACCAATCTTGCTTACCAGCACACCGAAGTTCCGACAGGGCGTTTTCTATGAGTTCTACAAGAAAGGACTAGAGGGTGAAGACGGTTTCCATTCCTATGACATCTGCGAGTACGACACAAGCGTTCTTTTGTCACCAGAGCGTCTGGAAATGTACCGCAAGGCTGTTGCACCCCAGATTTTCAAATCGGAGTTTCTGGGTCAGTTTATTGACGTTGTCAGCCATCTTTTCGGCGACTTGGAAAGGCTTGTAGGCGATGTTATAACACCGTCAAACAAGAAAGTGCTGGGTATCGACTTTTCAAATGGCGGAATAGACGAATCGAACAATCCAGACGAAACGGCAATAACGTTGATGAACGAATACAAGCAGGTTGAGAAAGTCTGGACATTCACAGACAAGGACGCAATACAGACTGTTGATTTCATTGCGGACACTATCAAAACCTACGGTGTTACGAAAGTGGTTGCGGAGGCTAACAGTATGGGTAGAACCTACATTAACCTGTTGAAGAAGAAAGTGTCGGCACAACACCTACGCTGTCAAATCATTGAATTCTGGACAGACCAAGAAAGCAAACAGGATATTATACAAGCCCTGCAGGTGGAATGTCAGAACGGTACTATCCAGTTGATTAATGACAACAAACTGTTGCTGGAAATGGTTTCTTTTGAAGTATCAGCCACAAAGACAGGCAAACTGCATTATGAGGGTGCTAATTCCGTAAAGGATGATATGGTGATATCGCTGGCATTGGCATTATATGGTCTGAAAAAAGGCTCACTCAATATTAGATAAACAAAAAACCAACCCTAACGTCTACTGTACTTCAACATTAGGGCTGGCGAGTATATATTGAACAATTATACCTTATAGTCACATCAAGTTGACAAATAGTTTCAACTTTTCTTGTTAATTTTGAAATTTATTACAGCCACACAACCACATTCACAGTCAAGATGGATAGTGTAATCACCGTTTGAAAGGTTTGAAATATCTATAATGTACATACCGTCTTTACATACTACGTCATCTGAATGGTTGGACATTATTCTTTGGAAGTTTGGATTGTAGATATAGAAACTTTTGTGTGTGTAGTTGTAGTTTGCCTCCCACCGATACTGTTGTCTGGTAAATCCGCATTTGAAAACAATGGTTGTGCTGTCATAGTAGACAGTGGTTCTGCATTTGACAGTCTTTACTTCTTTGGGATATGTTATCTTATGTTCAAAACAAACCTCCGTACTGTCAAATTTTGTGTCACTGTTTATAACAAACTGTCCCATTACAGTACTGGCGAAAACCAGTGTCACCAGAATACAGATTACTTTTTTCATTATACTTTCAATTTAAACGTTACACCCCTATAACCAAAAAAAACTGCGATTTTCTGCAGGTCAAACGTTAAAAATTGTTAAAAATTTTAGGCGGCTATTTGACAAGAAAAACTGTAATTTGTTGGAACATAAGTAGTAGACCATTGTTGCATCCTTATTACAACGATTGTGATAGTAGTAAGTTGGATGCAACAATACACAATAATTACGCATCATATCCGTTATATGGAAAAACTATAATATATAAAGGTATGAGCAACAAATGTTTAATCTGGGTCAGAGCAAGCACTGACAAACAGGAAACCGAAAGCCAGTTGAAAGAAACCATCGAGTACGCAACGTCTTTGGGATTCGACGAGTTTGAAGTCATTGACAAGGCTGGTGCAAGTGCGTACAAGGTTAACAAACTCTATCTGGAAATGATAGATGAAATGAAGTCAAAGATACTTGCAGACCCAGACATCAAGGCTGTCGTTTGCTGGCATTTGAACCGTCTGGCGAGGAACGAATCAATGGCTATGGATATTAAGGATTTTCTTGTTGAACACAAAGTCCAGTTATATGTGAACGAACCGACAATAAAACTGTTCAACAACGACGGAACAATAAATGAAGGTGCTGAATTGATATTCAGTCTGTTCGCTACTATGTCCAAACAGCAAGTAAGTGAATTACGATTGAAAGTGAAAAGGGCAAAGAAAAGGGACAAGGCACTGCACAAGTACATAGGCGGCAACACAGTTGCATACGGTTACAGGATAAATGAAGACAACTACTTGGAACCAGACCCAGAGACAAGCAAGATAGTACAGGACATATTCGACCTTTACGGTTCTGGCAACTATTCCTATATGACGCTGGCAAAAGAAATCAACGAGCGTTACGGAACTGATATGAACTGGCACTATATGTATAGTGTACTGCACAACACCAAGTTTTATGACGGCACAATGTACCCTCCAATCATAACAGAACTTCAATACAGAAAAGCGGAAAAACAACGCAACGACACAGCGTCAAGACCTATGCAGTCAAAAAGACACACATTCGCAAACAGAATTATCAAATGTCCAGTGTGCGGAAAAGGTCTTACAGCAAACCGCAGGGACTACCGTTGCAGGATTGAGTGTAAAACTGGAAACAGAATCGGTATTCCGAATATGGACGGTCTGTTGTGGACGATAGCAAGCCATCTGGAATCAGACAGGTTGCTAAATGCCTCCGCTAAAGACGATTATGTGGAAAAACAAGCCGTTTTAGCGTCGAAAATCAAGTCGGCTGAACAATCCCTTGCAAAAGGTGAGAAAAAGGCTGAAAGGGGCAAAAAAATGGCTCTGGAAGGGCTTATAGAGATTGAGGAATACAAGGACATTTTAATGCAGGTTGAAAACGACCAGAAAGATGTCAAAAGGAAGGTTGATGAATGGAAGTCCGAAATTGTGGAAATCGACAGGCTTATCAGTGAAGACGGCAAAGACATTCAGAGGATATTGGAACTGTCGGACAGGATAAGTTATATGGATGAAGAACAGATGAAGGAAATTGTAAGACGCTGGGTCAAGAAAGTCACCTATACTTCGGACTGGGTGTTTACCATTGAAACCATTACAAGGACTTACAAAGCCAGATATGTACGCTATGACAGGCAGTACAACAGATGGTTTACATTGAACAACAACCCTATTGCGACAAGGGCGTTGTACAGGGACAAGGACGGTTGCAGTTTAGGCGATGTTCGTATCAGTCCAGTTGATATACCGATTACGCTTGCTTGGTTAAGTGGCAGCGAGGTTGTATAAGGTAGGGAAATTGGAATATTAATGGAAATTTCCCAGTTACAGGGGTCTGACCTTTGTAATATATATGTACTTAAGGTATAAGTAATAAGTTATATTATAAGTTACTTTAACTATAAGTACATTTTTTTTTTTAACTTTTTTATTAAAGTTAAAAAAAATACTTATAATATAAGTACTTATAACTATAAGTATACCTTTAGACTTAAGTATATTACAAGGGTCAAAAAAGTTGGTACATAACACCAGCACCAATTCCGAAACCTCCAGTACCGTACATCAGACCTACACCAAGTCCCCAACGCCTTTGTTTTGGCACTGGAATCGCCTTCTCCTGCAATATTTTAGTGTGTATGGATAGTGTGTCCAGCGACACATTGAAACCGCTTACAACAGCCCTAAAATCGCTTGTGTAGTTTGTGTCCGTTATGGTGGTGTCGAATATGTATGTGTACAACGGCAACTGTATATAGGTTGTATCGTTTACAGTATCGTTTATAATTACAACATCAGTTGTGTTAATTGTGTCATAACGGTTGAAATACATTGTATCGCATTGCCAGTTGGTGATTGTGTCTGTCAGCGTCACTGTGTCTGTCTTTGTTATATATTCAACTTTGTCTTTTATCTGGTGTGCTTTATACATAGTGAATACCAGCAATACTGTGATAATACCAAGCAATAGCCATTCCGCTGTATGTGTGATTATGTTCTTCATATTAATTTAGATTGAATTAAGTTATGGAAGTCATCGAATGACCTTATTAAGTAATACTCAAAGCCCAGACTTTCAACCTTTTGCTGGAACTGTTTCTGTTCAAGTGACTGTCTACCTGTCTTTGACTTCATTTCTATAAATAGTATGTGGTTTGGTAGTGCAACAATCAAGTCGCTAACACCTGTAAGCACACCCAGATTTGCGAAATAGCCTTTGTTCCTGTATGTCGCTTCGTTTGGTGTAGACCATATAAGATAATCTGGATATACCAGTCGAAACCATTTTACGCAAGCGGTCTGTATGTTGTATTCTTCACCTTGTTTCAATTCAGTTCATAGTTGTACAATTATTTTGGACTGCCTTTTTTGCCGATGTTGTAGCATTCAGACTTTGAGTACTGGTTTAATACTGCATCCTTATACATCTGAAATTCAGCGGCTCTGCGTCTTACAAGTCCATTCAGCACTTTACCTCCAGCCTTGACCCACATACTGAATGCAGCCTCTATACCGTCAAAATCAAGTTTATTTGCCTTGATACGTTTTAACAATGTGGACTTTGCGAAAGCACCAGTGCCGATGTTGTAGGATATGCTGATTAGGCTGTCTATTGCTTCCGCTGGCAGTGATACTAACAATGTATTACCAAGCAACAACCTGACCTGTTTTTCAAACTTCTCAAGTATTTGGTCAAATAACTGGTTTGCTGTGTAAATGTCAATTTTGTCGCCTTCCTTTACTGGCGTACCGTCTGCATAAAACGTTGAGCCATAACCTATTGTCCAAACACCTGCAGGACATTTGTATGCCACTAACTTGCAACCCTCAAACTCTCTTATCAAGCCTTTGCCTTTATCTGTCATTCAGTTCTTCTTTAATTCTCTTTATTTCATCAACCTCGCTCTGTCGGAATCCTATTCTTTGTCTGCCTATTGGGTATTCACATTCCTCGGCAAATTTACCCTCATTGGTACTTGGATAGGTTGTAACCGTCTGTTGTGGTTCTTGTTCTGTTTCTTCCTCCACTGGCTCTGGCGACCAAATTTCAATTAAATTCTGAATGATGGTTAATAGAGCGAAAACAGGTTGGAATACCAAATTAATCAACACATCCACAATAACTTGTACTGAATTAACAAGGTTTGATATTATAACTGTTATCTTTTCCATAGGACTTTTTTTCTTTTAGAATATTTTTCCTAAAGTTAAAAAATGTTAAAATTTTCTGTATATCCCAAAACGGTTGTATGTCTATAGTGTACAACCTGCAGGAGTGCACAAACTAAAATTCAATTAAAATTAAATAATAATGATTAGAAACCTCGCGATAGTATAAGGTGAATCGTATTTAAAATGAAGACAAATCAAATAATTACAAGAAAGATGGGTGATTTCAACGTCTATCAACAGACGAAGGATGCGTATTTTGATGCAAGTGCTTTGTTGCAGCAGTGGAATATGAACCGTAAGACGAAAAAGAGTATGCCAGAGTTCCTACGTATAAAACCAACCAAAGAATTTATTGATGAATTAGGTAAAGAATTGAAAATGAATGATACTGATTATAATCAACATCAGGAACCCACACTTATTTATACAATTAAGGGTAGAACCTTAAAAGGTAAAGGTAGTACACCAGATAAGGTGTGGATGCACCCCTACCTGTTCATCAAGTTCGCAATGTGGCTCAACCCTCGTTTTGAAGTTCAAGTAATCAAGTTTGTTTATGACCAGTTAATTACACTGCGAAACCAAATCGGTGATGGTTACAAGGAGTTCTCCAACGCCTGTGCAAAGATTGGCTGTGTGACTCCAGAAGACTACAAAACTATGGCTCGTTGTCTTAACTGTGCTGTGTTAGGCAAAGAAAGACAGTCCAGACAACGCAATGAATTAAATGAAAAAGAGGCTGACGAAATCGACAAAATCAGCAATCTGTTTGTAAGTGCTGTTAATAATGGTTGGATTACTACAATAGACCAAGCAAAGGCGTATTTCCGCAAGGAATATAACGATAGATACCAGACTGGGTTGCCATTTAATAATAAATAAATTAATTGGTTATGAGTATGGAAGAACGCATATACAAGGCTGTACAGATGTTGCTTGACTGTAACGGTATGATACAATGCAATGTAACACCAGAAGAGGCTGTCGAGATATACCAACTTGAAGGTATAATAGTTCCAGAAGCCGACTGGTATGTTTGATAATCAATGATTTAAAAAATATTTCAAAAATCTGTAGAAAAAAAGAAGAGAATTTGGTTATATAGTCGAAACAACAAAAAGTGATAAAAAAATTAAACAGAATAAAATTATGGGTTTTAAAAGACAATTAAAAAAGAATCAAGAAAAAAAGGCTTTCAAGGTTGACATTGATTCAATCCTTGACGATGTGTCAAAAGCACAGAATGAAAACGAATTGCAACAGTGTATCGAGAAACATCTGGCAATTTACAACGGCGACAAAGAGGCTGTAAAATTTGCCCTTGGTGTTGGTTGTACACAGGGTATGCCTTTTGGTATCTATGTTCTGTGTTTGGAGTATCTTGGCTATAACGAAAACGAGGCTATAGACTGTTTCAAGTATTTCATTGAAAACACTGTCAAAATGGGTGTTTTTGACAAAGAGGAGGCTGAACAGTTTGTTAATGATTGTGTTAACGACTTGAACAACTACATAGTACCGCAATTCATCGGTGATGACGGACAAACAAAAGTTGTTCTTGAGAAGGACGGTGTGGAAACCGAACACAATGTGGCTCAACTGGTAGCGGAATCCTTTATACCAAACCCAGACAACCTGCCTTATGTCCGTCATATAAACGGTGACAAACAGGACAACAGAGCCGAAAACCTTGAATGGTGCAACGAACCAGAATAAATTTTGCTGTTCATAAGTCATTACCCTGCCGACAAGGATAGTACCACCTCCAAGTTGGTGGGGTTTTGACAAAATTATTCAGAAAACTTGAAATATTTTACGCTATATCCAAAAAAATTTGTATATTATATATAGAAACACAAGGGTAGCACTATTTATACTAAAATGAACTATTAAATTCTATTTCCTTTTTCATTATTTGTTTTAATTCATTATTAATTGTGCGAGAGAATGTGAGAGAGATTTACGATGTAAGTTAGATGATTGGAAAACCCTACTATGGCAACGCTACCCTTTACCAAGTAGGGTTTTTTATTTTGTAACAAATTAAATGTAAAACAATAAAAAATAAGTAATTATGAGTGACAAAGAGACGTTACAAAGAGAGATTTACACACCATCGAAAGAACTGAAAGACAGATTCTACGCAGCAAAAACCATCGAGGAATGGAACGCCTGTAAGGAGGAATTGAAAACCTTGTTGGCTAAAATCGATGAGCCGTTAATGACAACCGACTTTGCCATAAAGTACAAGAAAAGCCTTGTTGATTCCATAGCCAAAATGTGGAAATACAAAGAACCGTATTTCAACAAGCAACAGAACAAAAAACAGTTCCAACCGAAAGTGACTTATCTATTGCAGGATGAACTGGCACAGGCACTTACGGAGTATTTCAAATTAAAGACAATCCAACTGATTAAAGAAGTAGGTAATGACATTTTTGAGAAAAAAGACGAATGATTTTGAAATTTTTTGAAGTAGGTGTATATTTATATATATAAAACTTGAATGATTATGGAGAAAACAGACTACCAGATTGCAGCCGTCAACGCTTTAAAGGCACTGGACGCTGAAAAACAGGCACAGGAACTGACCGAAGAACAACGATGGGATTTGTGGTATGAGGCAGAATTAAAGGAACTTGCAATGGCGTTGTTCGATATGGAAGAACAAGACTTCGATAATAATGAATATATATCTAACCCTAAATGTTCGACGATGTGAAAAGAAGTAAATACGAAGAAACAGCACACCATTACGTAATTGACCTGTACAGCAACATAGCGGACAATTACAATGTGACAATAACGGACTGGAACATACCAGAAGACCCATACAGCAAGTGGGATATGTCCTGTACGATAGACGGCAAAGTAACTTATATAGAGAATAAGACAAGGGACAGTTACAGTTTCAACGAATTAAAGGACAAAGGGTTCTACTTGTCAGCAAAGAAAAACGATGGCAAAAACACCATATTCAACTACCTTTTCCCAGAAGACAATATCATTATGATAACAAATTCAGACAAATTAAAGGACTTGAAACCGTTGAAGACGAAAGTAAGACACAAGGCACAATGCGACCCAGAATCACCAGAGACAGAAGTATTGAATTACATAGTACCATACAACAGATTCTGGATATACCAGATAAAACCGTTCAAACTAATAGATAAACCAACAAGAATATGAAGAAACTATTGCACAATATAACAGGATGGCTGGTAAAGAAAACTAAATATGAATTACAGTTACCATTACCATTGCACCCTATCATAATAAAACCAGAGGATTTGCACCATTTCAAGGCACAAAAAGCGGTTTCAAAATATGAGTGGTATGAAAGAAAGGTAGAACCAGACTACTATGTCAGAACACTTAAATATGAGGTTGCAGAAAAGTTTGTTGACCTAATCCAAGTCAAGGCAGACGAAACCCCAGACTGCATAATCTATTCGGTTGATTTTCTGTATAAAAATATCTAAATAAAATCAGATAAATTAGAAATATCTAAAAAAAACATAGAGTAACTATTTTTCGGAAGCGGTGCTGTACAAGTGCCGCTTTTTTTATTGTTCGTTGGAATCTGGGCTGTTGATTGATATATTTGTGTTGTTGTGTGATATGGTAACATCAGAACCCTTGTTTATGGCTTCTATAACTGTACCAAGCGTTGCGAATGCGAACAATTCACCAACACAGGCAATAATTGAACCGTCTACTACCGCAAGGGGTGGAATAAAAAACGATGCTGTTATCAACACAATGCTGAACAACAGGCACACCCAGAAGGCTTTTTTGTTTAGTTGACTGTATATTTGTTTTACCGACATTAAAATCAAGTTTCTTTTCATAACAAGAATAGTTTTTTTGTTGCAGTGGTATAACCAAATGGAGGTCTTTTTTTCTGCAGTTCCGTAATTAAAAATCCAATATTCTAAAAAAAAACAGATTAGAATTATGGCAGAAACTACAAAAACAAAAGTACTGAACATACAAACCACAGGTGCTGAAAAAAACGTAAAGACACTTAAACAGCAAATTAAGGAACTTAAAGAAGAACTTGCAGGTCTGGAAAAAGGCACCGAAGAATACAACAGGGTTGCGAAACAACTTGCAGACACCAACCAGAAGAACATAGAAATATCAGAGGCGATGAAATACAACAACAAGGATTTCGGAGCCACTATATCCAACCTTACCAAAGTAACCGCTGGTGTTGTTGGTGCGATTAATTCCGTAAACGCTGTAATGGTAATGATGGGTGCTGATTCTGAAGAGGCACAAGAAGCATTGAAGAACGTACAGATGACAATGGCAGTCATACAGGGTATGGGTGCTGTCGATACCGCTTTGAAGGCATTTGACGGTCTGTTGAACGCATTTGGCTTGACAAAGACGGAGGTTGCAGCCGAAACAGCCGAAATCGAGAAAAACACAGCCGAAAAACTTAAAAACGCTGGTGCATCCAACGCTATGGCTACCGCTGACAAGCAGATAGGCAACACAAACGGTCAGACTGAAAAGATGGGACAGGGTTTCAAAGGAATACTTAAAACCCTTAAGGCGTTACCATCACCTTTGAAAGTCATACTTGGTGCAGTTACCGCAATAGTCGCTGTCGTTAAAGTCATAGACACAATAGTAAAGAAAACCAATGAAGAAAGACGCAAGGCACAGGAGTTTGAGAATGAAATAAATATGGAAGTTCAAAGACAGTCGGCTGATGTGGAAACCCTTGTTGCGATGTTCAAGGAGGGCAACAACACAGAGGAACAGAGAAAGGCACTTGCAAAAGAAATCAACAAACTTGCTGGTGACGAACTTGTGACCAGAAACGAAACAAACGGCGAACTTGAAATATCAAACGAAAAACTTGAACAGTACAACAAGAACCTGCGTACACAGATTGAACTGGAAGCGTACAAAAAGAAACTGGTTGAACTTATCAACGAACAGGAGGATTTGGAAGCCCAGAAAATAAAAGAACAGAACGCTTGGATAGGAAAGCCGTTCACTACCGTAAAGGGTTTGACAAAAGACATAAATGCAAACCTTAAAGAACAGGAAAAACTGATGCAGAAAATCACTGATTTAAGCGGTGACTATGCAGATAATCTTGCACAGGCTGACAAGGCGGCGAACAAAACCAAGAAGACAGGCGGCGGCGTTGTAAAGACTTTCAAGGAAATACTGAAAGACTTGAAGGAAATATACAAACAGGCGGTCGAGAACCTGTATGACGAAAGGTTGTTCAGAATGGTGTACAACGGTATTTACACTGAAACAAAAACGTTGCTGGATGATGTAAACCGAATTGTCGAGGAATACAATTTGGGTGAGAAGGTGACGGACATATTCAAGGAACAACTGGCAAACGGTTTCGAGGGTTTGAGACCTGCCGATATAACAGCGGACAGGATTTTCGGAAAAGATACGCTTAACAAACTTGCAGAGGAACTGATAGAGGAAAGACAGAAACTTGACGTTTTACAGAAAAAAGGCAAAAAGGTGACTGACAAGGAGGTGCAGGCTCAAAAAGAGATTGTTGAACTGCAACAGAAACGCATTGCCCAGATGAACGAACTTGCGGAGGCTGTCGTAAAATACACACAGGCGGTTGTAGACCAGAATGAAAGTATGCGACAAGTCAGAAAGGATGAGGAAAACAACGCTGCGTCAATCCAGTATATGAAAGACTATCTTGACGATTTAGTGACCAGACCAGAAACTGCAAGCATAAACAAAACCATAAGGGACTTGACGCTTGAATTCGCTGACCTAAACGAGACAATCATAAGGGAACAGGTGGAAATGAGAAGGCTGTTGAACAGTCCAGACCAGAACAAGGAATGGGAGGAACGCCGTAGGGAACTATCACAGCAACTTGCAGACGATTTACGCAAGGCGGCTGACTTGGAATTGCAGTTACAGGAACAGCGTATCAGTTACAGACAGGCTGTACTTGAAAAGATGTACGCTGACATTGACAAAGAAGAGAGAGCAAGGTCACTGACACCGTACAAAGACTGGTTGGGTTTGAAACACTATGACGAATCGGCGGTGACACAGTTGAAAAGCCAGTTGCAGACCATACAGGACAAGATAAAAGCCACCAAATGGCTGTATGATAAACAACTTATGCGTTTGGAGGAAGGTACAGAAGAATATAAAGAAGAATATAAAAGGGTTGAAAAGGAAAAACAGGAGGCTTTGAAAAAACTGGAAGAAGAAGGTGCGTTAAAGAGACTGGAAATACAGAAGGCTGAATATGAACAGAAAATAGACAACGCAAAGAAATATGTAAGCGTCTACCAGACAATTTCAAGTCAAGTTTCAAGCCTGTTGTCAGCCGAAATGGAACAGTACGACGAGAATTCAGCAAAATACAAGAAACTGAAATACGCACAGGGTGTTACCGATACCCTTTCTGGAACACTTGCAGCCTTTATGTCTGGTGTTGAATCTGGATTGATACCTCCGTTCAACATCATTCTTGGCGGTGTGCTTTCAGCAATAACATTCGCTGCAGGTCTGGCACAGTTGAAAAACATAAAGAACGGTTCATTGACCAATTCAGCAACAGCAAGCCCTGTGAACATTGGTGACTACGACACATTGTCCTATAAAAATAGTGTGGATATTCTTTCTGCGATAAAAGACCAGAAGGTGTATGTGACGGAAACGGACATTACAACAACCCAGAACAGGGTGAGGGTAATAGAAAACCAGAGTACATTTTAATAAAAAAGTAACAAACCCCTTAAGTCATTTGATTTGAGGGGTTTTTAGTTATGATACTTTTAATTTGTTAATTATCAGCATATTTCCAAATGTAACCACCTGCGGTTTTAAAACCATACAATCCCCTGCAACAAGAACAAATATGACTTTTGTTAATCCCTGTTTGCCTTGACGCTTCCGCTGCACTTGGGTATTCAGCGACAAAAACCATATCCAATGTATATTGTAACACTGGTTTAGAATGACTTTTGACTATATTTTCTTTGTCTTTGTTATCAGCCTGTAATTCCCAAGGAACCCAACGCAAATTTGATATTTTATTGTCAGTTTTAATTCTGTTGATATGGTCTACCGTTGGGTAATTGTGTGGATTAGGTATGAATAGTTCTGCCATCAGACGGTGTATATTAAAGGATTGACGTACACTATTTTTACATAATGATACATATAAATATCCAGTTTGTTTGTTTTTATTGGGTTTCAATAATTTACCTTTCATTAAACGTTTTCTGTTGTTGCCTTTATCAACAATCCAACGGTCTAATGACTTAACTTTAAAGAAATTACTTCCTTGATATAGTCCTTCATATTCTGGAATATCCATCCAGATTTCTTCATAATGTGGTAACGCTAACATATACTTCATACAGTAGTATAACCAAACTGGCGTTGTTTTTTCTCCAGACTTATTGTTAATAAAAGTTAAAACTATTCTAAAATAAAATTGAAATTATGCAGTACAACGGATTACCAGTTTTCAATATAGTATTAAACGACACTGACAGTGAGTTTGAAGGATTGTCGGTTGTTTCAATAGTTGACCAGCCAGCGGTATGTGAACAACTTTACTGTTTCGCAAAAGAGGAAGGCAAACAATATATATTTGCCGATGAGACAAACGAGAAACATTGCATCACAAGTGTCGCTTTGTTGGCAGATTGCCCTATTTACCGTATAGACGAATACGGTAACGGATATTATGTAGTGTTCCAGAAACAGACCATAAGGGATTTGGTTGAGAAATATTCAAAGGACGGCTACAACAATTTAGTTTCATTCCAGCACAACGGTGAGATTGTCAATGATTTCATTATGCTTGAATCATATTTTGTTGACAAGGAAAACGGTTTGGCTCCAGCACAATTCGACGTTCCAGATGGCAGTTGGATTGTCACTTACAAATGCACAAACAACGAGACTTGGGAAATGGTCAAGACCGAACTGGCGACAGGTGGCTACAGTGTCGAAATTAATTGCGATATTGAACCAGCACCAGATGACCAGATTATATTCGACGAACCAGAACCGATGGAAGACGAATATGAAGACGCTGATTTCTGGAACTTTCTTGAAGAACTGATGAAAGCACTTGAAGACGCAGACTGTGAAATCGTAATGTCACAAGATAAAAAAAAAAGTAACCTTATAATAGAGGATGAACCAGACGATAACGAAGGTGACGGATGGGACTATCTAAACTTTGCCGAAATAGAAAGAACGGACATATCCAAACTAATCAACAAGGGTGTACAGATAAACCACAGGGACTACTGGGTGTACGGTATAGGCAAACAGGACGGTAAGGACGCAGCGATATTGTTTGACCCAGACAAGAAAAAATATGTGTTAATGCCTTTGAAAGACATTAAGCAATTTGAGCCTTTAAAGGCATCTGTGGGCGAGTTTCCACCCCTACCCAATGAAATAGTAGACGACGACGATATAACAGTCCAGAAGACCATTATTTCAAATGACATACCAAGTCTATTACATAACAGGGTTGTAACAATGTTGTCATACAACGATGAGAAGGAAAATCCACATACAGCGTTCAGACAGATAGCGATTGTAGCCTATGGTATAACAAAGGCTGGAAACGCTGCAATACGAGCCTATGAAATGTTCGGTGACAGCAGAAGTGCCGCAGACGGTACAGGTGTTATTCCAGATTACAGAATGTTTCTTTTGAAAAGAATACAGAGTTTGAAACCTATGGTTGGAACAGAACCTTGGGGTAAAGAACTATTGGACAGTAGATATAATTGGTCTGGTGACAAGGGATTACCTACATTGTTTGACCATATCACTGAATCGGATTTTCAATAAAATATTTCCAAACTACTAATATACAAGTTTTACAGTAGTATAACCAAATCAGCACTGTTTTTTCTTTAATATTCTTAAGAAAAACTCTTAAGATATGTTAAATGTAGACAACATCGACTTGACAACTTTGTACGATGGTGCAAGGGAACTGGTGGATATGTACAAACAGGAATTGGAATACCAGAAGGTAAATGCGTCTGGTGCTTTAAGCAATTCAGCAGACTTTGACTTTGATTTTGATGAAGACAGTATTGTTCTTTACTTCATTTACAATAGTTATGGCTACTACATTGAAAACGGACGTAACGCCACAGGCGGTGGGGGAGGTCAGCATTGGTCTAATTCTGTCGGTGAAATAGAACAGTGGATGCAGAACAAGATGGCGAAAGGCTGGTTCACACCGAGGAGCAACAGGAAAATACCCAGAACCCCAAATGAAATAAGGAGGATTTCCTATGCGATAGTCCAGAAAATCCACAAGGTAGGTTTCTACGGTACAAACCATCAAGGGCTTCACATACTGCAACAGGTGCTTGACAAGGCTGAATCAAGCGGTCTTTTAGACAAAATGGTTCAAAGTGTTGTAAGCGGTTTCGACAAGGAAATCACAGTCGAAATTGAAAAACTGTGATAAATGCACAACACACAATCAAATAACTATTCTCAAAGAAACCAAAGAATAATAAATAAATATCCTTTTAATTATGAAATTCAATAGAAATCAATTATTTAAGTTAAAAGCCGCTTTGCTTAAACTTCAAGAAGCACAGACAGAGGAAGGCGTAACGCTTGTGACTGACGATGAACTTGCTGTCGGTGTCGAGGTGTTTGTGAACGGCGACGAAGGACTTGTACCTGCTACCGATGGTGTGTACAACTACAACGGACAGGTCATTACGGTTGAGGGCGGTATAATCACCAGTATCGTTGAAAAACCAGCCGAAGAGGAAACCCCAGCCGAAGAAACAGTCACTGTCACCGAGGAAACAGCCGAAGAAACCCCAACAGAAGAAGTTGTTGAGGAAACCCCAGCCGAAACCGAATCAACCGAGAAAACAGCCGAAGAAGTGGCGGAGGTTGCGGAAGAAGTCGCACAGGAGGCAACGGAAGAAGTTGTCGATGTCGAGGCTTTGAAAACCAGAATCGCTGAACTGGAGGCACTTGTCGAGGAACTGAAAAAGAAACTTGAAGAACCAGTAGCAGAATCAGTCGAGGAGGAAATGAGACAAACCCAAAAGACTGAAAACAAAATGAACTACAATGCTTTAAGAAACGCATTGAACAATAAGAGAGAAAATGTAAAAAGACACTAATTGCACATTGCATAGTGCTTTACATATTCTCAAAGAAAAATAAGAATAATAAATTAAACACATTACAAAACAATGGCAACATCTTATACAATTACAAACCTTGATAGCCGTTTGAAAAACTATCTTGACGTAAACAAAGACCAGTTGATTATGGATGCCATCTTCAACAGCAAGTCAAGCAAACTTTTCACTTTACAGACTGGCGTTAAAAGCCCAACCGCTATCGTAAGACTTGACAGCAATGTCGAGTTCGCAACTGACACTTGTTCATTCAGTGCTGGTGGTTCAGATACTTTCACCAACCGTATCTTGACCCCTAACTTCATCAAAGTGAACAAAGTATACTGTGACAAAGACCTTTTGAACACTTGGAAGGCTTCTGATGTCCGCATCGCTGCAACCAACAACGATTCAATTCCTTTCGAACAGCAAATTCTTGAACAGAACGGCAAAGTCATTTCAGCCGAAATCGAGAAACTTTTGTGGATTGGCGACAAAACCAACGGCACTGGCAATATGGCTTTCGCAGACGGTTTGAAGACCCTTATCGATGCAGACGTTACCAACAGTGTTATCCCAGCCGCTAACGTAATCGCAAAGGGTTCTGACAACCTTTGGACAAGAGTTGAGAAACTTTGGCTTGCACTTCCAGCAAACATCGCTGACAAATGCACCATCGTTATGAACATCACCAACTACAAGAACCTTATCACTGAGATGGCTGACGCTAATATGTATCACATCTTCGAGCAGTATGAAGGCGAGTACAGAATGCGTCTTCCTTACGCTAACATCGACGTTATCGGCGTTGAGGGTCTTGAGGGTGAGGACGTAATCTACGCACTTCCACTTGACGAAGTTTACTACGGCGTTGACCTTGAAAACGACAATGAGGACGTTGACTTCTATTTCGACAAATCAGACCGTAACTTCAAGTATGTGTGCGAGTTTGTTGTCGCAGTTCAGTACGCATTCCCTACCCATATCTTTATCAACGAATAATTAATTTAACCAATAGGAGAATACACAATGGCTTGCAAATCATATAAATTAACAACTATTAACACCAGTTGTGGCTCTAATATCCCTTCAATCAAAAAGATGTGGATTGGTCAGTTTGAAAGCGTTACCCCTGCTTTGAATTATGTACAGGAAACCGTCGAAGACCCAGACAATCCAGGAACATATATCCAACAGCCTTATGTTGACCCAGACGGAAACAAGGTTATCGAATCAATCAGCGGTCTTACACTTGACACCACAAACTATGACCACTGGGTAGAGTTCCAGTTCCGCAAAAACACTTGCAGTGCATCAACCGAAATGACCATCAACGACAACGGTTCACACTATTTCACCAATGCACTCAATATGGTTCTTGCAAAACAGGACAACGCAAAACGTTTGAACATTCAGTCAATCGCATCTGGCGACTGTGCCTGTATCTACGTTGACGGCAACGGTATTTACTGGATGATTGGTCTTAACGATTCTGTAACCCTTACAAGTGCAAGTGCCAACACAGGTACAGCGGTAGGTGACAGCAACCAGTACGACCTTGTTCTTTCAGAGGATTCTGGCACAATGCCAATCCAGATTGTGGGCAACCCATCCGCAACACCTGCAGTTACCCCACAGGACGTAGTGGACAGTTTGCTTTCATAATGTCGGACTTTTAGAATCCAACATATCACAGCGGAAATCTGAAAAAGGTTTCCGCTTTTTGTTTCCCTGTACTTATAACCAGAATCTGGGTGCTTTTTCCATAGACAAGTGCTATTCTTAATAAAAATAAAGAATAATTAACAAAAATTAACACTAATGCCAGATATTAACCGAAAACAAAGGCTAAACTTCACAGCGGTGGTTTCAGAAACAAGGGAAATCCCAGAGCCAGTGATAAATACTAAAAGTGAAGGATGGTTGAGTATTGGGAAAGACAATCGCTATTTCAACTATCTTTACACACTGTTTGAGCACAGTTCACAGTTCAACGCAATCGCAATGACTATGAAGGACTACATTATGGGTGACGGTATTGTGAACAACACAAACCTGCAAAGCACCGTAAACCGCAAAGGCGAGACATTCGACGATTTGATTGACAAGATAACTTTGGACTACATCATATTCGGAGGCTACGCATTCCAAGTGATAAGGAACAAGAACAACGATATCGCCGAATTGAACTACATAGATTTCCGCACTGTACGTACAAATGAGGATGAAGACAAAATCTACATCAACAACGGCTGGAAAAGCACAGTTGCGAAAAGGGGTGTACAGACAAAGGTGTACGAAAGATTCTTGAAAGGCACAAAACAGCCTAATTCCGTATACTACTACAAAGGACACAACACAAGGGAAGTCTACCCTGTGCCTATGTATATTGCTGCAATAACAAGTATTGAAATAAGCACACAAATTGCAAACTACCACTTGCACAACATCTGCAACAACTTCACACCTAACGCTATTATCAACTTCAATAGTGGTTCAAACCTGCCAGAAGACGTAATGAGGGAGGCGGAGGAAAAGGTGTACGACAAGTTTGTTGGAACATCAAACGCTGGAAACATTATGCTTTCGTTCAATGACGATGAGGAACACAAAACCACAATAGAACGCTTGCAGGATGACGGACTTACAGACAAGTACAACAACCTTTCAAACAGCGTCAAAGCGGACATTTATTCAGCATTCAGAATTAATGAGGTTCTTGTTGGACTTAACAAGGACACTGGCTTTTCAAAGACTGAATTCTCGGAGGCTTTCACTTTGTACAACCGTACAGTAATCAAGCCTATACAACAGGATTTGATAGACTCGCTGGAAACCGTTTTCGGTAAAGGCTGTATGGAAATCAAGCCGTTCACAATTGACTGGTCAGAGAATGAACAGGACAAAGACGGTGCAATAGGCACTAACAGTGAGATTGTACAATAATGTCGTCATTCTTTATATAATCTGGAATGTAACCCCATTCGAGGTATTTGTTTTTAGCCTCCAGTGGGGTTTCTATTTGTGTATGATATCTATTATATGTTTTAACTCTATCATATATTTTACCCTCTGGTGATGAATAACGTTTTAAATCATAATTTTTCTGATATGTTGTTTTCTTTTGTTTATCTTTCGTCCAACCACCTGAATTCTTTTTATTTAAAGACCTACCAAGTTTTTTATATAATGAAATTAATTCATTTTCAATTGTTTCTGCTTGTTTATAATTAAGACTGTTTAATAAAAATAAGTGTTCAATATTCTCCCAACCACACTCTAATATCTTATTATAAAATAAAGGTGATTTCTTATAAAGACTCGGATTCCATCTTTTCCAAGGTTCTCTTTGACACATACCAACATAATAATAATTATCGGGGGTTTTATGTATATAAACAAACCAACCGTTTTTTTCTGGATATTTTCTAGGATAACTCATAATCTAAATTTACAACCTTTACACTACTATAACCAAATATTAAGTGTTTTTTCCTCAAAAAAATTACTATTCTAAAAGAAACTTAATAGATTATGATTATAACACCAACAGATTTACAAGGAACAGTTGTAAATGCTAATCTGGATGATTTGTATTTACAGAACGCAATAAACGAAGCGGAAGACGTTTATTTACGAGAGATATTGGGTGATTTATTGTATAACACCATTATTAATAAAATAAATAACCAAACATTAAACGGTAAGTATCTTACACTGGTTAACAATTTTATTAAAATCTATCTTCAATACAAAGTACAGGCTTTACTTGTGCCACAGGTGGCTTTCAAAATCAGAAATAGCGGTATATTGTCACAGTACGACCAAGGGTTTAGTACTACATCCGTAAAAGATACTATGTATATACAGGAGCAATATGACAATAAAAGTGAATTTTACGCTAACAGGCTTACCGAATACCTGCAGAAGAACGCAGCCGATTTCCCAGAATACGGATGGTCACAGGACAACATAACACAGCCCACACTTTCACAGAATGTGACTGGAATATATCTGGGCGGCACATCCAAGAAATGCTGGAATATACCTGTTTCTGGCGGCGGTGGAGGCACTGGCGGAAGTGTTGAATGGGATGACATTACCAACAAGCCACAGCCTACAATCGGAGCAGGTACTGTGACAATCCAACAGGGCGATACAACGCAGTCATTCAACGTAAACGACACTTTCGACACTACAATAGAACTTTCCGACGGTGTGACCGACTACAACGAATTGGAAAATAAACCAGATTTGAGCGTCTACGCAGAGAAGGCTACTGTATATACCAAAACCGAGATTGACACACTCACAGGGCAAATAAACCAGCAAATAGGCGCAAAGGCAGACCAGAGTTCATTGGACACCCACACTGGCAATACCACAGTACACATTACAGCACAGGAAAGAATCGATTGGAACGGAAAAACCACTATGGCTGATGTGGAGGCTAAAGGCTATGCTGTGGCGGCTGATTTGGCTACTGTGGCTACGTCTGGAAGTTACAACGACCTTTTGAATACACCTAACCTTGCTACCGTCGCTACATCTGGCAATTACAGTGATTTGAACGGTACTCCATCATTGGCTACTGTGGCAACAAGTGGTTCATACAACGACCTTACGAACAAACCAGTCATCAATAACGGCTCATTGACCATACAAAAGAACGGTACTACCGTAGCTACGTTTACAGCCAACGACAGTGCAAACAAAACAGCCAATATCACAGTACCAGCCAACGAAACCGATTTGGGACTGTCAAGCGAGACCTGGACTTT
>Ga0326513_10000480_pt1 | contig 33796 bp, 33 predicted proteins | sample 2_2465_0518_D_FD_203654 | JGI IMG/M metagenome (GOLD analysis project Ga0326513, IMG submission 203654) | Bovine rumen microbial communities from UC Davis, California, United States - 2_2465_0518 | ecosystem: Host-associated > Mammals > Digestive system > Stomach > Rumen | place: USA...
TTGGTAGCGGTGTAAAGAATTACAATCAGAGTATGAATTCCGCAAAGGCTCACACTGAGAGTCTTACGGGAGCAATCATAAAAGTCCGTTCTATCATTTGGGGACTGAAAAGAGTAATGGGCTTCTTCAGTGAAGCTGTAGGTAACGCATCGTCGCTCACAGAGGTTATGAACGTCGTCGAGAACGTCTATGACGCTTCTTATATAGAAGAGTTTAACAAGGCGACTCAGAACACCATTGAAACGCTCGGTATGTCTGAACTGACATTCAAACAGTTCGCTTCTCGTTATCAAGCTATGGGCAAGGCTATGGGAATTACCAATAGCCAGATGCAAGGCGCGGAAGACCACCTTAAATCAATGGGTATCGAGTACGGCGTAACTACCGGAAAGATGGGCGACATGTCCGTCAATTTAACTCGGTTGGCGGCTGATATGGCATCTTTCTATGACATAAGTCAGGAAGACGTATACGAGAAGCTACAAGCCGTCTACACCGGACAGACAAGACCTTTACGTGCGCTAGGAATAGATCTCACACAAGCCACACTTGCTGAGTGGGCTATGAAGCGTGGACTCGATGCTAATTTCGACTCCATGACTCAGGCTCAGAAGACTATGCTCCGATACCAATACGTGTTGGAACATAGCACGGCGGCGATGGGGGATTTTGCCAGAACAAGCGATAAAATGTGTGTCGCATAGTGCAGTAATGTGCTATTAAAAATCGGGTAAAAACGGTAAACGTTAAGTTGACTTTGCCCGAACACTTTTGTATAATGTGTTGCGAAAGGAGACTTTATGCGAACACATTATATTTACAAAGCAACTGATGTAACTAACGGAATGTCGTATATCGGTCAGACATACGATATGAAGAGCAGACGAAGATTACATGAACGGTGCAGACCGGAAGACGATTGTTTCTTCCATAGGGCATTGCAAGCACACGGGATTGATAATTTTCAATGGGAGATTATAGATACTGCTGATTCTTGTGAAGAAGCAGACAAAAAGGAAATCGAATATATATCAACACTTAACACGATGAAACCACACGGCTATAACATGCGAACAGGCGGTCAAGGCGGTTGTATGTGGAATACAAAAGCGATTGTTTGTTTGACTTTTGACGGTGAGTACGTCACTCGATACAGAAGTGCAAGAGAGGCTGAGATAAAAGGTGGATTCTGTAACTCCGATGTGTTATTATGTTGCAAAGGCAAAATGAGCAGATGCCAAAATCGCGTATTTATGTATGAGGAAGACTATCTCAAATACGGCGCGAAAAAATATGTAAAGCCGGAGCCAAAGGGAATGAAACACATTGTTCAGTGCGATTTAGACGGAAACCTTATTAAGAGGTTTGGAAGTGTTACAGAAGCATCGAAGGAACTTGGCATTCTTAGAACGAGAATTTCAAGTGCATTGACAGGTGCGGCGAAAACGGCAGGTGGATATATATTTGTATATGAAGAAAATTTCCCAATCAAAGACCTTTCAAAATATGTAAAAAAGAAAAAAGGTCATAAGGTTGCGCAGGCCAATCCCAAAACAGGAGAGATAATAAAAGTGTTCGATAGAATGTCTGATGCCGCAAGGGAATTTGGTGGCAGTCACAAACACATTCACTATGTATGTGATAAGCCGACAAGAACGGCATACGGATACAAATGGATAAGTCAATAAACCGATACCGTGGTAAGCCTACCGATTGCGAATAGGCGGTAGGACACTGTAACGCATAGGAAGTGAATAAATATAATCTTCCCACGAGTATCCGACAACCATTATAGGACGCAGAGATGCGTCTTATTTTAATGGCTGAAAATGTATGCTGAACTTATAGGAAACTATAAGAAGTAGCGGATAAAAAGCCGTTACGATAACATAATTGACATGGCATAACCAAACGGTCATTCTGAAAGAGTCTATTAAGGCACTTGGCGTTGTTGTAGGTCAAGGTCTTATCAATGCTCTAAAACCGGCTCTCAAAGGTTTCAATATATTCCTTTCGTCCACAATTGATTTTGCGCAGAACGTCCTCAATGCGCTCGGAAAGATTTTCGGGTGGGAATACGAGATTACAGGCGGTGGCATTGCCGATGACACACTCGCTGACGTTGAAGAAATGGCAAGCGGACTTGACGATGCTACGGGCGGTGCAGATGATCTCGGAGACAGTGTAGGAGACGTAGGAGACTCGTTAGGAGACGCTACAAAGGCGGCTGACAAGCTAAAGGCTACAATACTTGGCTTTGATGAATTAAACGTCTTGAATGACGTTTCAGATGCTCTTGACGATGTTGCAAGCAGTGCGGGTGGTAGCGGTTCCGGCAGTGGAAAAGGTACGGGTACTGGCAATAAAGGCACTGGCGTTGGTGGTGCTTCCGGTGGGTCAGACCCGATTCAAGTTCTTGCACGGAAAACAAAATCAGCTTTCGAGTCTAACATTGACAATCTGTACGATCTCGGCAAATATATCTCCGACAGCTTGAAGAAAGCATTGGACGATATTGAGTGGAATAAGGTCTACGAGAAAGCACGTAATTTCGGTAAAGGTCTCGCTCAGTTCCTTAATGGACTTATTCAACCGAAAACTTTCTATTCTGTCGGGAGAACGCTTGCAAATAGCTTGAACACGGTCGTTGAAGCTGCCTTGGCATTCATCAACGAGTTTGATTGGGATAATGCCGGAAAAGCCTTAGAGTACGGTTTACGTGGTATCTTTGAAAACATCAACTGGCGAAACATTCACGCGGCGGCTGATGGACTCGGCAAAGGTCTTGCTGAGTATCTGAACGCTCTGTTCACTCCGACGTTGTTTATGGAAGCCGGGTGTACACTTGCTCAGTCACTCAACACGGTATTCCATTTCCTTGACAATTTCGGCGCGGAATTCAACTTTATGAAGTTCGGTGGTTCAATCGCATATGGCATCAACAATGCTCTTGATAACATTGATTGGGACACTGCTTTATCTGCCGCACAGCGCATGGGATACGGTATCGTGCAGACGATCAATCAGTTCTTGTATGATACGGACTTCCGTGAGGTCGGTCACGCTTTATTCAATGCCCTTAAAGTCGGCATGACGACGTTCTTCACTGTTACTGAAAATCTCGATTGGGAGCAGTTAGGTACTGATATCGGGGACGCTATCAACGGATTCTTGGAAGACTTTGACGCAGAAGATTTTGCCAAAGGTGTAAACGGTATTATCGGCGGTATTTCTGAGGCTTTCGATAAGCTGAAAGATACCGAAGCATTAGATAACATCGGAAGAAAGCTCGGGCAGGTTATATCCGGAATAGATTGGGGTAAAGTTGCAAAGGTATACTTTGACCTTGCCGGACTTGATATTACAGTCGGTATTGCTACGGCTATCGCAAACCAGTTCGGTTCAAATCCCGTTAAGACGATTATCGGCGGTGGTGTGAACATTCTCGGCAACGTCTTGGGAAATGCCATAGCCGGTCTCGTTGCAGGGAAAGTAGTTGCCGGAGCAATGGGCGCAGGTGGAGCTGCCGCGGGTGGTGGTGCAGTAGCCACGGCAAGCGCGGCAGGTACGGCAATCAGCACTTCACTTGCAGGTGGTATTATCGCAGGTGGTGTCGCAGTTGCGGCTGCCGGACTTATCATTGCCGGAATTGTGAGCGCCGCGACATATCAGTGGAAAGACGAATCTGTTCACGGTATGGCGACTATGGGTGAGGAAATCGCCGTTCGACTTGGCTTAATCAGCGAGAATTGGCTGAGAGAGAACAAGAGAGTCACTGACGGCGAGGAACTTATGTACCGCGACTTGCTCAATCAAGCAAGAGAACACGGCTACGAAAAAGCTACCATCTGGGATGAAACTACCGGAAAACTCTATCAGATTACCGAAGACGCGAACGGGAAAATCGAGAAGAAGGAAGTTGAACTTTGGAACAATACCGATAGCGTATTTAGTGACGGTCGGCAGAAAGCAATCGGTCACGTAAAAGACCTTTGGGATGCGAATACCAATACAACTACTTCCGGTACGCAAGATGCTCTTGACCTTATCAGAGGGTACTCTAACACACATGCGAACGAATTCAACGCCATGAAAGAAAGTGTCGTTGGAACTACGGAAGATATGTGGGCGAGTGCCGCTGAGACAACGGGTACTTATACCGCACAAATCGAGTCTGACGTTGAAACGAGCACATCTAATGTCCTTGGCAGTGCCGAAACGAATCTCGGTCAGTTGCCAAGTATTTTTGATAGCTATTTCGGACAGGGAACCGACAATGCTTTATGGCACTTAGACAACTTTGAAAGTTCCGCGTCGAGTATTCTCAGCAACGTCACATCTTGGCTTCACGATGCAATCAGCACGGCGAATGAAGCGTCAAATATCAGTGTCGGTCCGGTCGCTCATTGGGGCGGTTACTACGCAGAAGGTGGATTCCCCGATTCGGGAACGCTGTTCATGGCAAGAGAAAATGCTTCACCGGAAATGGTCGGACGTATCGGGACGAGAACGGCGGTCGCTAACAACGATCAAATTGTTGCCGGTATCCGTGCAGGTGTTATGGATGGCATGATGAATGTCATTGCTTCTACGAGTGGTGGAAGAGGTTCAGAACCGCTTGTTAATGAAATATCTATCTCGTGCGGTGAAGAAACACTGTACAGAATGGTCGTTCGTGGCAAAGAGAAGTTTGAGAGACGTTATCAGACTGTTGCTACGATGGGATAAATTTCTTTGCTCAACCGTGGGTAGTGTCAAAGCTACTCACGGTTTTTCTATATATTGAGGTGCTTGTTATGGCTATGCTTGTTGTTGACGGAGTTCCGATAAAAGAACCATCAGAGTTTACATACGGATTGCAGGATATAAGCAGTTCAGATGCCGGACGTACACAGGACACGATTATGCACAAAAACCGTGTCGGTCAGAAGGTTAAACTCAATCTTGCGTGGTCTATGCCGACTCCCGAAGAAACGGCGGCGATTATGCAAGCGTTCAATCCTGAGTACATCATGGTTCAATATCATGATGCGCTTCTTAATGCTACAGTCACTAAAGAGTTTTACACGGGTGATAAGACGGCTCCTGTCCATCATTGGTATGTAAACGACAAACGCTATTCAAAGGTATCGTTCAACATCATCGAGAGGTAAGTGGTTATGATTAATGTCTCTAACAGATTCAAACAAGCCTTAATTGACGATCAGAGGCATTTTGATATTAGGGCTGACATTACCTTGCATGACGGTACAAAACTCTCTGTAACGAACGAAGAACTGTGGTCACAGGGCTTTGAAGTGGAGTCTGCTGTGTCCGGTAATAGCTCCTTTGATGTGGGCGGCTTCATTATCGGAAGAATGCGTCTCGTTATCAATAACATCTACGAAGACTACACGCAGTATGATTTTCACGATGCCAATGTCAATGTAACGCTTTCGCTCAACTATGACAGCGGTGAACTTATCGGAAGAAACCTGCTTCTCGATACGGAAGACGAACGTATATCTGCCGCCGCATCAAATCGATCCGCTTACACTTCTTATTACAATGCGTCTGCTTTCGGAAAAAAATATTTCCATGAGGAGGGATGCGACTTAACCATTTCAGCGGATTATGAAGTGGTCGGTGAAGTGTCTGGCAACGCTCATGTTTACTGTCAGTTGAACGGCACGCCGATTGTTCCGGTAGAAGACCAGCGTGTCCAACAGTATGTCGCAGATGAACCCATCGGAACATATATAAGGACATTCAGATTAACATCTGATCAAGCGTCACGGACTGTAAGCAGATTGCGCTTTCACTTATACGGAACGGGTGTTTCGGACGGCGCGAAAGTAAAAATCAGAAACGTCAAACTTGAAATCGGAAGAACTGCTACGGATTGGGAACCCGCCCCGGAAGATAACGGAACGGTCGAGAGCATTGTGTTCGACAACTTCACGGTTGACGAAACGAACGACAACGCTTCTCAGATAATTCTTTCTTGTCTGGACAACGCAAAGCGGTTTGAACGTCCGTACTCGGAAAGCAATCTCATCTATCCCGCAAGCGTTGACACAATCGTCCGTGATGCTTGCGATACGTGCGGTGTTCCGCTTCTTACTACGGCAATTCCGAACGGCAACTATATCGTTCCGTCAAGACCGGATAACAGCGGTCTGACGTTCCTCAAAGTAATTTCTTGGTGCGCACAGCTTACTGGAAATTTTGCGAGAATCAACAATCACGGGCAACTTGTTGTCGGGTGGTACGATAAGTCAACCTTTGATGAAACAACGCTTACGGGCGGTACGCAGAACGGCACAGAATGGACGATTGAAGACGATACAGCCGATAGCTACCATCACATCGTGTCGTGGGGAAGTCTTGTTACCGGAACAGATGATGTAACAGTCACGGGCGTTAAAGTTGTTGCTACGGATGCCGACAATGCGGAGTTCACAGGCTTTTCGGGAAATGACGGTTATGTTCTTGAAGTTAGAGACAATGACCTTATCGGAGTTTCCGATGTGCAGACCATAGCAGACAAGATTGCCTCAAATGTCGTAGGGCTGAACTTCCGAACATATAGCGGTGCTTGCCTTGGAGACCCGACTATTGAATCGGGCGACCTTGCATGGATTACCGATAGAAAAGGGCGGTCTTATCGTTCTTTTGTTTCCGGAACGTCTTTTAAACTCGGTCAATATCAAACGATATATTGCGGTGCAGCTACGCCGTCTAAAAAGGCTTCTACAAGCTATAACGAGTCCACAAGGGCAATTGTAAAGACGAGAGAGGCTATCAGAAAATCTCTTACGGATTACAATTCGAGAGTATCTTCCATGGCCGAACTGATTGCCCGTGGTTTCGGAATGTACTTCACTTCCGTAACGCAACCTGACGGCTCAACAATTCCGTACATTCATGATAAGCCGACACTTGCGGAATCGAGCTTTATTTCCTACATGACTTCCGAAGGAATCATGATGGAGTCTGACGGTCAGACAACTTCCGCAGTAGATAAGAATGGTAACGCTCTCGTTAATACGCTTACGGCGAGAGGTATCAATGCCGACTGGATTAATTCCGGTGCAATCTCAATCAGAGACACGAACGGCAACGAGACTTTCTATGCAAACTGCCTGACAGGCGAAGTCAGAATCAATGCAAGTTCTTTTTCACTGACGGGTTCGACTATTCAGCAGATAACACAGACTGCGGTTGACAATGTTAAGGTTGGTGCAAGGAACTTACTGCTTAACAGTTCGTTTTCGGAAGGTTTTGATAAGTGGGGCAAAAATGCGCGGTGTGATTTCGTAACGGAAGATGGGTATCCGTGCGGTCATATATCGGGCGGTACGGGCACATACACGATAAAACAAGCAATCCTCGAACGGATTAAGGACGACGAAGCCGACCAAATTTATACCGCAAGCGGTGATATAAAGCTCGTGAACTATGCGGATAACACAGACACAACCATTCCGCATCTCTCGTTTTATCTCACAGGTTATTATCTCGACGAATCCGGCAATAGCAAGTGGACTGGCGCGACGCGCGTTGGTGGAACTGTCGGAAAATCTTCACATAGACAATTCGTACCGTTTAGCGATCAAGGATGGGTTCGCGTGAACTATGTTTTTAAGTTCGCTAAAAAACCATCTGAAATGACCGACATGGCGTTCGACATTTACACCCGAAATTGGTCGGGCGACTTATATTTCAAAAACCTTAAACTTGAACGCGGTAATCGTGCTACTGACTGGACTCCTGCACCGGAAGATTTACAGACAGGAATTTCCAATGCAGTAAATACCGCAAACAGTGCTAATGCTACGGCGAATTCCGCTAATACTACGGCACAGCAAGCACTTAATGTTGCATCCTCGGCAGGTGGTTTGATTGCATATCTCGATAATGACTATCAGACTGTTCCGACTAATGCTGACGGCACGTACACGACATTTCCCGAATGTACGTCACAGATAACGGTCTTTTACAACAGTTCAGACGTTTCCTCACAGTGTACTTATTCGGTCGCAAAAACGGACGGCGTAACAGGAACGTGGGACAGTACGACTCGCACCTATACGGTCACTGGCTTGTCTGTTGATTCCGGTACGGTGACAATCTCTGCCGCCTACAATAACATTTCGCTTAGCAAGAAATTCACTATCGCAAAAGTGAAACAAGGTATTTCCGGTACGGATGGCAGAGACGGTGCGGACGGCGACAACGGACGCGGCATTTCCTCAATGGAAGAATACTACGCTATATCCGATTCAAACAAAACAGCTCCTACGTCTTGGAGCACAAGTGTTGTTCTTCCGACTGCCGATAAACCTTATCTGTGGAATTACAACCGTGTGATATACAACGACAACACACAGGAAGACTCGGACGCAAGGGTAATCGGTAATTACTCTAAGGACGGAAAAGACGGCACAAAGGGCGCAGATGGTGAAGATGGACGTGGAATTAAATCCATTACGGAACACTACGGGCTGTCAAACTCCATTGACGTAGAACCTGCAACATGGTCTGATACGATGCTCACAACCACAACGAGCAATAAATTCTTGTGGAACTATGAGACGATCGCTTATACAGACAATACGTCTGATGATACTTCCAAACGTATCATCGGAACGCACGGTGCAACAGGAACGGCGGCTTACAATTATTCGCTTCTCTTATCGGACTATGCAATTGTAAAAGATGCAAACGGGACACTTACTCCATCAAGCATCACTATGACCGGAAAGAGGGTGCAAGGCACAAAAACTCCGGCGAATTACGCAGGTCGCTTTAAAGTCGAGGTTTCTACTGACGGAGAAACTTATTCTGTGGCATACACATCTTCCGCAAATGAAGCTACGCATTCTTACACGCCTACTGACGGGGTTAAAAATATCCGTGTTTCGCTTTATTTGGCGGGCGGTACGACAACGCTTCTCGACTCTCAGACGGTTCCGATAGTAAGTGACGGAGAAAACGGTGCTGATGGTTTCAGTCCGTTAATTTCCGCTGATAAGGTCGATGGAGTGACTACGGTTGTCATTACCGATAAGAACGGCTCACGTTCAATCACAATCAATGACGGCTCAAACGGTGCTTCTATTAAGACCGTAACGAACTATTATTTAGCCTCGGCAAGTGCAAGTGGCGTAACGACTTCAACGAGCGGTTGGACGACCAATCCTACGGCAACGGCGGCGAAAATCACAGCTTCTAAGCCTTACTTGTGGAATTATGAAGTAAGTAAAGATAGCAACGGAAATACGATTGCCACGACAAATCCGGCCATCATCGGTCATTACGGTGCGGACGGCGCAAATGGCACGAACGGAACGAACGGGCGTTCAATTAAAACTGTTGTTAATTATTACCTGGCTTCTGCTTCAAGTTCCGGCGTGACAACTTCTACGAGCGGATGGCAATCAAATCCGACAAATGCAGTCATATCATCTGCAAAACCTTATCTTTGGAATTACGAGGTCTTAAAGGATGAAGACGGTGCTACTGTTACCACAACGAATCCGGCAATTATCGGACATTTCGGCAAAGATGGTACAAACGGTACGAATGGCAAGGACGGCATAAACGGTGTTGACGGAAAAGGCATTGTTTCCATCGAGGAATATTATGCTCTGAGTAGTACGACAACGGCTCCGGCTACTTCTAAGTTCTCAACTGCCGTAAAGACTCCGACCGTGTCCAATCGGTATCTGTGGAATTATGAAGTTATCACTTATACCGATGAATCGGCTACAACTACTGACAGACACATTATCGGAGTATACGGCGCAAGCGGTACGAACGGGCGTGGGATTACATCTATCGTTGAACATTATGCGCTGAGCGAGACTGAAATTGTTCCGGCTGATTCTGAGTTTGGAACGGAAGTTAAAACTCCCACAACTGCACTTCCGTATTTGTGGAATTATGAAACGGTCACGTATTCCGACAATACAACTGAGGATACACCGAAACACGTTGTAGGTATTTGCGGTCGAGACGGCGTAGATGCGTACACTGTCATTCTTACGAACGAATCTCACACGTTCGCAGGTGGCACATCTGCCGCAGTTGCATCAAATGTTACTTGCGGAATTGTAGCTTACAAAGGCGGCGAGGTTGTTCCGGCTAAGATTGGAACGATAACAGGCCAGGTCACGGGTCTTACAACCAGTATTCAAAATAACGATTCAACAAGTCCGTCTGTTATCATCAGCGTAACAACGGCAATGAACACAAAGTCCGGCACCCTGGCAATCCCTGTTACGGTTGATGGAAACACGTTTACAAAAACGTTCTCGTGGGGTCTTGCCCTGAACGGAAAGAGCGCATATAACTATGAGATTCTTTCTACGGTAAATGCCATTATCAGAGATAAGGATGGCAACATCTCTCCGAACGTCATTACTTTCACAGGCCGCAGAAATGCAGGGACTTCTGCTCCGGCTAACTACGCAGGACGGTTCGTTATTGAAACAACGGAAGATGGCACGAACTGGACTACCGATTACACGTCTACTGCAAATGAGGCTACAAAAACCTACAATCCACCTAAAACGGCAAGTGCCGTAAGATGTACACTTTACCTTGCGGGCGGTACGGCTACACAGCTTGATACGCAGACAATTCACGTAATCGAGAATGGTCAAGATGGTGTCAGTCCGACTATCACAAGCTCCAAATCGGGCGGTGTTACAACGGTGACAATTACCGATGTGAACGGTTCTCGGTCACTGAAAATCAATGATGGTGCGAACGGTGCATCGGTTAAAACGATAACCAACTATTACCTTGCGAGTGCAAGTGCAAGCGGTGTCACTACGACAACTGCCGGTTGGTCTACAAATCCGACAAGTACCAATGCCACAATGACAAAGGATAAGCCCTATCTGTGGAACTACGAGATTTCAAAAGACTCAAACGGTACGACTATAGCGACGACTTCTCCGGCCATTATCGGTCGGTATGGAGTAGACGGCAACGGTGTTTCATCCATTACGGAATATTACGCTGTCAACGCTTCTACTACGGCTCCCGCTGACTCGGCATTTTCAACTACCGTAACCGCCCCGACAAAATCAAAACCGTATTTGTGGAACTACGAGAAGATAACATACACGAACGGCACAACTGCTAATACGGGAAAGCACATTATCGGAGTTTGCGGACAGGATGGTGTAAGTCCGACACTTGTAAGCACGAAAGAAAACGGTGTTACAACTGTAACGATCACTGACGTAAACGGCACAAAGAAGCTGACCATTAACGATGGGGCGCAAGGTGCTTCGGTAGACTCCATCACGAATTACTATCTTGCAAGTGCATCCGGTTCAGGTGTTACAACGTCTACTTCCGGATGGACAACAAATCCGACCGCTACGGCTGCCACAATGACTGCCACAAAACAATATTTGTGGAACTACGAGGTCACAAAGGATGCAAGCGGTAAGGTAATTTCAACTACATCCCCTTGCATTATCGGAAGATACGGTCAGAACGGCGCAAAAGGCGAGAATGGCAAGGACGGCAAAGGAGTTTCCTCTATTGCGGAATACTATGCTTTAAGTACGGGAACGACCGCTCCCGCCGATTCAGCTTTTACTACGTCAGTTAAGACCCCGACCGCAACCAACAAATATCTTTGGAACTACGAGAAGATAACCTATACGGACTCAACGGTTGTAAGCACGTCAAAACATATCATTGGTGTTTACGGTGATACAGGTGCAGATTCGTACACAGTCATTCTGACAAACGAAAGTCACAGTTTTGCAGGTGACGTTTCAAATGCTCTTGCTTCGTCGGTAGGTTGCTCTGTAATAGCTTATAAAGGCACGACACGAATTGCCGCTACAATAGGCACAATTACGGGACAGGTCACTGGCCTGACTACAACGATAGCCAATAACGGTACGACAAGTGCGAAATTCACAGCGAGTGCGACAACGAACTTGAAGACCGCAAGCGGAGTTCTTACAGTTCCGATTACAGTTGACGGCAAATCCTTTACAAAGACATTCTCGTGGAACGTTGCTTTCAAGGGCGCAAAGGGTGAAACGGGTACAACGGCGAGAACGTATTTTCTTGACGTTACCCCGAAATCAGTCAAACTCGGCGAGTCTCTTGAATTTGCTCCGAAAACGATCACGGCAAATGCTTTTTATCGAGACGGAGAGTCTACGGCGCAGACGGCATATAGCGGAACGATTCTTGTACAGGCATGTGTCGGAGACAGTTGGAGTCAGATTAAGTCTTATTCCGGTTCAAGCGTTACACTGACGCTTAACTATACAGAGGCAACAAAAGTATCTGTTAGCGGAAATACGGTAAATCTTCCGCAGACCGCTACGGCGCTTAGATTCCAACTGAAAGCTACGAGTACGGCTACGACATTTTTAGATCAACAGGAAGTTATCATTCTTATTGATGCTTCTTCACTCACACAGGAAATAGTCTTTAATAAGTTGACAAACAATGGCGAAACACAAGGGCTGTTTCTTGAGGGCGGCAAGGTTTACCTTAATGCGGAGTACATCAAATCTAAGACGCTGAACGCACAGCTTATGTTCGGCGGCACACTTATTCTTGGCGGCAAAAACAATGCGAATGGGCTTCTGCAAGTGCGGGATGCCGATAATGTAACGAGGGTAACTCTCAACAACGAGGGAATTACGGCGGTCGCAGGTAAAATCGGCGGTTGGACAATCACAAGCAATTCTATCCGGAAAGAAGTTGAGGGTGCATCTGATAATGTACTAATCGGTTCTACCACAAACAATATTCTGTCAGTTGGTGCTACATGGACTTCCGGTGAGGCTTCTGCGGATTGGGCGGGCGCACCGTTCAGAGTCACAAAAGACGGTAGCATGTATTCCAAAAAAGGCACTATTGGCGGTTGGACTATTGATAATGTAAAATTGTCCAATGTAAGCAAGAACGGCAAATGCGCTATGGTGCGAGTGCCACCAGGGGCAAGTGACAATACCGGATACTGCTTGGCGTTCGGTGGAACAGACAAAACTTTCAAGTCATTCAAAGATGCGGTATTCCGTGTAAGAGAAGATGGTTACTTGGTTGCACAATCAGCGTCCATCGAGGGCAAGTTTACGGCTACAGATGCGAACGGTCAGACCGTAATGATACAGGAAGGTATTATTTACGGAAAGATTAACAATACGCAGACCGGATTTATTGATATGTCCGCTGAGTATGCAAGCACTGAGGGCAGCGGTCGTAACATCGTTATCAAAGGTGGTTACGGCGTCAGACTGAAAGCAGGTAATAAAGTGACCATGGATATTGCCGATACTCCGACTATTACAGTAAACCGAAACGGTCTTACTGCCTCATCGTTACATGCCTCTAACGGCTTCAACGGATGGGTGTGTCTGCCTATTCAGATGGTGTCGGACGGCACTGTTTACGAATATGCCCGTGTGAGGGTCGTAGACGGCGTTATACAGGCGTAAGGGGTATTGAGATATGTATTACTATGTTATAAAAGGCAAACGCAAGGAAAAGGTTCTTACGGAAACAACGGACAGTGAGGGTGTAGTTACCCTCACGTCTTCCGTAACAGAGGTTGATGACAAAGAAGTGGTTCCGTGGGAAACAGCCGTGGAGTATATAAAAGACGGCTACAAAGTCTACATGGTCAACGACAACGGCGAGGAAGAGGAAGTTGGCCCTCTCATTGAAGAAGATATGGGAGAGGAAGTTGTGAATCCCGAACCGCCGTACAGTTCTGCTACTGAGACTGAAATCGGTGACACTCCCCTTATATCAACTACGGAAGAAACGGTCACGGTTCCTCAGAGTGCAAGCGCAACGAACAGGTTAGAGTATTCCTTCACGCCTACAAGGAATGGATATACTTTGCTCGGAATTGTAGGATACCGAATAATCGGCTCGTCCAACTTATTTCCGTACAGACTTGCTTTTGAAGGTGGCACAGTCAATATAGGACTCAGAAACATATCATCCACAAGTGTAACTTCCGCAAATGTAATGCTCAATCTTTTATGGCTGAAAAACAAGGCGGTTCAGCAAGGAGAACAGTCAAATGGATAAATATTCACAGTGCGAAATCAGCGCAAATATAGCTTTTCGCTCTCTGATTACGGAGAACGGATTGAATGCAGTACAAGCAACACACATCCTCAACGGGATGCTTGTTGAATGGCAGAGAGAAGCGTTATTTCAAACGCTTATTAATAACAGTGAAACACCGAACAAAGAATCGGTTGAATCAGAAATAGACAACTAATCATGAGAGGTAGTGCAAATGAAAGCGATTGAAACGGAAGTTATCTCCATTGATGGAAACGGAGTACGGACGGTACGGGCGTTGATTATCGGTACTTCAATGCCTAATCCGCTCCCGACAACGGGCGAGGGCATTGAGGGGTTGAATCCGACAGATATTTTCTCGGCAGGCTCCGTAATTTTCTGCCCTGACGATTGGTCTAAGGCAGTAGCTAACGCTAACGGCATTTTCAAAAAGAAGGGGTGAAAGTATGAATCCTATGGATTTTTTGAGCGCAATGATTTTCGGCGGCGATGGCGGTTCGTCGAACGTAGAGGATTTGTCAACAAGTGGTGGTGCGTCTGACTCCGGTAAAGTCCTTGCGGTTAATAGCAACGGGAACATTGAACCTGTCAATCTTTCTGTCGGTCAAGGCACGGTTGCGGTAGACAAGACCTTTAAAGTCACCGGAGCGGCGGCTGATTCTAAAGCTGTTGGTGATGCTATTGATTCACTAAATGGATCTTTAGGTTCCTTGTCAGACCTTGAAACAGAATCAAAAACAGATTTGGTATCAGCTATCAACGAAGCCGCTCAGAGAGGTTTGTCCGACGATGCGAAAGCTACTTTACTTGCTTGTTTTCAGCACGTTGCGTGGATAGATTCCCATGGGCAAGATTACTATAATGCACTACAAAACGCTTTGTATGATGTTGCTATTGTATCAATATCTGCAATTTTTGATTCTGGTGGACAGACTATATATACGGATGATGATTTAAGCTCATTAAGGCAGTATTTGACTGTCAAAGCATTATATGAAACAGGTGTATCAGTAGTCGTCACAAGCTATACTTTATCCGGTACGCTTATTGGCGGCGAAAGTACAATAACCGTATCATATAACGGAAAGTCTACCACTATTAAAGTAAACGCTATTGATTTTTATGATAAATTTGAATGGGTGTATTCAAATGGCGATATTGTAAAACTTAATGGTACATTGGGTATTACAAATGGAATACTAAAAAGTGGAACTGGCTCCCCGTATATAAACTCAATGAGACTTTTTTGCGTAACAAAAGGCAAAGCAACAGAAATACAAGATACGTCACCGGCTGTTTATTTAATCCCTGTTCCTAAAACAGCAAATAATGTCTCGGTAAGTGTTGTCGCAAGCACTATTTATATTAGGTGTTCAGTATATAGATATGACCAAACAACAGGAAAATACGAACTTGTTTTTGGAACGGCATGGGCGCAGGGAAGTACATCAAGAGCGTTCACGGCGGAAAATAATTTGTATCTGGCAATCCTGTTAAAAGCAACTTCTGACGGGGAGACGGCATTTGTTAATGAGCCAACAGAAGTGACGGCAATATTTACGGAGGATTAATATGAGTGTATTTAATATTAATGGTGAACCTTTAATAAGTATATTCAGAGTGTGTGCGCTTAATGTGGGTAATTTTTCGAATGGGGAAAGTGGAGACCCCGCTGGCACAGACAGTATGTATAACAAGTTTCTGGAAACTTTTAGAGAATGTAATGCTGATATATACATGTTTTCAGAATGGGATAAATACTATGCAGGCAATACGACAAGCGAGAGTGTTTTTGGATTTCTGAAGCCGCATAGGTCAGCGTATATTCTTGAGGGTCAAGGTGAATACCCTGGGCAGGCGATATACAGTGATTATAAAATCATGTCTGAGTATCACGAAACGTTCAATCAAGATGCGCCATATTATTTTATTGATAATGCTGTGGAGGTTGATGGAAAAGAAATCCACTTAATATGTACTCATTTCACATGGAAAACACAAGAAAAACGCCAGTCTCAAATTCGCCAAATTATGGATTATATTACAAATAATAATATCGCTCATTACATTATAGCAGGTGACATGAACTTGGGTTTGCATGGTCAGGACGATAGAGAACAGGATACTGAAACAAAATTTTTAGTTGCTCGTCAGGACGTAGACTTGCTGGAAAGCAATGGAGCAATATCAGCTCAAGGCGGAAAGTGGGGACTTCGTGATAAAGACGGTTTTTTAAATACAGCGGGTCACGGTGGATGGGATGCGGCTAACACAAACATGTTTGATAATATTGTAATAAGTCCGGCTTTACGATTTAATAACGTTTCTGTGATTACTACAACGGCAACTGACCATGATGCGATCGTTGCAGATATAACGTGGGCTTGATAGTAAACTAAACGGGCATTTAGACCGTTAAACAATTTAATATTTTAAGGTAATAAGAGTACTCAGGTCAACCCGTAAGCCTGGGTGCTTTTGTTATGTAACTCATTAATTTTTGGGGTACATCTTCTTATAGCATCTTTGTATGTGCTTTTTACTTGATTATGGGTAGGAATCTTGCGGTTCTTGCCCTTTTTTATTTTGGAGATTTAATATGACACAGAAAGAATGGATTGCAAAGATGGTCGCTCCGGCTCAAAAGGCTTCTTCTATTTTCGGCTATCCTGCTTCTGTTTTGATTGCACAGTCCTGTCAAGAAAACGGGTACGGCTCCGACTCAAGCTGTGACGTTCTCACGGAAGTTAATAACGTTCTCGGCATGAAACGTGAACTTCTAAATTCGACATGGGTAAGCGATTATTGGAATGGGGATTACATCACGAAGAGGACTCCTGAGTGGTACAACGGCAGAATGACCTACATCTATGACGATTTCCGAAAATATGATTCGCTTGAAGATTGTTTCTGTGATTACTGTAACTTCATGCACGATGCGAGATATTCTGTTCACGGCAAATACAAATATCGTGACGTTCTGAGCATGAAAGACCCCCAGATGGTCATTACGGCGGTCATGGAACGTGGCTACTGCACAGACCCTAACTATGCAAATGCAATCATGAATATCATCCGTAAGCACAACCTTACTCAGTATGACATTGCGGAAAAAGAGGGGAGTGAGAAGAAAGTGGTAGAAAAACCGGAAATCATTGACAGAATTGCAGAGAACGAATGGCAGGTTCCGTATCACAATGCCAACGATACGTTGTACCTTGCTATTCATTATTTGGGCGTGAACGGCGAAAATCCTGATCTCTACGGCGGTGGCTACGGCGGGCACTTCTACGTTTCAAAGAGTGGACAATGCTATCAAGCGGCGAAAGTCTCTGACGAAATATGGCACGTAGGCAAGGCAAGCTATAAGTACATCCATCCGTATGCACGGAATTATAATACCATCGGTATCGAGTGTGCGACATTTACAAAATCGGGCAGGAACGACGATGATGAACCGTGGTACTTCACGGAAGAAACGCAAGAGGCTTGCGCACGTTTGGCGGCATGGATTATGTATCACTATCATATTCCGATGGAGAATTTGTTGAGGCACGGGGACATCACAACAAAACATTGCCCGTCCCCTTACATTGATAACCCCGGAGACGGCTCTAATTGGACGTGGGGACGCTTCAAAGAACGAGTGGCATACTATCTTGGGGGTGGAGTTTCCGAGGCTTCTACGGTGCTTACAGAGACTCAGAAACTTGTTAAAGCAGGGCAGGAACACTCCATCAACTTTACAGGTGTCCGCATTGATACAGACGGCGTGAGAGGGCGTGAAACAAACAGGCAGCTTGTGAGGATTTTACAGCACGGAGCAAATCTTGACGGGTGGAGTTCCGTATGCAAAAACGGCAAATTGGTTGAGGATGGCATCGTTGGAGAGCAGACAAAGCTTGCATTCCGGAATCACTACATCAAACTCGGTGAGACTCAGTATATGGTTACGGCGGTTGAAATTATCTGCTATTGTCTTGGCAGAAATCCTGACGGTGTTGAGAGTCCGGGTGTTTATGGAAACGGTCTTGCAACTGCTCTCGGTGGAGTTACATATCTGTCGGGCGAGGACATTCTGAAACTGCTGAATTGATCGTTGGATGTTCTTGCTACGGAACCGATAAATCAAAGGGCGACCATTACGGTTGCCCTTATTTTTTTGTCCGGAAACCTACGTGAAACCTACGGAACTACGTTCGCGCCTTGCGTTTTTGGCTTATTTATGCGGTTTTTCAAGGGTGTAAAAATGCCGGCGGTGGGACTAATTAACGTCCGTTTTGTCGAGCTATGTAGACTTCTGCAACGATTTTTGCTGATTTTTGCTACACAGGTCTACACAGGTCTACACAAAAACCTACGGAAAACCTACGGGGTAAGGTGTCCTAATTTTGGGACAACAACCGTACCGACTCCAATAGTTTCCTGTCTGCCGTCTCCATGTTTTTCGTTACATGGAAGTACACTTGCCTTGTTGTTTCGGAGTCCTCATGCCCTAATCTTCTTGAAATTACTTCAAGCGGAATGCCCTTTTCCGCAAGCAAAGAAGTGTGAGTGTGGCGCAATGCGTGTGGTGTAAGTTTCCGACCAATGACTCGTTCGGTATTCTCTTTTAGATATTTATTGTACGCATGGTAGGCGATATAGCCGCCGTCTTCACTTGGAAAAAATATCTCAGAAGTAGCCAAATCTTGCGATACTTTCCATTCCTCAATCTTTTCTACAACTTCTCTCAGTTCCGGCTGAATGAATACTTCTCTTGTCGATGATTCTGTTTTGGTGTTATGAACCAACGTCTTCTCAGCGAGATAGTAAGTCTTGTTTACAGAGATAACGTTCTCAATCGGATTCCCACTGTCTGTTACTACATCCTCTTTGTTCAGAGCGATAAACTCTCCGATGCGGAGTCCGGACAGAGCAAGAAATTCCGTAACCAATTTCCATTTTTCTACTTTCATGGATGCAAGCAGTCTTGCTAATTCCTCTGAGTCCATAAATTTCTCCAATAACTTCTCTTTCGATTTCACGTTGTGATAGGTCTTAATGCCGGAAAGCCAACCTGCGTCACTGACGTATCCGTTCTGGTTCGCCCATCTAATCATGGCCTTAAAGCGCACAATTCTCTCGTTGATCGTTCCGTTCGATTCTCCGCAATTCCGAAAGCAATCATTCACGTAGGCAGCGGTGAGAAAACTGACCTGTGTATCTTCTCCCATGATTCGGAGTACGGCTTTCATCTGTTTGTGATTCCGACTCCATGTGGATTTCCGAACAGACAAGTCTTGCTCCTGATCGAGATTATACCGGCTTATCAGTTCCGAAAGTGTCAGTCCTTCATTCTGTGAGGGGGATACTTCCTTCAAACGACCTTGTATGCGCTCCTGTAAGGCTCGTAGAGCGGTTTTTCTGCTTTGGACGGTATTTTTATCGAGTGTGACTGAAACCGTCCTTAAAACCCCTGTTTTCGGGTCTCTGTACGATTCAAAAAATCTGGTCTTGCCTTTGGGATTGTTTTTATCTACCGCCTGAGAGTACATAGCTTATCCCCCTCTTTGTATTACAGGAACCACGGCAAGACAAATATGGCAATAATGATTAACACAACGACTCCGAGAATGATTCCGGCATACAGGTATAATTTCGCTGTGTACAGAACAACTTTCAGAAATTCTTTCACTTTACCTGCGCTCCTTTCGATTAGAATACCGTTGTGAGGCTCGTATAGCCCCGTAGAGCGGTTTTTATTGCGTTGGTGAGGAAATTATCGTCTAAGGGGGTAAAACGCCTTAAAACGGCTATTTCAGAGAGGGATTCCGAACTAAGACCTTTCCTTCGGAGTTTCCGTAGCAAAAACAACGGACGCTCACGTTCGTGTCGCTTTTCCGTTTCGCTCCGCTCAACAATGGTATCCGGTCTGCTTTTATTCTGTCTTTCTCTTTCTTTCTGACCTTCTATCAACTTTTCTTTTAGTGTGTGGCTAAAGCCACACGCTTTTCTTTTTCTTTATTCTTTTTCTTTACTCTATATTTACTATAACCTTAAATACTTTACTATATCCTTAATCTTTAATATTATAGCTTAAACTATACTATATACTCTAAGCTATACTATAACCTTAAACTTTAGTATAGTATATAATATATAATATAATATATATAAATATATAAAGATATATAAGATATAAGAATATAAGATATAGATATGTCGAGTTACAGAAAACTTCGTTAATTGTCTGAAAATTTATCTAAATCACTCTGTCAGGCTGTCTACCCGGTTTTGCTCGGAACCGAAAAAGTCATGTCCTAACTCCGCTCGTCTGTTATTCCGTCTCCACCTGGATTCAAGTTGCCGTTTGATTTTTTCGTGGTCGGAAGTAACTCGTTTCAACCATTCGGAGACTTCCTTCTTTCCTCGGTATATGGCAACAGGTCTTGTGTTTGTTCTCGGAACAAGGCCGTGTGCCTCGGCTTCAATTTGTTGTACGGAAAGCCAGTCCTTCTCAAAGTCGTGGTTCTGAATGTGGTCCAAGGCATGGAGATAGGCTTCTTTCTGCCGTTCGGAAGACATCTTAGCGTTAATCAGGATCGTGTAGCTTCCATCAGGATTTTCAACGCACATCTCATAGCCTTTAGTGTTCGGAAAATTCACCAGAAAAACATTTACGACTTCATCCATCAGTAATTGTTCTTATCCTTTCGCTTGAAAGCAAGTGCCATTTGTAAAATAGCATCGAGATCATCTTCTTCGAGGTCGCTCTGAACGTCGAACAGGGCTTTAAGTTGGGTGTTCCCTCTGATTTTGTCGGCAAGTTTGGCAACTTCTCTTTTCTCGTAGTATTCGGGAGAGTGTTCTTCTAAGAGGTCGGACTTCTCACAGTGGAAGTAGTTCGCCAATTTTTCAACATTACCCATTCTCGGCATTTTCAAACCGGATGTCCAATTAGACAGCGTTGAGAACGGAATGTCCAAATCCGCAACAAGATTTGCCGGAGTCTTCTCATGTTCTTCCATTATTCGGTTTAGATTGTCGGCAAAAATCCGCTTGTTTCTGTCTTCACTCATTGCTTTATTCCCCCTTTTCTTCCTTGATTACAATGTAACTCTAAAGAGAAGTGGTTGCAAGAAAAAGTTTTATTAAATTCGCTTTTAGGGGTTGACAACTTCGCTTTCGGGGGAGTATTATAAAACACGTCACAAGCAAACGGGCAACAACAGAAAGGAGTGAGAGTTTGAAAGTTAGCCTAAAAGCTATGAGAGTCCATCGTGGGCTTAGACAGGCTAAAGTGGCAGAAAAACTCGGTATTTCAGTGGATCGTCTGAAATATCTTGAGGGTGAAGAAGGCTCAAGAAATATGACTTACGAGAATCTGCTGAAATTCTGTGCGCTTTACAACTGCACGGTGGATGATATTTTTTTGCCTATCGACTACCCCGAAAGCGAAGTAGAAGAGCGAAGTGATTAAACAAGGGGTGTCGAAATGGAAAGCATCAATGCCGGAAAGAAAATCAAAGATACAAGAGAAGCGAGAGGACTTACACAGGAAGAACTTGCGGTGTTGTTGGGATATTCTCACAGAAGTGCCGTGAATAAACTTGAGTCGAAAGAATCTCTCCAAACAAGGACGCTTGAAAAAGTAGCCGACGCATTAGGAATCTCATTCGGAAAGTTGATGGGGTTTGAGTGACGCGGTATGGCAGGCGAGGCAAGGCATGGCGAGTTTAGGTTTGGTACGGCGTAGTCTGGCATGGCAGGTTTGGCAATTAACAAGAAAGGGTAAAAAACATGAAAGCAACGATAGAAGACAATAACGGCAACACAAATGTAATTGAAGCTGACAGCATCATCGTAATTGCCGGAACGAGAAACGGCGATAAAGAGAAGATGGAAACCGGAATGATCGGCAGTATGAGCGACGTTTTCTGGCGTTTCGTTCCGCAGGAGTTGTTCAAACTCGCATCAATGTCCGTTCCCAAGAGTTCATTTATCGGAGAATCAAAGGTCGTTCGTGAAGCAGCCCGTGTTCTTGCACTGACAAACAACCTTATGAGTGCGTCAAAGAAGAAGATGGAAGAAATCATCGAAAAGGCAGAACCGAAAGAAGGACTTGCGATTCTTACGGCAACAGCAATGGCCTTGGGTGGCAAGCCTAAAGACAAAACCGATAAAACAGAATCCCTTGCAAGCCTCTTGTCTGGAATCTCCGACATTACAAGCTAAGAGGTGCGACATGAAGGAGATAAAGTCTACAAGAGATTACCGTGTCGCTCTTCACTGGTTTGCATACGGTTTGAAAGTGAAAATCTTCACAGATGCCGGAGACACGTTCGAGGCAGAGAATGATGGAGATATTTGGAAAGCGAAGGGCGATGCCGAGTTCATTGGATTCGAGGTGTAGTATGAAGCTGAAAGAATTGCTTGATAAGACGAGTTATTCGTTCGTCAAGATTGGTTCGGAATCTGGATTTGTTTATTGCGGAGTGCCGGACGAGGACGAAATCGCAAAAGTCTCCATGGAAGAATGTGCCAAACTCACAAAGAGCATTGGTGAGTGCGTGAGAAGCCTTGTGGATTGCGAAAACCCGCTTGTAGACAGGGTTTGCAGTGCCACAAACAGCGAACTCAAAAAGTTCCTGGAGTTGCGTGGCGAACTTAGAGGAATCGAAGACTACGATCAGTTGTCAAGAGCGGTGCGAAAACGCAATAAGGTCGTACTGTACAATTTCATTTCAAAACGTGCGAGTGCCGTAAAACGCATTCAAGACTTGGCAAAGGACTTAGCACCGTGGATAGGGCTTCTTGAACGTGAAGTCGTGGAAAGCTACGAGTCATTTAGTGAGCCGGACACATTAATCATAATTGTGGAAGGTCACGAGAGAGGCTTGTATTGGGACAGAGCGGAATACGAGAACGGGGTAGCGAGTGATGAAGACACCGATGTGTAACACCTGCTACCACGCAAGAATCACTGACAACGGAAGAATAGTTCATTGCCGGAACCCGTATTTGATGGACGGCGATTCGCTCAGAAGAGAGAAAAGGTATATCTCGAAACCGAACAGACCGGACCGATACGATTGCGAGTTTTACGAAAGTGTAGAGGACGGTCTGAAACGGGAATATGCCGAGATAAAAGGGCAAGGCATAAAGGAGTGGTTCTGATGAAACAGTTCTTAACAATTTCCGAGGCAGCAAAGGAATTTAATCGGAGCGAGGCTACAATCACAAGGACGTTGAAGAAAATTAAGTCCATGCCCGACCGCTACGATGAACTGAACTACATCGGAAGTGGTTCAAAGGAACTTATAAGGACGGCTTGCCTTTTAGACTACTGGAAATATCAGGACATGCTTGTTACTTATCCGGAACTTGCGCCGAAGTACATTCCGTCAAGGTACGAGATGGCATTTGGAATCACGAACGAATATCCGACCGCTAAAGAGATTGCAACTGAGGTATTGAGGGTAATCAGAGGGGAGTGAATATGACAGACATTAAAAAAAGCCTGAAACGATGTGCAGAATCGTTAGAGGCTTGGATAAAAGAAGATATAGAGAGTATACGTGAAGAATTTGCCGGAGTCAACATTCTGATTGCGATTCTTTATTTTGGAAGTTTCGTAGGGCTTATTCTCAGCGTTTGCCTGATGGGAGTCAACGGAGATTTGTTCTGGGGATTTTTCGCTCTCTTATTTGCCGTGGTGGTGCTGATCGTTGGCTATTCAACCGGAGCGTTTTAAAAATTTTAGAAGGGAGACAAAGAGAGAAATTGAAGCTGAAAAAACTGATTCTGGAAAACTTCAAAGGTGTCCACTCACTTGAATTTGATTTCGGAGACAGGACACACATCATCGGAGAGAACGGTTCCGGCAAGACAACATTCGAGACGGCTTACTTTTGGCTGATGGCTGATGTTGATGCGGAACTTAACTCCAATCCAAATGTCCGTCCGAATGGTGCGGATGATGGAATTGTCACGAAGGTCACAGGAGTCTTTGGTTTCGATGGCAAGGAAGTAATCATCGTGAAGATGCAGAAGGTCAAGACAAAGGCCGGAAGTGACGGCAAGGTAAAGACCACAAAGACCAATTCGTATGAGGTCAACGGCGTTCCGAAAGCGCAGAGGGACGTAAGCAAGTATCTCGCTGACTTGGGTGTAGATGAAGAGCATTTTCTTGCGCTGAGTCACACAGACATGTTCTTGAAGGGCATGACGGAGAAGAAAGCGAGAACCGCTATCCGCAATACGCTTTTCGGAATGACAAGCGAACTTTCCGACAAAGAAGTTGCCGAAAAGACAGGGATGACCGAGATGGCACAGCAGCTTGAAAAGTACACGCTTGAAGAAATCGTAGCCATGCAGAACGCAACGAAGCGCAAAATCAATTCCGAGTACGGAAAGAACGGCGAAGTTATCGACAATAAGATTGATGGTCTTAACGCAGGTAAAGTTGAGGTTAACCTGGAATCCGCAAAGGAACAGTTTGAAAAGGCTACGGCAGAACTTGAAGGGTACGAAAAGGAACTTGCGGAGCTGAACAGTTCCGAAGCTAATGCCGATGCCAATGCAGAGATAAGCAGACTTCTCGAAGAAAAGCGGTCACGTCTTGAAAAGATTGTCAAGGAAGTCAACGACTTCAACTGGCAGAATCGCGGTAAGAAGTCCGAACTGACTATGAAAGCCGATGCACTTGCCGGACGTATCGCAACGGCAAAGAGAAACGTCATTGATGCGGAATACGAAGTTCAGAGAATGGACAAAGCCGTTAAGGACGAACAGGAACGCTACAAGCAGGTCAAGGCTTCTAAGTTCGACGAGAGCAAAACTGTTTGCCCGACGTGTAAGCGTAGATACTCCGAAAAGAAGGTCGCTGAAATCAAGGCGAACTTTGAGGATAACAAAGCAAAGGAACTTGAGACAATCACAGCGAATGGCAAGAAGTATGCCACACAGCGCGACAAAGCAAAGGAACAGGTCGCAGAGTACAAGCAGAGAGTTGCGGAACTTGAGACTGAACTTGCAGAGGTCAAGAAACAGTTATCGGAGATTCCGGAAGACAAACTGCTTATCCGTGCGGATGAAACGACTAAGGCAATCGACGTTAAGGTTGCGGAACTGAAAGCAAAGATGCAGTTGGCAAGCGACGTTCGGAAGAAGGAACTGATTGCTAAGTCAGCAGAAATCCGGTCACGGCGTGACAGTGCCATGAAGCGCATTGTCATGGCTGAAAACAATGAACGTATCGACGCTCAGATTGCTGAGTTGCAGAGGAAACGGAAAGAGTACGAACAGGCAAGGCTTGACTGTGAACGTATTCTTGATGAAGTCAAGCAGCTTGAAATGAGGAAAAACGAACTGTTGACGGAACAGATCAATTCGCATTTCAAACTTGTCAAGTGGGTGCTCTTTGAGACACAGGCAAACGGCGAGATTCTGACAGATCGTTGTACGCCTTACGTTGATGGCAAATCAATGGTCGATGAAGCGAATACCGGCAGAGTGATTCTCGGAAAACTCGATATTATCGAGGGGTTGCAGAATTTCTACGGCGAACGCTATCCGGTCTGGCTCGATAATGCAGAGGCACTTACAAGCAATACATCGGAACGGATTCAGCTTGATACTCAGCTTATTACACTCAGTGCAGTTGACGGCGCGAAGTTGACGGTGAAATAAAGCACGGCAGGCAAGGCGAGGCATGGTCTGTCGGGGATAGGCTCGGCAAGGCGAGGTTTGGCAGGTGGGGCAAGGCATTGTCTGTCGGGGATAGGCTCGGCAAGGCGAGTTGTGGCACGGCAGGTGTGGCAAGGCGCGTTACAGCGTGTTGTGGTGAGTTCAGTTATGGCATGGCAAGGCAGGCAAGGTGGGGCAAGTCATGGTGCGTCGAGGTTTGTTGCGGTTTGTCGGGGATAGGTACGGCAGGCGAGGTGTGTCGAGGCACGGCGAGGTATGTCAAGGCGGGGTGTGGCAGGCTCGGATAACATAGCCAACAAAATATGCAATCGGGAAATCCCGAAATAAAAAAAGAAAGAGAGAGAAAAAACATGGCAACAAAGAAAGCAGAAGCGACAGTTCAGATTCTTCCGGTAGAGATAGCGACAGCGCGAATCAGAATCGTAGGCGATTCTCCGCTTATCGTTCATGCGTGGAGCGAAAAGGCGAAGCGTCAGATGCTTGAGACTCAGCAGAAGAAGACAAAGAATAAGGCAAAGGAAATCCGCAGACCGTTTGACGAGTTCGTCAACAGCCTTTATTGGCTCACTGAGAAGCCGGTGGCAGATAATGACGATGAACTTGCGGAACTTTTCTACAAAGCAATCGAGAACGGAGCGAGGTTCGGTTTTCCGGTTGGTGCGATCAAACAGGCGGCGAACAGTGCGGCTTATCGGCTCGAATGGGTCAAAAATCAGATGTCGCTCCGTGGAACGTACTTCATTCAGACAGAGGACGGCGAATATGCCGAAATCAAGGGTTGCGTACCGGAACAGAGAGAAGACATGGTTCGTATCGGTATGGGTTCCGCAGACTTGAGATACAGAGCAGAGTTTTCGGATTGGTACATTGACTGCGAAATCAAGTACAACAAGAACGGCGGTATGACTCTTGAGCAGATTATCAACTGCATCAACGCAGGCGGTTTTGCTTGTGGCATCGGAGAGTGGAGACCGGAGAAGGACGGAACGAACGGCATGTACCATGTGGAAATGGTTAAGTAAGCAATCCTCTTGAAAATAAATTGGCACGGTTCGGAATGGTTAGTTGTGGTACGGCAGGTGTGGTGAGGCTCGTTCCGGTGAGGTAGGGCATGGCGCGGTGATGCGTGGCAGGCGAGGTCAGGTAATGTGAGGCACGGTGCGGTGAGGTTCGGTGAGACGGGGTTCGGCACGGCAGGCATGGTAAGGTAAGTCGCGGTTTGGTCAGTCGGGGTTGGACAAGGTTCGGCAGGCAAGGTTAGGTGAGGCAAGGTTCGTTCCGGCGAGGTGGGGCTTGGCAAGGCAGGCTTGGAAAGCCAGAAAGGAGTTGATGTAGAAGTTGGTAGGAATGGTCGCAAAGCAGTATTCATATTTAGTCAACAAGTACAAAGTACCTGCTGATGTTGTCGGAAAGACAATGGAGAAAATTGAAGAAAGGGATGGAAAAGTTACCAAAGAGTCATTCTTGGAAGAGTCGCGTCCGGTGAGTTCGCCTACACACAATATGTTTGAGTGGAACGATGCGATTGCCGCTGAGAAGTACAGACTTGAACAGAGTAGCGAGATTATCCGAAACATTCAGATTGAGATTGTCGAAGTTCCGGCAAAAGAAGTTCAGCTTGAAATCAAGACGGTAACTGCTGATGAACTGAGAGAACAGGAAGAAAAGAAGAAGCCGATTTACGCAAGGGCATTTGTGAACACGGTCAAGTCAGACTTGAAACATGCAGGTCAGTACAGGTCGATTGACAAGGCACTCTCCGATAAGGAAAGCAGAAGGATCGTTCTTGAAAATGCGCTCTATGAGTTCAAACGGCTTGCAACGAAGTACAGTTTCCTCAAGGAATTGGAACTTGTCAAAGATGCAATCGAGGAAGTTGAGCAGAAAATCGAGACCGCTTAATTTTTTTCAACACTGTTATATACGTAATAGAAAGGAGCGAACAGAAAATTGATTGAAGTAAAGAACGGAACAATAAAGGTTGCAGGTAGCAAGGTTGACCTTATGGCAGACTACTCAAAGATTACGAACGCATTAATGAAACTGGATGCGTTTGACAAAGAGGACATTGAACATGCCGTGAAAGTCGGTCTTATGACGGAGAAGGAACTTGATAAAGAGATTGAAAATCTCACGGCTAAACTTGCGAACGAATTGAAGGAAAAAACCGATGGAGAACGCGAGGAAACCGGAGATAAGGCAGACGACGAGATCAAGAAAACAAGCGACACGATTGTTGCAAAGTTTATGGAGCGTATGTGATATGGCAGAACAGCAGAAAAAGGAATTTACCACGGCACTCAGCCAGTGGTCAAAAGAAGTTACGGGTCTTGTTACCCGTGACTTCGAAAGCGTAGGCGTGTCATTCGATGAATACGCAAAGACATGCGCCATGAACGCAATGAGTTCAATTTTCAACCTGGTTCAGCAGACAGATAAGGCGAGTCTCAGCCAGATGGACACAAGCAACATTCGTGAAGTGGTCGCACAAGCAGCGTCGCTGAAACTCAACGCCAACAGTGTTCCGAGAGAATGCTACTTTCAGCTCCGGAACAAGAAACTTGGTGACAACTGGGTTAAGGTCGTCGAGATGGGTATTGAAGGAAATGGTAACGATGCAATGCTCCGTAATTTCGGAGTCGATGTCAAGACGGTCTATCCTTGTTGGTTAGTCAAGGAAGGTGACGCATTTACTTATCCGAAACGCAAAGGTCTGAAAACGGAACCGCCGGAATGGGAAGAGAAGGGACTTTCGAACAAGGTCGTCAGGGTTGTCTATCCGATCCTTTTGAATGACGGAACGGAACAGTACCTTATCTCCGAGAGGGATAGTGTCATGGTGAATCTGTTTGCTCATGTTCGGAGCAATCTCACAAATGAGACGTTCGGTATCTGCGAGAACGTTCGCAAGGCAACTCCGGAACAGAAAGAGCAGATTGAAGCAAAGAAGGAAGAGGTCTACGAAGCACTCCGCAAATGCAAGACGGTCGATGAAAGGCTTGCCTGTGAAATCGCAAGACCGTACATGTCCCCGGCTTGGCTCGATACACCGGAAAGCATGATTATCCGTAAGATGCGTAACAACGCTATACGGAGTTTCCCGAAGGATATGAATACCATTGCAAAACAGTCGATGCTTGAACTTGATGATACATACAAGGCTACCCGTGAGGAAGTTGAGGTCGAGGCGAACACCGTAGACTTTGAAGAAGAAGGGGAAGTCGAAACCGTAGAAGCGGAAGTGATTACGGAATGAGTTGCAAAGGATGTGCAAGACGGTATGTAGGTTGTCACGCTGATTGTGAGGACTACAAAGCGTTCAAACAGGAAATAGAGGAACGCAAGAAACGTGAACGTGAATACCACTTACCGCATTATTACAAACATGAAATGGCAAAGCACGAAGCCGAACGGAAGAGAAGGAAGTTGCATTATGACTGAGATATATGAAGCAGGAAGAAGAAACGGTAAGACGGTTGAATCTATCGCAGAAGCCGTAAGAGAAGCCGTTTGTAAGGGTGTTGATGCAGGAGTCATTAAAGCTCCTGTGCTTACTCCGGTGTATGTCGGAATGGATTCGGCTATAAATCCGATATATAAAGTCAAAGCCGATGGATTTGCTACGGGCGGTCTTATTCCGAAGCCGAAACCGGAAGTTCGCTTTTGGGAAGACTGCAAGATTCAGCGGAACGGCAAGTACACGACGGTTATCTGGAAGGACGGAACGGTAACGAGGGTTACATGCCAGGACTCCGACGAACCCGACGATTTACGAGCGTTTGAAGAGGCACTTGCAAAGAAACTGTACGGAAGTCGAACAGCACTCAAGAAATTCGTCGAAGCGAGAACGGTTGATGTGGCACGCAAGAAGGTCGGCAAGAAGACCTCAAAGCGTTGGAAGAACGACAGAAAAAGACGCGAGAATGGTGAAGTCATTGCCCGTGACAGCAACGGCGTGGAACTGAAAGCAGGTGATACGGTCTATATCAAGGATTTCAGTGACGTTGATTGGGGTAACAAAATTTACCGCATTGATAAAATCGGAGATTGCGCGATTGAGGTTGGAGAGGGGGTTGGTTATCTTCCTTCCGAGTGTTTCACGAAGGTCAGAACCGAACCGCCGTTCAAGATAGGCGATTGGGTGGCAATCACGCCGCCTAAAGAAGGTGAAAGCACTTTTGGTTTCACTCTTGATTACATCCGTGAACTTGCCAAGAAGCCGTTCGAGGTACTTGGCGTAAGAGCGGATGATGTATTGGAAGTGAATCACGTAGTTGATAATGAAGAACGCACGATATACATCAAAAAGGATTGGGTACGCAAAGCATGATACTTTCATGTGCCGGAAGTAATTCGGACGGCAACTGCTATTCACTGACAGATAAAAGCGGTCAGGTGCTTTTGATCGAGGCAGGGGTATCGCACGGGAAACTCAGCAGATTCTTGCATTGGAACATAACAAATGTTGTTGGATGCATAGTCACTCACAAACATTTAGACCATGCTGCTTCTGCCTCAAAACTGAAAATGATGGGCGTTGAAACATTCTTGCCGTTTGAACTTGATGAACACCGGAAAGAAGTTACTTTCGGAAATTTCAAGATATGGTCGTTTCCGCTAACAGCGTCAGACGGAAGATTCGTTCACACGAACGGTGACGGGACGGAATGCCCGATATTCGGATTCCTGATAGAGCATGATGAAATGGGTAAGATGGTCTACTTAACAGACTGTGAGTTTTGCAAATGGAACTTCAAACGAACAAGGCTTAATCACATGCTTATCGGAGTCAATTATCAGGAAAAATACGCACCAATAGATGATGCAAAGAAAGCACATGTTATTTCGGGACACATGAGTGAAAAGACCGCAATCGAGTTTATAAAAGCCAATCAGACAGACGCTTTACAGACGATTATATTAGGACATTTGAGCGAGTTTTCATGCAATGCCGAGGAATTGTTGGCTAACGTCAAGAAAGTGGCTGAGACAGGCGTTGATGTGCGTGTAGCAGTGCCGAATATGGAAATTGAACTGAGAAAAGATTGTCCGTTCGGATAATCGGAAAAGAGGTAACGGATTAAATGAATATATGTATTCACACAGGCAGATTTGCGAAAGACCCGGAAGTGAAATACGGTCACACGAATACGGCAGTTGCAATGTTTACACTTGCGGTTGACAGAGATTACAAGAGAGAGGGCGGTGCAACGGCAGACTTTCTGAATTACAAAGCGTTCGGAAAGACCGCTGAGTTTATCGAGAAATATTTCCACAAGGGAACAAAGGCCAATATCACGGCGCAGTTGCAGAACGACAACTACAAGAAACCGGACGGCACAATGGTTTACAGAGACACGTTGATCGTGCAGAAAATCGAATTTGGCGAAAGCAAGGCATCGGGAAAAGCGAATAACAGCGCAACAGAACAGGCTCCGGCAAGTTCCGCAGATGATTTCATGTCGATACCGGACGGCATGGAAACTGTACCGTTTAGCTGATGGGAAATGCTGAGAAGGTATACGGAGTTTCCTACGGAACGATAGACGGGAAACGGTGTAAACCGACAAATCTATATGGCTATTGCAAAGCACACAAGGGAATGCTCACGTATCCGCTTGCACAGCTTCACCGTTGCAATTGCCGGAAAGACGGTGAACCGTGTATGCACTTCATCAAATTTGATCGGATAGACAACACATATCAAAGTGAACTTAAAGGCGAGGAATTTAGAGCAAGTCTTGGAAAGAAGGGTAAAAACAAAGGTGGACGCAAAGAGAGAAAAACATCCGACACAGTGTCAAAGGCTCTTGGAGTATCTTCTGAATCGCAAGCAGATAAATCCCTTGGATGCATGGACGAAGTTGGGGATTTACAGGCTGTCAGCTCGGATAAACGACTTGAAGAAGATGGGGTACGGGATAACTTCAACAAGGATAGATGTAGTCAATGCTTTTGGCGGAAAATGTTCTGTAGGGTTGTACGAGTTTACGTCTGTGCCGGAAGGGACGGTGAGTGAATGACAACGGAAGAATTTGCAAAGGCACTTAACGACAGAGGTATTGAAACCGAGATTGATTCTGACGGAATTGTGGTGATGCTCTTGTCCGAAAAGGAGTTTGAGAAGCACATGAAATACGCAAAGATTGTTTCGGAAATCGGATGGAACCGTTCTTGGGGAATGCGAGTGAAGGGAGAGAAGTAAACATGTCTGACAGACTTACATCGGCAGTTCGTGAAAACGGAATACCTTCTCTTATATGTGACGATGATTACAAGGATGCAATTCGCAAACTTGCCGATTACGAGGACAGGGAAGAAGTAAACAAGGCGCAGTTCGTGACGAAAGAACAGCGTGAGTTCATTGACGCAATTGCGGAGTGTATTATGGAATCAACCACAAAGAATGATATTGCGCGTTACGCACATGAATTTGTCGGAGCGTGGCTGATGATTACAACAGGATGGGATTCTAAGCAGTGAGTAAGGTAGACAGAGAAAACGAGGGACGCTTGCAGGGGCTTGATATGGCATACAGGATCGCTTGCCGAGAAGAGGGTGAAAATTCCCCTACGGCATTGGCCATTCGGAAAGAAATTCGGTTCCGCAAGGCAAGCGGAGTAAGCGTTCCGGTAACAAAAGATGACCTCGCACGGGCCTCAACAGAAATTAAGAACTTTACCATTCAGACGATATTTGCCATGAGCATGTTGATTCTGTGGGAAGAGTTTGGATTCGGAAAAATCAGGCTCGGCAGGTTCAAAGAGCATTTCGATAAATATGCCGATTATTTGATTGAGGACTCAATTGACTGGTTGGACGTAATTGACGCACTCAAAGTCGGAGCGAAAGTCGAAATTGTACTCCCGTCTGAATTAACCGGAAAAGGCGGTGATAATTTCGGATGAAGATAGCTGTTGACAAGAACCAGTTGCAGAAGGGAAGTCACGCAAGGTCGAACGGATATAACCACCGTAGACTTAGGGATATGGGGCATGAACTTGTCCCAATCCCGTTGCCCTATGGAGACTATTGTTTGGTTACAGAAGATGTGCAGGAAACGATCGAAAGACGTGGGAGCAAACTCAAAAAAGCTGATTTGGTCGGAGATATAAAGGTTGCAGTTGACCGTAAAAACTCCATTGATGAAATTTGCGGAAATGTCTGCTCCACTACTGCATCACATGAGCGGTTTCGTGATGAATGTATACTCGCTCAAAAATGCGGTTGCAAGTTCGTCATTCTGGTCGAGGATGACGAAGTTAAGTCACTTAATGACTTAGAGAGATGGGTTAATCCCCGTGAGAAGAAGTATTTCGTTATGAAAGCACGACAGGATAAAGGTTGCAAGCTGAAATATCCTCTGCCGAAACAACCACCTGCGTCCGGTAAGACACTTGCTAAAGCGTTACGGACGATGCAGGAAAAGTACGGCATTGAGGTCGTGTTCACAAAACCGAAAGACGCTGCACGGGTGATGGTAGAACTACTGACGGAAAGATAAGCAAATGGATTACAAAGAGTTTTTAAAGACAAAAGCCATAGTTGCTACGCCTACCGGATTCGACATTGATAAGTCGGAATTGAACGACAACATGTTTGAGTTCCAAAAGGACTTATGCAAGTGGGCTTTGAAAAAAGGAAAGTCAGCAATTCTCATAGGGTGCGGTTGCGGAAAGACAATCATACAGCTTGAATGGGCGCATCAAGTACATGTTCATACAGGAAAGTCAGTGCTGATACTCGCTCCACTTTCCGTAGTGAATCAGACAGCAAAAGAAGCCGAGAAGTTCGGTATTGAAACAGTACATGTTTGCAGAACACAAGCCGACGTAAAAGACGGTCTGAACATAACGAACTATGAAATGATTGAGCACTTTGACGTATCTGTGTTTTCTGGAATTGTGCTTGACGAATCATCAATCCTTAAATCGTTCACTTCAAAGACGACAGGACAACTTACGGAACTGTTTCGGAAGACTCCGTACAAACTGCTTTGTTCAGCAACAATCGCTCCGAATGACTTCACTGAGAT
>Ga0326513_10000481_pt1 | contig 33699 bp, 45 predicted proteins | sample 2_2465_0518_D_FD_203654 | JGI IMG/M metagenome (GOLD analysis project Ga0326513, IMG submission 203654) | Bovine rumen microbial communities from UC Davis, California, United States - 2_2465_0518 | ecosystem: Host-associated > Mammals > Digestive system > Stomach > Rumen | place: USA...
TGCTCAAAATTCTGCGCCGAAAGGACTGGGGGAGCGAAAAATGGAATACGGCATCGACTATCTTCGGGGGAAGCTCGCACGCAGAAGCACGCGCGTCGATCTGCGCTACCGATACTACGAGATGAAAAACAGGGTGCGAAGGATAACAGCGCTTATCCCGCCCGAATTCGCGGGAATGACCTACACCCTCGGCTGGTGCGCGAAGGCAGTGGATTCGGTCGCAGACCGCATGGTGTTCGACAGGTTCGACGGCGATGATCTACTGATGAACGAGATATATTCGCAGAACAACGCGGACGTTCTCTTTGACAGCGCGGTGCTTTCGGCGCTTATCTCGTCCTGCTGCTTCCTCGGCATAGACCGCGGCGCGGACGGCTATCCCACTGTCGAGTGTATCGACGGGGGGAACGCCACGGGTATCATCGACCCGACAACGGGCTTGCTGACCGAGGGCTATGCCGTGCTTAAGCGCGGCGAGGAAGGGCAGCCGCTGCTTGAAGCGTATTATCTGCCCGGCAGGACGCTTTACTACGAGAACGGCGGCAAAGAACCGACTGACGAGCTGACGCACCGCGCACCCTATCCGCTGCTGGCACCTGTCATTTACCGCCCCGACGCACGCCGCCCGTTCGGACACAGTCGAATAAGCCGCTTCTGCATGGACATAACGCAGAACGCGCTGCGGACGCTGCTAAGGACGGAGGTAGGCGCGGAATTCTACTCGATACCGCAGAAATACGTTGTGGGGCTTTCGCAGAAGGCAAAATTCGACAACCACGCGGCGACCCTTTCGAGCTTTTTGAAGATAACCAAGGACGAGGACGGGGACAAGCCCACTATCGGGCAGTTCCAGCAGCAGAGCATGACGCCGCACCTCGACCACATGAAAATGCTCGCCTCCATGTTCGCGGGCGAAACGGGGCTTACCCTCGACGACCTCGGCTTTACGACGGGCAATCCGCAGAGCTTTGAGGCGATACGGGCAAGCCACGAAATGCTCCGTCTTACGGCGAGAAAGGCGCAGCGCAATCTCGGCGTGGGCTTTCTTAACGCGGGGTATCTTGCGGCTTGCGTGCGTGATGATACAGCCTATGAGCGCCGCATAATTGCCAAGACCAAGCCCGCGTGGCAGCCGATATTCGAGCCCGACGCGGCGGCTATGGGCGCGATAGGCGACGCGATCTACAAGGTCAATCAGGCATACCCCGACTTCATGGGTGAGAACAATATCCGCCGCCTGACGGGGCTGGAGAGTGACGCACCGTGAGAACCGATGAGATAAGAGCGCGGCTTTCGGCGGCGATACGCTCGGACAGCCGTGCGGCTGCCATACTCAAAAAAATAGCGGCGGGCAGGGCAAATTTTTCCGACACGATGGAGTATTCGCTGATCTCGGGCAGACTCACGGGGCGGCAGCTTTCGGCGGTCGTCACCGAGCTTGCGGAGGGCAGAGAGGAGCTTGCCGAAGCGCTTCTCCGCGACCGCTACGACGACATAAACGCCCGCTGTGCGGAAGTCCAGACGGCTCTTGATGATAAACAGGGCTTGCACCTTGCACCGCAGAAAGCGGAGTTTCCGAAGGAGCGCACGACGAAATTCACCCGCTCGCTCACTGACCCGACTGTCAAGGACGAGACGATCAAGCGCCGCGCCCGCAGCGTTTCCGAGAACATCACGGTCACATTCCACGATGATTTCATCAAGGAGAACGCCAAGTTCCGCGACCGTGCGGGGCTGAAATGCTATGTCACGCGCAGCACGAGCGGCAATTGCTGCCCCTGGTGCAGCGACATCGCGGGGCGTTACCTCATGAGCGAGCAGCCCGAGGGCTTGTTCGGTCGGCACGACAACTGCGACTGCACGATAGTCTACGACGGTCAGGTGCTCCGCGGGCAGCCGGGCGAGAACGGCAGGCGCGGGCGGAAGTGGGCGGAGGACAAGCCGAAGGTGGAATACGCCCCGCCGAGGAAGCTGTCACGCGCCGAAGCCGAGAAATTGCAGGCGGAGAATTTGCCGAAGAGGTTGACAGGCGGCGGGAATGGTGGTATAATTAGCATAAACATAGATGAACTTGTTCCTTGCTTGCGGGATAATCAAACAGGGGAACTTGTGCAAACAGAAGTGCGCAGAATCCGAAATTTTTCTGAACTGCGTGAATGCACTCCCCGTCAAGGCTGGGATTTTCCGTGGAACAAGCCTCCACGTGATTCTGAGGTTTATGCGCTTAGTGTAGCAGGCAGTAAAGAAATCGAGGGTTTGATAGCACTTCGCGTTGAACAGCGCAATCAAGCTGTTTATATGTACTGGGGCAACGCAGCTCCTCACAACCGAGTGACAGAAAGCAATCCGGTAAAAAAATTCAACGGCGTCGGCGGTCATTTATTTGCAGTTGCAATTCACCGGTCTTTACAAAGTGGTCTTGGTGGATATGTATATGCTGATGCCGCTAACAAAGAATTGCTTGAGCATTTTGTTACCGAAAATGGAGCTGTTCCGATTCCCACGCATGACCGCCCGTATAGGTTTATAATTGAGGGAAAAGCCGCGAAGACGATCTTTGAATCTTATAACTTTGATTGGAGGTAAAAATGCTATGAATGCGGATCAAAAAAGAGATATTGACGTAGATAATTACCCAATAGGTATCAAAGATTCAGATTATGTTCCTCCATTAGAGTTCAATGCTCAAAAGCTCATCGAGTATCTTAAATCAAGCGGAAAAACTTTTTCCGAATTGACTGAGGAAGAACTAAAGCAACTAAAATGATTCGACTAACCGCTCCCGAGCATCGGAAACAAAACAGCAGAGGAGCTTGACAAGATGGTTGAAGAATGGAAAGAGAAATTTCTCAAAGAACACCCTGAAATTCAGGAGGAACAATAGGGGAATTATTAAAACAAGGATATGTGGTATGTATGGATAATTTCAAAGCAGTCTATAAAATCTTATCAGCGCTTGAGAAAGCTATGGACTTTCCGGAATTTGATATAGAGCAGATCAGTGCCGCCAAGTTAGGCGTTTCGCAAGAACGTTGGTCGAGATACATTGAAATGATGGCTGATGTTGGGTATATCAAAGGCGTTCGTGTTTATGAAGATTTGACAGGAGAGATGACCGTTGAAGATGAAGGGATTCGTATAACTCTCAAAGGTCTTGAATATCTACAAGAGAATCCGACTATGAAACGCATATATCGAACACTTAAAGGTGTTAAAGAGATAGTTCCGTCAGAATTAAATGAATTGAACCGCTAACCGCTCCCGACACTTCGAGGGCGGTTTTCTTATACCCGAAAGGAGCTGACCCCATGACCGACATTCACAGCAACATCGAAATGAGCAGTAAAGAAATGCTCGCATACCGTAAGAAGATCGAGGACGACAACCCCGGTTACACAGTGACCTACCTCGACATCAACGTGCAGGGGGACGACGTGGAGCTGACCGCGATACTTTCGGCGGTCAAGTTCCAGCGCATACGCCGCATAACGGGGTACCTCGTGGGCGATCTCTCGCGGTTCAACAACGCCAAGCGCCGCGAGGTGGACGACCGCGTGAAGCACAGAATCTGAATCCGAAAGGAGCTGAACCGATATGCCCCAGCCCAGAGCAAGACCCAACCTGCGCCCCGACCACAACGGCACCCAGCGGGCGCAGTTTGAATCCAACAAGAAAAAAATATACGCTACACAGGAGGTCTGCGGGATATGCGGGCAGAGGGTAGATTTCGCATTCAAGTTCCCGCACCCGCTCTCGCCCTGTATCGACCACATTATCCCCGTGAGCCGCGGCGGGCACCCGTCCGATCTGAACAATTTGCAGCTTGCACACATGACATGCAACAGACAGAAGTCCGACAAGCTCATGACCCTGCCCGAATTTTCAAAGGCTGACGACATCATCTCAAACCGCGAACTGCCGCTGACCTTCGACTGGAGAACCGTCTGAATGGATAAGCGTATCGGCAGGCAGACCCCGACGGTCAGCCGCATTCTTCCCTACACCGATTCCCTCGGCAGCGAGAGCGCGGAGCTTTACAACAGATCGGGCAGGAAGGCGCTCGAATGGCAGGTGCGGCTCATCGAGGACATCATGGCGGTGAACTCCGACGGGCTTTGGACGCACATGAAATTCGGGTACGCCGTGCCCCGCCGAAACGGTAAATCCGAGCTGGTAATAATGCGTTCGCTTTGGGGATTGACCCACGGCGAGCGCATTCTTTATACCGCCCACCGCACCAACACCTCGCGCAGCATATGGGAAAAGCTCGTTGACAGGCTCGCGACGGCGGGCTTCACCGAGGGCGAGGATTTCAAGACCTACAAGCGCAACGGCGACGAGTGCATAATGTGGCTCGCGGACGGCGAGGACGGCGGGGTCATAAACTTCCGCACCCGTTCCACGAAAGGCGGCTTGGGCGAAGGCTACGATCTGCTCATAATCGACGAAGCACAGGAGTATACCGCCGATCAGGAAAGCGCACTCAAATACACCGTTACCGACAGCCGCAACCCGCAGACGATAATGCTCGGAACGCCGCCGACGGTGGTCTCGTCGGGGGACGTATTTTTGAAATACCGCAGAGATGTGCTCACGGGCAAGGAGGAGGACGCGGGCTGGGCGGAATGGAGCGTGCCTTCGCTTTCCGACGCACACGACCCCGAGCTTTGGTACGAAACTAATCCCTCGCTCGGCACGATACTCACCGAGAGGACTATCCGTTCCGAGCTGGGTGACGATCAGACGGACGACAATATCCAGCGCCTCGGGCTTTGGCTGACCTACTCGCAGAAGTCGGCTATCAGCCGCCGCGAATGGGAGAGCTTCGCGCTTTCGGAGAAGCCCGAGCTCACGGGCGAAACGGAGATATATTTCGGCGTGAAATACTCGAAGACTACGCCGAATGTGTCGTTTGCCGCCGCAGTAAAGACCGCCGACGGCAGGGTGTTCGTCGAGGCGATAGACTGCTTCAATATGCGAGAGGGGAACAGCAGAATAATTTCTTACCTGCAAAACCCTCACGCCGTCAGCGTTGTGATAGACGGCGCGGGCAATCAGGATATTCTGAAGGAGGAAATGAAAGCGGCGGAGACCGAGTGCAGGGCGATATTGCCGAAAACAGCCGAAGTTATCGAGGCTAACGCGCTGTTTGAAAAAAGGCTTTTCGCGGGGCTTGTTTGCCACAGCGGACAGCCAGCGCTCACGCAGGCGGTCGCCAACTGTGAACACAGGGCGATAGGCACGGGCGGCGGCTTCGGGTATGCTTCAAGCTCCGACAAGATCGACGCGGGACTGCTCGAAGCGGTATCGCTGGCGCACTGGCAGTGTGCGAGAAAAAAGGAACTGCCGCCGCAGGAGATCACATATTAAGAGGTGAGATAACATGGACAAAAATGAACTTGACAAGATCAACACTCTTACGCGGAGGAATTTCGCGGAGGGCGAGCTTTACACCTTCCCCGTAACGCTCTGCGACAACGACGTTGACCGCGACGGGGAAGCCTTTACCGACGAAGCGCTCGAAAAGCTGGCGGAGCTTTTTGTCGGCAGGACGGGCATATTCGATCATGACCCGAAGGGCAGCAATCAGACGGCGAGGATATACGATACCGAGCTTGTCGCCGACCCCGAAAAGGTCACAGCCTTCGGGGAGCCTTACAGGTTTTTAAGAGGCAGGGCGTACACCGTGCGCACCGAGGAGAACAAGTCTCTCATAGCCGAGATAGACGCGGGCATAAAGAAGGAGGTCAGCATCTCCTGCTCGGCGGGGAAGCGCACCTGCTCCGTCTGCGGGCACGACGTCGGCTCGGGTATGTGCGGGCATAAGAAGGGCGCTGTGTATGACGGGAAGCTGTGCTATCACAGGCTCGGCGACATAACAGACGCTTATGAATGGAGCTTCGTTGCCGTCCCCGCACAGATAAATGCGGGAGTTACAAAGAGATTTGACAAGAAGGAGGAAAAAAGCATGAACGAGTTTGAACCCATAACAACGCAGGAGGCGCTCGACGAGATCGTGAGCTCCGCCGTTGCCGAAGCGGTGAAGAAGTTCGAGGGATACATCTCCCCCGAGGAACACACCAAAGCACTTGCGGAAGCCGCCGCCGCGCAGAAGTCGGCGGAGCTTAAATGCATGAAGCTGAACGCGGCGATAAAGGCAGGCATACCCGTGGAGCTCGCCGACAAGATCGCGGGGGAGGACGAGGACGCGATCAACAAGGACGCGGAGCTGTTCGCCTCGCTGACCGTAAAGGCGGCACATCAGCCGAGACATTTCGACCCCGAGGGCGGCACGCTTGACGGCGTTGAAAAAGCGTTCTACGAAAGAAATCCCGATCTGAAACATTGATTATCAAAGGAGGAAAAAAACTATGGCACACGAATTACAGACACGCTATTCCGATCTGATACTTGCTAAGCTCAGGAAGGAGCTTGTACTTTCGGACGGAGACGTATTCAACAACGACTACGAGGGCGACCCCGCCGCGGGGCTCGTCAAGATACCCGTCCGCGATACCGAGGTGCAGGTATCGGATTACGACAAGGCGAACGGCATTTCCGCCACAAACGGCTCGACCGCCTACATCGACTTCCCGATCACCAAGGATAAGGCGGTAAACGAGACGATAGACGGCTACGACGCGCAGGCTGTCCCCGACAAGCTGGTAGCTGACAGGCTCGACAGCGCGGGCTATTCCCTCGCGGCAAGGATAGACAGCGACGGCGCCTCGACTCTGCTCGCAGGCTCGACCGTTATGAACGTGAGCGCGCTTTCCTCGTCGAATATCTATCAGACGATCGTTGATATCCGCACCGCCATGAGCAAGGCAAAGATACCCAACGACGGCAGACGCTATCTGCTTGTAACCCCCGACGCTATGGCTCTTATCCTTAACTGCCCCGAGTTTATCCGCTCGACCTCTCTCGGCGATCAGACTGTCGAGAACGGCACGGTCGGAAAGATCGCGGGCTTTAAGGTCAAGGAATTCAACGACGACACCGCGGGGCTTGCCATGATAGCCGGGCACCCGAGATTCGCCACCCGCGTGAATGCATGGAAGGTCCCCGTACACATTCAGGACCTTAACGGTTCGGGTAATTTCATCGGCGCGAGTGCTGTTCAGGGCAGAATGATCTACGATCACAAGGTGCTGCGCTCGGCGGCGATACGTGCGGTATACAGCCCCGGAAGTCTGACCGCTTCACTTGCGGCGGCGACGGGTTCGGGCGCTTCGGGGAAGACCGTTGTCACCGTTACCGCGGGCAATACCGGCACGACCTACGCCTACAAGGTAAATCCCGCCGAGCGTGCAACTTATAATCAGAGCGCTTCTGCTTACGGCGGGACTTCTCTGACCTCCGGCACTACGGCTATCGAAGTAAGTGCGGGCGACATCATCGAGGTCGTAAACCTTAGCAGCTCAAAGGTCGTGGCTGTGGCATATCTCACCGTCACCGCCGATGACATAGCCGAATAATGGGCGCGGTTTACGCGGAGGTAAGCGACATCACCGTACTGGGTATAACGCTTACATCCGCGCAGCAGGAAACGGCGGCTGTACTGCTTGAACAGGCGTCGGCAAAGTTAAGGCTGGAGGCTGCGGGCAGAGGTGCCGACATAGACGCGCTTATCGCCGATGAAGTGAGCGGCACGGACTATGCGCTTGCAGTCAGGAACGTTGTGGTGTCCTCGGTCGTCAGAGCGTTGAGCACACTGACCGCGCCTGCTTCGGCGGCGGTCTCGCAGGAAACACAGTCGGGTCTCGGCTATTCGGCTTCGTGGACTTATGTAAACGCGGGTCAGAGTCTGTATTTTCTGCGTAACGAGCTTAAAGACCTCGGGCTGACAGATCAGCGTTACGGCGCGTTGGAGGTGTACGGGAATGGCACTGACGGGGGCTGACATTATCCTTTGGGACGGCGAAACACCCGAAACGGTGCATGATATCCTGATCGGAGAACCCGCAGACGGCGGCAGGGAGTTCACCCTCGGCATACCCAAGGGAGATACTCATGACTGGCTCGACAGGCGTGTGAGCTTCTTCGGACGGGACTTCTGCACTCGGGGCTTCCCCGATGAGGGCATAGAGGCGAATATACCGCTTCGATGGCACAAGAGGGTTCATGTGCGAATGACGGGAACGCAGACCGTGACGGTTTGGGAGAGCGAGAGCCTTGCACGGCATACTCTCGGCTTCTGCGAGGTGTCGGATATGAGGGGCGTGACGGCGGTCAGGGATATGCTTTTGACCGCCGACAGGCTGGGCGTCCGCGTACCCTCGTTCAGCACGGGATATGTTCCCAAAGCGGGCGACCTGATAGCGGCGGGGGACATAGCCTTCGAGCTTACTGCGGAGACTCCGCAGGAGCAGAGCGCGAAAATGGCAGAGTTCCGCATGACGGTCACAGGCTTTGCGGTTGTCGAAACGGTGACGGCGGAGCTTAACGGCGGGGCGTACAATTACACGATAACGGCGAAATAGGGTGGTTCAATGAGACTTAGATTCACATTTGACGGCGGCGCTATGAAACGCCGCGAAAGGCTTTTCGGCAAGGCTCAGACCTACATCGACAGCGAGTGCATACGGCTCATGACGCCCTATGTTCCCGTCGGCAAGCCTTATTTTCATCACTCGGGAAGACTGAGGGATTCGGTCGCAAACCCCGAGGGTGGCGTGATAGTGTACACAGCCCCCTTTGCGCGGCATGACTACTATGCGGCTGTCGATCACACTCACGGCGGCAATCCCGATGCACAGAGAATGTGGTTCGAGGTCGTGAAAAGAAAGCACGCTGCGGAGCTTCTGAATGGTATCCGCAGTATAACGGGAGGCGGCTAAGGCAAAATGAACATCATCGAGAGAGTGAGGGAGATAGTGAGCGGCTTCCCGAAAATAGGGGAGCTTCATCAGGACATCACGGACAGCTCCCCGGGGGGCTTTGCTCTCGCTTCGGTGGGGGACGTGCTTTTGTCCGAGGACGTTATCGGCGGTCAGACCCGTCAGCACAGCTTCCTATTTTACGCGGTCTTCAGCGGTATCAACGATTTTGAACGCATCGCAAACAGCGGATTTCTCGTCGAGCTGGCACTGTGGCTCGAAGCTCACGAGGGCGAAACGGTTGATATGACCGTGAACGGCGAGATCCTCACGGGAGAGATCGCAAGAATACGCACCGCAAACGGTATGCTGCTTGCACTGCCGCAGGATTCCATGTTCGGCGGCGTGCAGTATCAGCTGCAAATAACAGCAGTCTACACACTTGGAAATTGATTTTGAAGGAGAGATATATTATGGCAAAGTTAAAGAGAAGCGCACATCTGCTCTACATCGACGCGAGCTTCGGCGGGAATTCGCCAAGCTGGTTCCTTATCGGAAAGCACGTCGAAGACCTAAGCATCGAGCTCAACCCCAACACCGAGATCACAAAGAACATACTCGACGAGACCTCGGCGGTGGACAACGGCTACGAGCCCTCGACCGACGTGGACACCTACTACGCCGACCCCGACGACGGCACCTTCTACACCAAAATGAAGGACATCGCCATGAACCGCAAGACGGGTGACGACTGCCGCACAAAGGTGCTCGAAGTTCTTGTGGATTCCGATGCTTCCGCCTCGGGCTATGACGGCTACGACGGTTGGACGGAGGACGTGCTTGTGAAGCCTACTTCCTACGGCGGCGCACAGGGCGGCTTCCGCATACCCTACACCATAACCTTTGACGGCAACCGCACGCAGGGCAAGTGGGACATCACCAACAAGGTCCCCACGGAGCACACCTGACGAGGAGGCGAATTTATGAGATCGCTTGATTTTGACAGCGGCATACGCACCTTTGCGGTAAACGGCGACGAGTGCAACCTTTTGAAGATCAACGTCGCCGACGCGAATATGATGAGCCGCTACGAGAGCGCAAGAGAGCGCCTTGACGGGATAGCGGCGCAGTTCAGGGAGAGCGGCGATAAACCGCTTTCCGAAATGCTCTCTCTCGGAGACAGGGAGCTTCGGTCGCTGATAGATCACATCTTCGGCGAGGGCACCTCCGAGCACGCCTTCGGCAGGGCAAACTGCCTTTCGGTGGTGTCGGGCGGGAAATTTCTTTTTGAAGCCTTCCTCGAAGCGCTCACACCCGAGATAATGCGGGAGGTCGAGAGCTTCGCGGCAGCGCGTGCGGAACGCTACACCTCCGAGGTCATCGGGGGCGGCAAATGATAGGCTCGCTCCCGAAAACGCTGACAGTCGACGGACGGCAGCTCGCTGTCCGCTCCGACTACCGCGTGGCGCTAACCATATTGCAGGCGATGAACGACGAAGCCCTGACAAACGGGCTTAAAGCGCAGGTCTGCATAAAGTGCCTGTACGAGGATCCCGAAGAGATAACCAACATCGAAGAAGCTCTCGAAAGAGCTGCGTGGTTCTTAGACGGCGGGAATATCCCCAAGAGCCGCGAGCATTCGTCACGGATAATCGACTGGGAGCAGGACGAGGGTATCATCTTCCCCGCGGTCAACAAGGCGGCGGGGTGCGAGGTAAGGGCGCTTGAATATATGCACTGGTGGACGTTCCTCGGATATTTCGGCGAAGCGGGGGAGGGTCTGCTTTCGGCGGTGCTGTCGATACGCTCCAAAATTGCTGACGGCAAGCCCCTCGATAAGCACGAGCGGGAGTTCCTTCGGCGCAATAAGGCGCTCATCGTCCTACAGACAGCGGAGGAAAAGGCGGCGGAGGAGGAAACGGAGGACTTCCTCAAAACTATCATTTAAGGCGGTGACGGCATGGCTGACGGGTATCTGAATTTCGATACGAAGATAAATACGAGCGGATTTTCGGGAGGGTTAAAGTCGCTGAGCGGGCTTGCGGACAAGCTCAAGGGCGCTTTTTCAAAGATAGGCTCCGCCATCACCGCCGCCTTCTCGGTCGCGGCGGTATCGGCTTTCGCGAAGGAGTGCAAGTCGCTCTACGACGTCCAGCTCGAAGCCGAAACGAAGCTCACGACCATTCTGAAGGAGCACCTTGACGCCACAGACAAGCAGGTCGAGTCGGTGAAGGAATACGCCTCCGAGCTGCAAAAGGTCGGGGTCATCGGCGACGAGATACAGCTTTCGGGCTTGCAGGAGCTTTCCACCTACATTGAGAACCCCGATTCGCTGAAAACCATGAACCGCGTGCTGAACGATATGCTCGCACAGCAGTACGGACTGAACGCCACCGCCGAGAGCGCCGTTACAATATCGACAATGCTCGGCAAGGTGCTCGAAGGTCAGACCTCGGCGCTGTCGAGATACGGCTACAGCTTTGACGAAGCGCAGGAGAAGCTGCTGAAATTCGGCACCGAGGAACAGCGCGTCGCAACGCTTGCGGAGGTCGTTGAATCGAGCGTAGGCGGGGTCAACGCGGCGCTTGCGCAAACTCCCGCGGGTCGTATGAAGCAGCTGTCCAACACTATGGGCGACATCAAGGAGCAGTTCGGCGCGGCGGTCTATCAGCTTGAAGTGCTGTTCCTGCCGCTGCTGAACAAGCTTGCGGATATGCTTGCGCAGATAGCCACCCTCGCGGAAATGGCAGCGGCGGCAATCGCGAACGTGTTCGGCGAGCCCGTCAAGGAGATAGCGGCGGTAACGGCGGGAACGACCGATACAGCCGAAGGCTATGACGAGCTCGCAGAAGCCGCGGGAAACGCCGCGGACAGCGTGACCGGGCTCGCACAGGCGGAGGAAGCGGCGGACAAGCTCTCCGACAGCGCCGAAAGCTCGGGGAGGCTCGCCGACAATGCCGACAGCGCTGCCGAAAGCTACGGGGAAATGGCTGACGCGGCGGAGCAGGCGGAGAAGGCTGCGAACGGGAGCCTTGCGAGCTTCGACAAGCTGAACAAGCTCTCGGATAATTCGCAGGATACATGGCTGCTGCCGCAGTCGGAGAAGGGTGCGGACGGCGACGATATGCTGCCCTCGCCCGAGCGGATAGAGGAGCTTGCGGACGCCGCTCCCGCAGTGGAAAAGGCAGCCGACGCGGTCACGGGCGCAAAGCCGACGGTCGAGAAGATGGCGAATATGCTCTCGCAGACCTCTCCCGCGGCGGACAAGCTCGAAGGTATGCTCAGAACGCTGAAAACCGTCATGGCGGAGCTTTTCGAGCCCGTGAAAAGGGCGTGGGACACCTACGGCGAGGGCGTTGTCAACAGCGCCAAGACCGCTCTCGGGGAGATATGGGAGCTGATGAAGTCCATCGGCGGCTCCTTCGCCGAGGTGTGGACTAACGGCACGGGCGAGGAAACGCTGGGGCATATCCTCGGGATAGTCACCAACATAAACACCTATGCGGGGAACCTTGCGGGCAGCTTTCGCAAGGCATGGAACGAAAACGGCATAGGCACCGACATCATACAGCACGCGGCGGACATCTTCAATATCATTCTCGGACACGTCAAAAACATCTCGGCGGCGTGGGCTGATTGGGCGGGAGAGGTGGATTTTTCGCCGCTGCTTACGGCTTTTGACAGAGTTGAACAGGCGCTGAAGCCGATAGTTGACGACCTCGGCGGGTGGCTGGAGGATATATACAACGACCTGATAATACCGTTTTCGACGTGGACGACCGAAACGCTGATACCGACCGTGCTCGACAGCATAGCAAAGGCACTCGAAGGACTTCACGCGGCGTGGCAGACGGCGTATCCCGTAGTGAAGAAAAAGCTGTGGGACGAGTTTTTGCAGCCGCTTGCAAAGTGGGCGGGTGAGAAATCGGTTCAGCTTATCAAGGAATTCGGCGACGCCGTAAAGGAGTGGGGCGAGAACCTTACCGAGAAGGACGTTGAGGTGTTCATCGACTTTGCAAAAGCAATAGGGGCGATAACCGCCGCAGTAAAGGGCGCGGGGCTGCTGTCGGCGTTCGGTACTGCGCTTGCTAAGCTCGGTACGGCGATAGGACCCTCAATAGCGGCAGCAGGCGAAGGAATAGGTACGGCGGCAGGAGTGTCGATCGGGGGAGCGATTCTCCCCGCGATAATTGCGGGGATAGCGGGTCTCGGTATAGGCACGATGATACGCGACGCGATAGGCGGCGACAAGATCGACGAAGCGCTTTTCCCGATATTCGACGCTATCGTGAAATTCTTCACCGAAACGATCCCGAATTGGTTCGGGAGCTTACAGACCAATGTATTATTCCCGATATATGACAAGTTCGCCGAGATAGGCGGCGAGATCGCAGAGATGTTCTCGGCGGCATGGGGCGCGGTCACAGCCGTATGGGACTTTTTCGAGCCGTATTTTACGATAATAGGCGACTTTATCACGGGCGTTTTCAGAAGCGCGTGGGAGGTCGTAAAGGGCGTATGGGACATCGCGGCGGAGTATTTTTCGCTCGTGTGGGAAAACATCAAGGCGGTGCTTGAAACGGTCGGGGACGTTCTCGGCGGCTTTTTCGTGACGGCTTGGGAGAATACCAAGGTCGTGTGGGAGCTTGCGGGCGATTTCTTCGGCACCGTATGGGACAATATCAAGCTTGCATTTAACGCTGTTGAGGAATTCTTCCGCGGCAATTTTGAAGCGGCGTGGGAAAAGGTCAGGGAGATATGGAACAACACGAGGGAGTTTTTCGGCGGCGTTTGGAGCGGTATCAGGGAGATATTCGGCAATGTGGCCGAGTATCTTTCCAACGTCTTCACAAGCGCATGGAACGCCGTTTCAACGATATTCTCGCTTAAGACCGTCGGAAAGTTTTTCCTGTCGGTGGTCGATAAGATCAGATCGGTCATCGGCAGGGTCATAACCATAGTCAGGGACACCTTCAAAACGGCGTGGGAGCATATAGCCGCGGCTTTCGATCTCGACAACGCTCGGACGTTCTTTGAGAATGTCGCATACGCTATGGCGGAGGGCTTTTCGTATATCATAGATCTTCTTAAAATGCCGATAAACGGTGTTTTAGACCTGTTCAATTACCTCATGGACGCTGTTTCGGCGGGTTTCAACGCCGTAACGGGCTGTATCGAGAGCCTTGTGAACAGCGTCGCCGACACGGTGAATTCCCTCTCGTTTGATATTCCCGACTGGGCGGGCGGAGGCACTCTCGGCTTCGATCTGCCGCACGTCACGATACCGGAGATAAGCATACCGCACCTGCCGAAGCTCGCGCAGGGTACGGTCATTCCCGCGAATTATGGCGAATTTGCCGCGATACTCGGCGACAACAAGCGCGAAACGGAGGTCGTTTCTCCGCTCGGGACCATCAAGCAGGCGCTGACCGAAGCGCTTCGTGAAAACGGCTCGGGCGGCGATATTTACATTTACCTTGACGGCGAGGAGCTTTCCTACAGCATGGAACGCCGTTCGGGAAAACGCGCTAAACGAACGGGAGGTGCATAAATGGCAGGAACGGCGATAACAAATATCCTGACGGTGGACGGGACGGCGCTCCCCACACCTACGGGCTACACGGTCACGCGAAACGATCTTGACGGAAGCGGAACGCAGCGCAGCGAGGACGGCACGCTCCACCGCGACCGTATACGCGGCGGGATATACACGATAGAGGTCGAATGGGAGAATCTTTCGGTCGGAAGGCTCGGAACGCTTACGTCGGCATTTTCGCCCGCTCAGCTCTCCGTGACCTTTTTCGACCTGACGACCTGCTCCCGCGTCACGGCGGATATGTACGCCGCAAACCCCTCGGCAAGCGTGACCACGCCCGCCGCAAATACAAGCGATATGAAATGCTCCTACAGCGTTTCTCTTGTGCAGTTCTGACGGAGGTGTCGATAAATGCTTACAACAGGCAATAACTATTCTCCCGATGACAGGGGCGGGTTTCACGGCACGCTCACTCCGCTCGGACAGGCAGGCGTTACCGTTTCAGACGGAGATACTGTTCTCGACAGCGTAACGCTTACGGAGAATTGCTGCGACAGGAAATTCGGCTTCGGGGCTTTCATCTCGGCGCAGCTCGACATGACGATAAAGCTCGGCGGCGAGCATGATCTGCAATCGCCTCTGCTGACCCGCGCACAGCTCGATCTTTCGAGAAAATTCTTTGACGGCGACGACATCGAAACCGCCGATATTCCCCTCGGACATTTCTTCATAGACGATTCGACGGTAAAGCGCACAAAGACCTCTGCGGCTTTCACGGCTTACGACGCGGCGGTGTGGTTCGACAGACCCGTCCCCGAAAACGCGGAGCTGACCGATGTTACTCCCTATGAGCTTATAGAATACGCCTGCGAAACGGTGTCGGACTGCCTGACGGACACATTCGGCGAGGGGTACACGGTCACGATGGAGCAGACGGCTTCCGACATATCCTCATATCCCAACGCGGGATATACTTTTTCCTGGAAGCATAGCTCCTCCGAACAGCTGACCCTGCGGGATATGGTCTGCGCGGCGCTCGGGATAATGGGCGCATGGGGACGTATCAACCGTTTCGGGCGCTTTGAGATACATCGGTTCGATCTTTCCTCGGCTGTGTACACGATCAACAGCAGCAACGCCGTCAAGCGCAGCATAAGCGATTCGTATACGCGGATAACGGGCGTAAGCTGCGGAAATATCCAATACGGCACAAGCGAACAGCTTTACAGCATAGACAGAAATTTGCTGATAAATTCCGTTCCCGAGACAAACAGAGGATATATCGTCTCGGCTCTCGGAGGGTCGAACAAGGTCACGGGCTTTGACATCTATACTTCCGATGTTTCGTGGTTCGGCGATCTTTCGCTCGAAGCCGGAGACTGTATAGCTTATTCGGAAAACGGCACCGCACACAAGATCATAGCAATGGAAAACATATGGAAGCCTCACGGGCTGTGTACCGTCCGCGCTTTCGGAGTAAACAGCGAGAGCGGCACGGTGTCGTCCGACGACAGCATGGGGAACGGGGGTATATCCGCGGGCGAGGTGGCGTATATCAAAACGAATATCGTCGTCCCCGAGGTTGACGGTATGGAGTTCAGGACAGACCGGAAGATAAATGCCCGGCTTGACAGGCTGTCGCTGAAAAAACTCACCGCCGAAGAGTACGAGGAGCTTGTCGAGGCGGAAGAGACCGACCCGAACACGATCTATACCGTCGTCGGGGAAGACCCCGTGACGGGAGAGCCGACGGTCGAGCAGTATCTCGGAGACACGCATATAAGCGAGGGCGGAGGTGGGGACGACGGGACACCATATCCCGCGGAGATGATATATGTGCTTGATACCGCCTGCTTCGGCTTCGCGGCGAGCTGCTCGCTGCAAAGTGTTTCGGCGGGCGCGGCGTGGGTCGAAGGCTCGTGGGATCGCCGAAACGTCGAGGTGAGCGGCGAAACGAAAGAGATCGTCGTACCCGTGTCGAATGACCGAGCGCAGCGGACGACCATATACCCCGACAGCGATTACTTGTATTTTGACGTGGAATCGGACGAGTATCTGAGCTACACGGGGTACTGCGTTGATTCGACCGGGTACTACATCGGAATGGTGTCGGGGTACACGAAACTGCGAACGACGCCGCAGATCAAGGCAAGCGCCCGATGGATAGCGATCGTGGGGCTGCCCGCAGGCACTGTCGCGGTACACTTGTGGGCGGGCAGGGACTACGGGGCAGCCGTGCGGGGCGATACAGTGTACTATCTCGGATAGGGGGAGAACTATGGCAATAACAAGAGTTTGCTTCACCAAGGCAAACATGAGCGACAATCACGACGCTATAATGGCGTTCCTCGGCACGCTGCCGAGCGGGCTGACTCTGGATTCAAACAATAATCTGCGTGCGACATTGCCGGGTGTGGCAGACCCCGTCGCGGTATGTACGGGCTCTAACGGCTCGGGCGCTATGTATTTCGACTACGGCTTTTCTACGTCGAACGGGCTGATGGTCGCACGGCAGGACGGCGCCGCGGCGTTCGTGATAGCAGCGTCGAATCTCGGCACGACCGCAGCGATTGGGAAAAGCTACAGCGCATCGAACATAAACGCCCTCGATTTGTCCAACTCGGACGGCAGCTTCTCGCTGGACGGCACGCAGATCACCGCGGATATAACGTCTTTCGTGCCGATAGTGCTCGGCGACCACACCTACGCGCCGAAATGCTTTGCCTGCAACACGGTGCAGTGCGGCGGGAGGGCGTTTCAGATGATCGCGGGCGGGCGGAGCTTTGCGTACAGCGGGCTTATCGCGCTGGAGGATTAGGGGGTGAGGACTTCGTGAAATACATCATCATGTTCCTGATCGTGCTCGGGCTGGCGTTCGCGGATTTTGTGACGGGCTACATCAAAGCAAAATGCGCAGACAGGGTGTCGAGCAAGGCGCTGCGCATCGGCGGGCTGCACAAGATCGCGGAGCTTGTAATAATGGCGACGGCGATCGGTCTGACAGTCGGGCTGAACCTGCTCGGGCGCTACTACAACGACACGCGCCTGACCGACCTCGCGGGAATGTTTACGGCGCTTTCGGTGTTTATTTACATCACGATCATGGAGCTGATAAGCATACTCGAAAACTTTGCCGCGATAACGCCCGAAGCGGCATGGGCGGGGAAGATACTCGGGCGGCTGAAAAATTACGAAGGAGATGGGCAGAATGGCAATAACAATGATGACAGATAAGAGCGTTTATTCGTCCCGCGACGACAGCGGTAAGACACACTACCGCGCCCAGCTGATAGCCGACACTGCGGCGGAGCTTGCGGGCGTGACGGAGCAGGGCGGCGTTGTGTGGGACTTCGGCAGCGCTGCGCTGACCGCCGACGGCAAATCCTGCCTGCTTGACAGCGAGGGCGTATGGCGCGACCTTTCGGACGGGAGCGAGGTGAGCGGCACATGACCGATCTGTACGATCTTGCATTCGCGAGAAATCTTTCGGGGGGCAATGCTCCCGCCGTGCTGATCGAAAAAACCGTCACCGCGAACGGCACATACTCCGCCGAGGAGGACAGCGCCGACGGGTACAGCAAGGTGACCGCGAATGTGCCGAATACATATTACGCAGGAGGCATGCTATGTAATCTCACAAGAGAGGTAGATCGTTCAGTTTTCCTAAATGCCGTATCAATGGCTAATTCAGTTACTTGTGAAATATGTTTTAATATAGGTTCAAATGAAACTAATGCGGCAAGATTTATAACACTGTACAATGGGATAAATACATCTGTAGCATTCTGGGAATACACATCCGGCGTTAAAAGTGTTGACCTTATGATCAATGATTCGTGGGTATTAACTGAGCAAAACACTTTTGTTATTCCGGAAGGCGTGCCAACGACTATTTCTGCCGTATTTACACCATCGGGGTGGGTCATATATTTAAACGGCATAGCAATGATTAGCGGTTCTAATGGTTCTTCCGGGAATTTTAGCGAATGTTATATCGGAAGAAACCCGACAAGTGCAAATAGAACCTTGCAAGATACATCGGTATATTCCGCAAGAATATATAATAGAGCATTAAATGCATCAGAAATATCATCAAACCGCACGATAGATATTGCTCTGTTTGGAGGTGATTTATGATGGCGTACATGAATTACGACGAATTCGAGAAAAAGTATCTCGGCAGGGCGGTGGATTTTGACGGCGTGGCGGGCGTTCAGTGCGTCGATCTCGTCGATCAGTACCTGCTTGACTGCTTCGGCATTACGGGCGTTTGGTGCAGCGGCGCTAAGGAGCTGTACAACAATTTTTCGAGCTACCCCGCGCTCGTGCAGGCGTTCGACCGCGTTCCCAACACCGATGATCTTATCGTGCGCAAGGGCGACATAGTGGTGTGGGGCGGCGGCTCGTGGGGGCACGTCGGCATCGGGAACGGCGAGGGCGACAAGAGCTACTTTGTGTCGCTCGAAGAGAACACCCTCGGCAGGCATGAGCCGACACAGCTCGTCAAGCACTATTTCGCCAGCGACATCAGCAACCCGTGTCTCGGAGTGCTTCGCCCGAAAAAGGCAGCCGAACCCAAGCCCACGAAGGAGCTCGATACGTTTATTTGGTACAAGCGCGGCGACCGCGACGACGACGGCGAGCACAACATTTTCTGCATAAAGCAGCGGCTGAAAGGGTTGGGCTACAAGGTGGACGACACGGGCGGCTTCGGCGGCGGCACCGAGGAAGCCGTCAAGGACTTACAGCGCAAAATGGGCTACAAGCAGACGGGCGAGGTCGGCGAGAACTTCGTGCGGCTGGTCATGAGGTAAGCCGCCGTCGGCGGAATGCACAAAAGGACATTATCAAGCCCCTCCGTGTCGTACCTTCGGCGCGGAGGGGCTTTTTATGCTGTAATTTCAAGGGGGATTGCCTTTCTTTTCGTGTCATATCCGTGTCATAAGCCTATGAAAAACGGGTAATTTAAGCGCATTTTTCTTCATTTTATATGTAAAATACTACATAGCCGAAGCAATAAAAAACGCGCTATTACGCGATTTTACGCAATAGCACGTTTTTGTGATGGTGGAGCATAGGGGATTTGAACCCACTCCAAAGCATATCAAAAACGCACTATTTATACATTTTATAATTTTCGTGTCGTACATCGTGTCATATGCTCTTTTTGTACAGATCGGTGAAATAGTCGTCTATGCGGTCGTCTACGGCGCGGCGCTCTTCGCTGAACGTCTCCTGGTACACCGATTTGAGCGTCGAAGTCGTAGACCAGCCGCCCCGTTCCATCGCATACTTGTCGGGCACGCCGAGCATTAACATTACGCTCGCGTTCAAGTGCCGCAGATCGTGGAAAGTTATATCGGGATAGCCTGCGCGGGTCACGCGGAGCTTAAACGACTTGTATATGCTCACGCCCGAGCGCCTTGTGATATACTCGCCGTCGATCTTATCGACCATCTGCTGTATGATCGCGGGCACGCGGAGCCGCCTGCGGCTGTTTACCGTCTTAGCCTCATCCTTTTCGATGTGCTCGCCCTTAACGGTCACGATCACGCGGTTTATCGTCAGCACGCCGTTCTTGAAGTCCGACTTTTTCAAGCCTCTGATCTCCGAAGCGCGGAAGCCCTGCCACATTCCGAGCAGAACGAGCAGCTCCATGTCCGTGCCTTTGAAAATGCGTATGATCTCCTCGGCGGTCGGAAGCTCGCGGAAACGCTTCTGCTTCTTCGGCAGCGTGACCTTGTAGACGAGCTGCGGATAGTACACCGAGATCGTCGCCGAGATCAGCCCGTGCGCGTTGATGACCGTCTTGGGCGCGTAGATCGCGGCAAGGCGGTTTATCTCGGTCTGAATGGCTACGCCGTCCATATCGTCCATGACGATCGAGAGGAACGCTTCGCTCAACTGCACTCTGCGAATGTTGCGGTACTTGTCGAGCGTGGTCGGCGAAAGAATGTTGCTTTTCAGCTCGATGTAATCGTCGATACACTCGCCGAAGGGCTTTTCCTGTACAGGCTTGGGCTTACGGCTTGCCGCCCATGCGTTAGCCTCTGCTTCAATGAGCTGTTTGCCGCGTTTGCCCTTGACCTTAGTGGTGAATGATTTGTATTTCTTCGTTACGGGGTCGTACACCCTGCACCGCCAGCTCCCGCTCGGGAGCTGTTCTGCGTTTACTGCCATAATTTTACTCCTTTCGCGGCGATCCCCCCGAATCATAGCCAAAGGAAATTGATATAGCTTTTGTGCATAGCACTTGACATATCCATGCGGATATGTTATAATTAAGATGTCACAGCTTTTTACTCCTTTCTCTAAGTTGTGTCAATAATATTTGTGTTTGCCGTCCGAGTGTTACCAGCGCTCGGACGGCTTTTGTGTTTATATGCCCCGTATAACGCGAGAAATGCGCTGTACGGGGCTTTTGCTTTTCGGGGCATAGTTTGACGGGTGAAGGCTTGAACGCGCTGTACGGGGCGTTCTCGTCGCTCACAGCGCGAGTTCTGCCTTACCGATAACAACACCAACCGTCCTGCACTCGCCGTGAATGTCTGGGTAGTCGGGGTTGCGGCTTATCAGGCACGTTTCGCCGCGCTCCTTGATGTAACCCCTGCCGTCGTGAATGAACAGCCCGACCGCACCGACGGGAACGTCTTCGGAGAGCTTCACGAAAACAATATCACCGTCGTGATAGTCCGGCTCCATGCTGTCACCGTCAACCTCTACGGCGAAATCGGCTTGATACGCTTCGGGGCAGTCGTAGATACGGACATCGCGCCACTCGTCGGCGTTGTCGAGATCGTAGCCCATGCCCGCCGAAGCCTTCATGCGGTGGCAGCGGGTGAACACTATCACGGGGCGTAAGTCCTCGGGAGCGTCGGGAAGCCCGACGAGCTTGCGGATAGTTTCCAGCAGGAGCAGGCGGACTTCCTCGGGGAACTCGGTGTATCGCCTGATGATCTCCTGCTCCGCGGCGGTAACGTCGAGCTGCTCCGCGGGGCTGGTGCCCGCCATTGCCTTGATCTCGGTTCTGCCGAGAAGGTAGTCGGTGCTGACGTTGTAGAAGTCGGCGAGCTTGATTAGTAATGAAAGATTAGGTTCACGCTCTTCAAGTTCATAACTGGAATATGTGCGGTTAGCAACTCCGAAAGTTTCCGCTGCCTTAGCTATCGTCATTTCCTTTTCGTTTCTTAGCTGTTTTAAAATATCGCCAATCATATATGTATCACCTCCGTATTTATATCATAGCACAAAATGTGCATATTGTCAAGATAAAAAACGAAATGCGCGTTTCGTGCGTTTATACAAAGATACAACGCTCATTTTGTGCAAACATACAAAGTTGTAATTGTATGCATATTTTGTGCATTATCGTATTGACAATACGCACATAACGTGCTATAATTTAATCACAGCAAGGGAAACGGGCTGAATGAGAGGGGGGGTGAGAATATGACAAAGCGTTTTTTTATGGAGTACATCAGCGACGAGCGCGAGGCGTGCAGCGGTACATTTAATCACATCACGCAGCAGTATGATAAATACCTGCATGGCGATCTTCGCGGTAACAGCATGAAGACCATGAAAAACTACATTTCAAAGATACGCCGTGAAAAAGCCGAGTATAATCCGCGTGACTTTCGTGTGTACGATCTCGAAGCACCCGACGAGCCTGACGGACACGTCGGACAGGTGTATTATGAGCCTTAAGCATTCCACAAGCATCCTCTTATAACCCCGAAGCGCGGGCGGGGAAAGTCCCGCGCAGAAAGACAGGTGATTCTATGAACGAAAACAAGATCAGGCAGGAGCCGCAGGACGTGACTGCTCTCGTGGGGCAGGTCAAGGGTATGACCCCCGTACAGCTCGCGCAGACTATCGCGCTGCTGAACATGGCGGCGGCAGTATTCGCAGGATTCGCAACGATCGAAGCGGCAAGCAAGAAGAGCTGACCGCGTGACAAGTAACAACTAAGGCGATCCCCCCGAATCGCATGAAAGCTGAAAGGAGTGATAACATGCCGAAAGTAAATTTGCGGGCTATTGACAGGTTTGAGGATATGCTTCGGCGCAACTACGAGCTTGTCAAGGGCGGCAGGACTTACGAGGAGGTGGGTGCGGCTATCGGGCGGACGGCTAAGACAGCCTGCACCCGCTACCACGACCCGCTCTCCATGACCCTCGCGGAGCTGTACCTGCTCTGCAAGGCGAACCGCATCGACCCCGCCGAATTCGTCGGCGGCGAGCTTAGGATAAGAGGTGATATTGAGTGATGTTAAAGGACATTCTCCACCGCCTGAAAGAGGGCACGGAGATCAATGCGTACTTCGTAAACGACGACGGCGAGCGCGAGACGGTGTACACACAACTTGACGACAAGATACCCGCCTTCGCGCGCAGCGCCGACGTGTACGGGATAGCGGTGAGCGACAACGGCGTGTTATTGGTGGAGGTGGAAGAGCCGTGAACGAAAACAAACAGGCATTCGTTGAAGCCCTCGGAACTATCCTTGCAGCTTTTTCCCGCGAGGAAATAGTTCGCATGGATTACGACAAGGACAGCGACGGATTCGAGGCGGTAACGATCGACTACGGCAAGGGACAGAGCCGCACGGTAAACGTCACGGGCGACAGCTGTATAGCGATCATGCACGACGTTTACAGGGCTTTGGCGTGAGGGAGTGTGTAAAAATATGAAAGCACTGGTAACACCCAAACAGCAGCTTAAGCCCCGCGTGATGAAAGAGGTCGAACGCGAGTACGCCCGCCGCTATCAGGAGCACCAAAACGCCATTCAGAAGGACATTTCCGTGCAGCTGGTGGCGGCGGTACTGCACACTCTGCACGTCTGCGAGGGCTTCGGCGAGAAGCGCCTGCGGAGGTTTTTCGCCGAACTCAACGGCACTTTTGAGGATATGTCGGGCGTGGGGTTTGCGGGCGAATTCGACTGCGACGACCTCGCGGAACTTGTGCGGGAGCGTTACGGGATAGACCTCAAAAGCGAGATCAAGTGCGTGAAATGTGAGTGGAAACGGGGCGGTGCGAAATGATCGACCTTGCCTACATTATCGAGAGCGCCGATCGCCGAATGTATGAAGCCTGCCCCGAGATACTCACGCCCGATCGGAAGGTGTACAAGCCCGTTCTGCGGATAAGGTACAAAAAGCCGAAGCGTGTCGGGCGGAAGGCGGGGCATCACTCAAAGACTTTCCCCTGCGAGAAGTGGTGCGGCAGAAGATCATGCGCGGACATTTCGGCAGCCGAAAAACAGGCGCGGGAGCAGGGATTATCCTACGGGGCGTTTATGGCTAAGAAGAGAGGAAATGCGAAAATATGAAAGCGCTAACGATAATCGAAGCCGTCCTCGCGGCGGGGCTGATCTGCGCGGTCGTCATGAGCCTGCGCGGGGGCGGCGGGGAGGATATTGACGAATGGGGTGAGGACGATGAAGCCGACATGGACAGAGCGCCTTGACGCGGGGCTCGACCCGATGTGGGACTTTCTCCGCTTCCACCCCGAAAAGCCGACCGTCAAAGACGTGGAGGTGCTCGAAAACTACCTCGACGACCTGCGCACACTGATGGCACAGAAGTCGGCAGGACAGCCCGGGAGAGAATCGAAAACGTCGGGGTATGTGGCATTTGAAGACCTCGAAATGACGATAAACAGCATCGTCATACAGACTATGTGGATATACCTCTCGGGTGGAACGAAAATGCTGAAAGAGGTGATAAAGTGACCGAATCACAGTATATCTATCACCGCCGCAAAAAGCACGGACTGTGTACGCACTGCGGCAAACGCAAAGCCGCGCCCGACCATGTAGAATGCGAAACCTGTCTAAAGGTAAAGCGTGCTCGGCAGAATAGATACTACACGGCGAACAAGTCCGAGATCAGAGCGAGAGAAAAGCAAAGGCACGAAGAACGCCGTGCGGAAGCTATAAAAGCGGGTATGTGTTCGAGATGTTTCATTCGCCCTGCTGACAAAGGCTATAAAACGTGCTGGCGGTGCAGAGCGAACAACAATGACGGAAAGCTCCAGAAGCGTTCCGATGCACAGAAAGCGAGAGCCAAAGAAAACGCCAAAGCACGCCGTGAAAGGCTCATAGCGGCTCACATATGCATAAGATGCGGGAAACGCCCCGCACGGGAGAAGTTTAAGGACTGCGGCATTTGTGCCGCGAAAGTCAACCGCAGGCGGCGAGAGTTGAAGTATCAGCGAGGGCAGGCAATACCCGCATATATGCGTGGAGACGGCACATACTGCAAGATGTGCTGTAAGCCCAAGTGCAACGGCGAAAAGCTCTGCGACGAGTGCAGAGATAAAGCCCGTAAGAGTATAGCCATAGCCTGCGAAGCGAACAGCATTCACGGCGGCTGGGGAACACTGGACTTTAGAAAAATCAAGTATGAGGTGAGACAATGAGCAAAAAAGATGAACATTTTTACATGGACGGCACAGACCCGCGCTTTCGCATTTGCCCGATATGCAAGACGGCTTACGGCTCGGAGATATGCACCGTTAAACTCGAAGACTCTAACGTTTGGAATTACGAAGAACCTCGATATTGTCCGCATTGCGGCTTAAAAATGGGAGTGAAAAAAGCATGAACAACACCGATAAACTGCTCCCCCGGGAGCGGGTGTATCTGATGAGCGCGGTCGCCGAGCGGGACAAGCTCATCGGCGAACAGCAGCGCGAGATCGCACACTACAAGCGACAGTACGAGCTCGCCGTCGAACGCAGGCTCCGCGAGCGCCGCGAACGCTCCGAGCGCCGCAAGGACATCATCACGGCGGCGGTGCTGCTGCTGGTGACGGCGTGCGTGTTCCTGCCGATGTGCGTTATGGCGTTTCGCGAGACCGTCCTGTGGGCGGCGGGAATGTGAGGTGAGAAAATGCAGGCATTCCAAACGATGATGATAATCTACATCACGGTCTCCACCGCCTGCGTTGTCGGGTGTATCATCGCGACAATGCTGTGCTACCTCGACTTTGTCAGGCAGAAACGCGAGAGCGCGGCGGAGGTCGAACACCTTCGCGCAGAGGTCAGAGCGTGCCGCGAATTGCTGCGGAACAAAAAATGAGCCCGCCCGTGTTGGCAGCACGGACAGGCTCGGTTGGTGATTTGCATGAAATCGCCGAAAAGACTATCATACACTTACATTATACACGAAAATTGACAGTTTGTCAAGGAGGAAAACCTATGCCCAAAAAGGCAGGAATATTAACACTGGAGGAATCGAAAATGACAGTTGATCTCACACTGAACGACATGACCATCGAGAGCGCGAACGCGGTGCTTGCGCTGCTTCTCGGACGCAGAGCCACGGAGGAAAAAGGAACCGCGGAGAAAGCCCCCGCAGACGAGGGCGAGCCGCTCTTTGATGATACGCCTGCGGCGGCGGAAGACCTCATGGCGGAGACTGCCGACGAGCCCGCTTACACGATCGAGCAGGTGAGGGCGGCGTTCACCAAATTCGCCAAGCAGAACGGCAAGGACGCCGCCAAGAAGCTGCTGGAGAAGTTCGGCGCGGGCAAGGTGACAGAGATTAAAGCGGGTGACTACGCCGCAGTAATGAAGGAGGTGTCGTGATATGCCCGAAGAGCACGCAAGACTGTCCGCTTCGGGCTCGAAGAAGTGGCTGAACTGCCCCGGGTCGATAAGGCTTGAGGAAAAGTTCGCCGATGAGGGCAGCAGCTACGCGGCAGAAGGCACGGCGGCTCACGCCCTCGCCGAACTGAAACTGCTTGAAGCGACGGGACGGATAACGAAGAAAGAATTTATGCAGAGGGCGGCAGAGCTTGACACCGATGCGGAGATGGACGAGTATACGGAGGGCTACAAGGACTATGTGCTTGAACGCTTTGCCGCCGTCAGCGGGGAATGCCCCGACGCTAAGCTGTCTGTTGAAGAGCGGCTGGAGCTCTCCGAGTATGTCCCCGACGGCTTCGGCACGGGCGACGCGGTGATAGTCGGCTTTCATGTGCTGGAGATCATCGACTTAAAGTACGGAAAGGGCGTTCCGGTAAGTGCGCAGGACAACTCACAGCTCATGCTCTATGCGCTGGGCGCTCTCACGCGGTACGACTGGCTCTATGACGTTCGGAAAGTGCGTATGCACATCTACCAGCCCCGCATAGATAACGTCGATGTGTGCGAAAAAGACACCGAGGAACTGTATATGTGGGGCTCGTGGGTCAGACAGAGGGCAAAGCTCGCGCTGAAAAAGAACGCCGAGTGCGTGGCGGGCGACTACTGTGACAGCGGATTCTGCAAGGCCCGCCCCGTCTGCCGCGCCTACAACGATGAAAAACAGCGGCTGGCGTATCTCGACTTCTGCATGAACGATGCGAACAAAGTTCGTGCGTTCATGCCGCCTCCCGCGGAGCTTTCCGACGAGGAGATCGCGGAGGTCATCGGCAGGGCGGACGAGCTGGCAAAGTGGGCGAAGCTCGTCAGCGACTACGCCCTCGACAGAGCCGTCAACCACGGCGCGAGATACCCGGGCTTCAAGCTCGTTGAGGGGCGCAGCTGCCGGACGTATACGGACGAAGCCGCCGTCGCCGAACGGCTCGAAAGCGCGGGCTGTTCGGAGGACGACATCATCACAAAGAAACTCAAAGGGATAACCGACATGGAAAAGCTTCTCGGCAAAAAGCGCTTTGCGGAGCTGCTTGACGGACTGGTGATAAAGCCCGCGGGAAAGCCCGTTCTCGTTCCCGAAACGGACAAGCGCCCCGAGCTGAACACGGAAGATACGGCGAAAGCCGATTTTGAAGATATAATAAACGGAGGTAAATGAAAATGGCAAAGACAAACGAAGCAGCAAGTACAAAGGTCATCACAGGCGAGGTGCGTTTCTCATACGCGCACGTTTTCGAGCCTGCGTCGATCGAGGGCAGCGAGCCCAAGTACAGCGTTTCTATCCTCATCGACAAGAACGACAAGAAGACCCTCAGCCGCGTCAAGGCGGCGATCGAAGCGGCAAAGCAGGCGGGACTTTCCAAGTTCGGCGGCAAAGTACCGGCTAATCTGAAACTCCCCGTGCGCGACGGCGATACCGAGCGCGAGGACGACCCCGTCTACGCAGGCAAGTATTTCATCAACGCAAACGCCAAGACAAAGCCCGGGCTCGTCGATAAGGGCGGCAACCCCATCATCGACACGACCGAGTTTTACAGCGGCTGCTACGGTCACGCGAGCATTACGTTCTATGCGTTCAATACGTCGGGAAACAAGGGCATAGCCTGCGGGCTCAACAACATCATGAAGACCCGCGACGGCGAGGCTCTCGGCGGCAGAGCGAGCGCGGAGGACGATTTCGCCGACCTCATAGACAGCGACTTCGGCGATGATGACGACATCTTCGGCTAAATCATGCGGGAGCTGGGTATAGACATCGAGACATACAGCAGCATTGATCTTGTTAAGTCGGGCGTATATGCGTACAGCAGTGCGCCCGATTTTAAGATACTGCTGTTTGCGTATGCTTTCGATGATGACGAGGTTAAAATATTCGAGCCGGACAGCGGCATTCCCCGCGAGGTGCTTGAAGCTCTGACCGACCCCGACGTGATAAAGACAGCCTTTAACGCCGAGTTCGAGATCACCTGCATACAAAGGGCGTTCGGCATAGAGCTCGACCCCGCGCAGTGGCGCTGCACCATGATACAGGCGGCGGAGCTGGGGCTCCCGCAGTCGCTGGCGCAGGTCGCACAAGTGCTGGGGCTTCCCGCGCAGAAAGACAAGCGCGGTAAGAAGTGCATAGACTTCTTCTCAAAACCCTGCAAGGCGCTGAAAGACGCGCCGCTTCTTGACGGCGAAATGCGACACAAGCCCGATGACGACCCCGCGCTCTGGGCGGCTTTCAAGGAGTACTGCAAGCAGGACGTGGAGGTGGAACGGGCGATAAGAAAGCGGCTGGCGGCGTTCCCCATCGCGGACAGCGAACAGCGGCTGTGGGTGCTGGACAAGCGCATAGCGGCGCGGGGCTGCCGTATCGACAGACAGCTTGCGGAGAACGCCGTGCGGTTCGGAGGTAGGTTCACGGCGGAAAAGACCGCGGAGCTGAAACGCCTCACGGGGCTTGATAACCCGAACAGCGTTTCACAGCTCAAAGGGTGGCTCACCGAGCGCACGGGGCTTACGTTAGAATCGCTCGACAAGAAGGCTGTCAAGGCTCTGCTCAAAGAGACCGCCGACCCCCTCGTTCGCGAGGTGCTTCGGCTGCGGGCGGAGGTCGCAAAGACCAGTACGAAGAAGTACGGCGCCATGCTTGACTGCACCTGCCCCGACGGGCGGGCAAGAGGCTTTCTGCGGTTCTACGGTGCGGCGAGAACGGGGCGCTGGGCGGGGGCTCTTGTACAGGTGCAGAACCTGCCGCAGAACCACCTGCCCGACTTAGCCGAAGCGCGGGAGCTCGTCCGTGACGGAGATTACGAGCTGTTCGAGATGTGCTACGGCTCTGTACAGCAGACGCTCTCCGAACTGATACGCACGGGGTTTGTTCCGTCGGAGGGTCACAGGTTCATAGTGTGCGACTTCTCGGCGATAGAAGCCCGCGTGGTGGCGTACTTGGCGGGTGAAAAGTGGCGGCTCGACGTATTCAAAAACGGCGGCGATATATACTGCGCTTCGGCGTCAAAGATGTTCGGCGTACCCGTCGTAAAGCACGGCGTGAACGGACACCTGCGGCAGAAGGGCAAGATCGCGGAGCTGGCTTTAGGCTACGGCGGCTCGGTCGGGGCGCTTGTGAGCATGGGCGCTCTCGAAATGGGGCTTGCGGAGGAGGAATTACAGCCGCTTGTGGACAGCTGGAGACAGTCGAACCCGCGGATAGTGCAGTTCTGGAGAGAGGTCGAGAGTGCGGCGCTGAAAGCGACAGAGAGCTATCCGCAGAGGGTAGGGCGGTTCAGGTTCTTCCGCAAGAGCGGTTGTACAAACGGAGTTTGTACGCTGTTCGTGCAGCTGCCGTCGGGAAGGTGTATAGCCTACGTTCAGCCGCGCATAGAGGAGAACCGCTTCGGAAAACCCTCTCTCACATACATGGGGCTCGATCAGCAGACGAAGGCATGGACGCGGCTCGAGACCTTCGGCGGCAAGCTGGTCGAGAACATCGTGCAGGCTGTGGCAAGAGACTGTCTTGCCGAAAGCATGATAAGGCTCGAAGCGCGGGGCTATAAGATCGTGTTCCACGTGCATGACGAGGTGATAATCGACGCGCCGCAGGGCAACGGCTGTGCGGAGGAGGTCGCCGCGATAATGGGCGAGCCTATACCGTGGGCACCGGGCTTGCCGCTTAAAGCCGAAGGGTATGAAACGGAGTTTTACAGGAAGGATTAAACCTATGGATAAAGACAAAAAGTACGCCATAGCAACGGGACTTTCGAGGAAGACAAAAACATGGAGGAACACGCTCGTGAGCTGGGGAGAGCTGGTCGAAAGGCTCTCCCGCACCGAGCGGACTAACGAGACACAGGCGGAGTACAAGGCTCTGCCGAAATCACAGCAGGACGAGATCAAGGACGTGGGCGGCTTCGTGGCGGGACACCTGAAAAACGGTCAGCGCGGTACGGGAAAGGTGGAGTGCCGCTCGATGATAACCCTCGACGCGGATTTCGCCGAAACGGATTTCTGCGAGGCGGTGGAGATGTTCGCGGAGTACAGCTACATCATCTATTCGACCCACAAGCACACGCCCGACAAGCCCCGCCTGCGGCTGATCGTGCCGCTTTCGAGGACGGTCACGGCGGAGGAGTACGAAGCTGCGGCGCGCAGGCTCGCGGACAGCTTAGGTATAGAGCAGTTTGACGATACCACCTATCAGCCGCACAGACTGATGTACTACCCGAGTACAAGCGCCGACGGCGAATATGTGTTCAGGCACGCGGAACGTCAGCCGCTGGACGTTGACAGGCTCCTTGCGGAGTATGCCGACTGGCGCGACGTCCGCGAATGGGCGTTCTCGTCGAGGACGGATAAGGCGCGTGAAAAGACCGTCGGCAAACAGGAGGACCCGACGGCTAAAAAGGGCGTGGTGGGTGCATTCTGCCGCTGCTACGACGTTCCCGCGGCTATTGCGGAGTTCCTGCCCGAGGTGTACACCCCCTGCGCTGTCGAGGGGCGCTACACCTACGCGGCGGGCAGTACGGCGGCGGGATTGGTGCTCTATGAGGGCGGAAAGTTCGCCTATTCCAATCACGCCACCGACCCCGCAGGCGGTACGCTCTGCAACGCCTTCGACCTCGTGCGGATACATATGTTCGGGGATAAGGACAGCGAAGCGAAGGACGGTACGCCCACGGCGAAAATGCCGAGCTTTCTCGCAATGACGGAATTTGCGAGGAGCGACAAGGCGGTGAAGCTGAAACTGTTTGAGGAGCGCACGGGGGAAGCTGTGGACGATTTCGCGGAGATAATCAAGAATCCGCCCGATGACCACGATGACCCCGACACGCCCGATACACCCGAACACTGGGCTTTGCAGCTGCAAACAGGCTCAAAGGGCGAGTATCTCGCGACGATAGACAATATCGTGCTGATACTGCGCAACGATTCGGAAATTCGCGGCAGGCTCGGGTTTGACGGGTTCACGGGGCGGTATACCGTCACGGGGGCGCTGCCGTGGAGCGCCGATACAAAGCCCCGCTCCTGGTCTGACGAGGACGACGCGGGACTGCGGCATATGCTCGAAAAGAAGTACGCGATAAAGTCAAAGGGCAATATCGACGACGCCCGGGTGCTGGTCTCCCGCGAGAACATATATCACCCCGTTCTCGACTACCTGGACGGACTTTCATGGGACGGCGTGAAGCGGGCGGAAACGCTGCTTATCGACTACATGGGCGCGGAGGATACGCCGTACACAAGGGCGGTCACGCGAAAGACCCTCGCGGCGGCGGTGCGGCGAGTGAGACAGCCGGGCGTGAAGTACGACAACGTGCTGATACTCGTCGGAAAACAGGGGTGCGGCAAGAGCTATCTTGTGAGCAGGCTCGGCGGGAAATGGTTCTCGGACACGCTGACGAGCATTCAGGGCAAGGAAGCCTACGAGGAATTGCAGGGCTTCTGGATAATCGAGATAGCCGAGCTTTCGGCACTGCGCAAGCATGAGGTGGAGGCTGTCAAGCACTTTATCGCCAAGCAGTCGGACAGCTACCGCGCGGCGTATGACAGGCACGTGAGGACAAGGGCGCGTCAGTGCATATTCTTCGGAACGACCAACAACGCCGAGTTCCTGCGGGACGCTACGGGAAACCGCCGCTTTCTCCCTGTGGACGTAGACCCCGCAAAGGCGCGGCTGTCGGTGTTCGATGACCTGACCGACGAGGTGCGCGATCAGATATGGGCGGAAGCCTGCGAGATCGAGAGGTGCACGAAAGATCGTGCGGGCGAAAAGCTCTATCTTGATACAAAGGAACTGCGGCGTGCGGCAGAAGCGGAGCAGGACAGGCACTTCGAGCAGAGCCCCCTCACGGGAGATGTGGAGAGGTATCTTGAAACGCCGCTGCCCGAAAACTGGGCGGAGCTCGATCTCACCGACCGACGGGCTTATCTCCACGCGGGAGAGGACTTCGGGGTGAAGGCTTCGGGCAGCGTTGCTAATAAATTCATGCGCGAAAAGGTCTGCCCTATGGAGATATGGTGTGAAATGTTAGGCGGCGACAAGAAAGACCTGACAACGCCCAGAAGCAAGGAGATAAGTGATATTATCCTGAAAACGGGAAAATGGGAAAAGGCGAAAAGCTGTCTGAAATTCGGCAAGCTCTATGGTCAGCAGAGAGGGTTTACCCGTCTGAAATAAGCGAAACTGTATGCGGACGGCGAAACTGTATGCGGCTCTTTCCCTTGATTTTCAAGGGATTCAGCCCTGCCGCATACAGCGCATACAGTTTTTCTATAACACTTTTTTCAAGTATGGGCATTATAGGATTTATAGAAAATCATAAATCCTATAATCTCTTTAATTCGTTATAGTTTCTTAGAAAATCTGTATGCGCCGTATGCGAAAGGGCCGAAACCGTTGATTTTACGGGGTTTAAGCCGCATACAGTTTGAGAAAGGAGCGTATGCGTTGAAAGAAAATACGATAGAGGGCTATCTGCGGAAAAGGGTCAGAGCCGCAGGGGGGAAATGCTATAAATTCGTATGCCCGGGACACATCGGCGCGCCCGACAGGATATGCATTTTCCCGGGCGGCAGGATATTCTTCGTCGAGACCAAAGCCCCCGGAGGAAAGCCCCGCCCCTCACAGCTTGCGTTTCACAGAGAGCTTGCGGCTCTCGGCGTGACCGTGCGGGTGATCGACACGAGGGACAAAGTAAACGATTTTATCGGGGAGGTGACTGTTTCGTGAACGAAACGGTGATATTTGAGCCGCATGACTACCAGCGCACCGCGATAGACAAGATACTGACGACACCCCGCTGCGGGCTGTTCCTCGACATGGGTCTCGGCAAGACGGTCATTACGCTGACGGCGATAAACGAGCTGATGTACAACAGCTTCGAGATCTCCCGCGTACTGGTGATAGCGCCGCTTAGAGTGGCAGAGGACACATGGAGCCGCGAAAGCGAAAAGTGGGAGCACCTGCGGCAGCTGACGATCTCAAAGATACTCGGCACACCCGCACAGCGGCGGCAGGCTCTTGCGGCGAAAGCGGACATCTACGTCATCAACCGCGAGAACGTCGTGTGGCTGTGTGGTGAGCTTAAACACTGGTGCTTTGACATGGTGGTGATAGATGAATTATCGAGCTTCAAAAGCCCGAAAGCGCAGAGGTTCAGAGCACTGCGGAAGGTCATCACAGGTTCAAGGCGAGTGGTGGGTCTCACCGGAACGCCCGCGCCGAACGGGCTTATCGACCTGTGGAGCGAGATGTATCTTATCGACGGCGGCGAACGTCTCGGCAGGACGGTCACGGGCTATCGTGAGAGGTACTTCGTCCCGGACAAGCGCAATCAGACCACGATCTTCACCTACAAGCCGAAACCCGAAGCCGAAGCCGCGATCAGGGCGAAGCTGTCCGACATCTGCGTTTCGATGAAAGCTGCGGACTGGCTGACCCTTCCGGAACGTATCGACTGCGTGACGGCGGTAAAACTCACGCCCGCACAGCGGAAAGCCTATGACAAGTTCGAGCGGGATATGTACATCGAATTCACGGAGGGCGATGTCTCTGCCGTATCCGCCGCCGCGCTGACTAACAAGCTCCTGCAATACTCCAACGGCGCGATGTACACCGAAACGGGCGAGTACATTGAAGTCGGCGAGGGCAAGCTTGACGCGCTGGGCGAGATCATCGAAGCGGCGAACGGGGCTCCGATACTCTGCTTTTACAGCTA
>Ga0326513_10000482_pt1 | contig 33691 bp, 46 predicted proteins | sample 2_2465_0518_D_FD_203654 | JGI IMG/M metagenome (GOLD analysis project Ga0326513, IMG submission 203654) | Bovine rumen microbial communities from UC Davis, California, United States - 2_2465_0518 | ecosystem: Host-associated > Mammals > Digestive system > Stomach > Rumen | place: USA...
AGCGCCGATTTACACACAAGGAGATTTTCATGGTCTTTGAGGAGTCTAGATTAACGAAACTGAAGGCATTGGAGGCAGGGCTTCTGCTGCGGATGGAGACCTGTGAATCACGTGAATATGCTGCACTGGCAAGACAATACAGGGAGACATTGAAGGAGATCGAGGACATAGAAGGAGCTGAAACTAATGACGACGACATCGCAGCGATCATATCAGAGCGGGAAGCTGCTGGGAAGGCAGGAGCCGTGCGTTAGGATCACTCCCGAATATGATCAGACCGACGGGCTCGATGCGGAACGGATCCTGAGGAGCGGAGGCCTGATACTTGACCCGTGGCAGAACATAGTCATTTGCGATTGGATGGCAATGGCGCCCAACGGCAAATGGATATGCAAAACATGCGGAGGCAGCGTGGCCAGGCAGAACGGCAAGACGGGCCTTATTGAAGGCCGGGCCGAGTCAGGCATGATCATGTATAACGAGCAGGTGCTTTATACAGCGCATCTGCAGAAGACAGCAACGGAGACATTCGAAGAGATGGCTTCGTTTTTTGATACTCCAAAATTGAGGAAGTATCTGAAAGACATCAAGACAGCCCTCGGACGCGAGCAGATCATACTCAGATCCGGAGCAAGGGTGAAGTTCTTAGCCAGAACACGAAACGGAGGTCGAGGCCAGCACGGAGACCTGCTGATCTTCGATGAGGCACAGGAACTGACAGTAGAACAGCAGGCTTCATTTCTTCCGGCGATATCAGCAAGTCTGAACCCACAGACGATATATGTCGGTACACCTCCGGATCCTACAGCAGATGGCACGGTCTTCCGGGGCATAAGAGACAAGGCCATCGGCGGAGAGACATCTTCAACCGCATGGTTCGAGTTCTCAGTCCCGGAGATAGGTGATATCAGCGATCGGCAGAGATGGGCAATGACTAACCCTGCACTTGGGCGGAGGATCATGGAGACAACAATAGAGGGTGAGTTCGAGCAGATGCCACCGGACACATTCGCCAGAGAGCGCCTCGGCTGGTGGACACCGATAGTAGAGCATAAAGAGGAATACGTGCTGGATGCAGAGGCGTGGGATAAGTGCAAGTCAGAAGAACCAAAGCCTGAAGGCAAGACGGCCTTCGGTGTTAAGTTCTCACCGGATGCGTCAACAGTCTGTCTTTGTGGTGCAGTAATCCCTGCAGAGGGACCGTCAAGAGTATCGGTCATCGAGATGGAGTCGACTGCTATGGGTACACAGTGGCTTGCGGACTGGCTCAATGCAAGGTACAACAAGGCATCCTGTGTGGTCATAGATGGACGCAACGGTGTGGATGCTCTGATAGATAAGATAACCGACACGTGGAAGATAAAAGGCTCTGTGATAAGGCCGCGGGTCAATGATGTGATCGCAGCAGTCAGCACACTCACAGAAGCAGTAAATGAACAGAAAGTGACATGGTACTCGGAGCAGGATATACTGCGCGAGAGTGCAGTGACATCAATAAAGAGACCAATCGGAGGCGGATATGGCTTCGGTGGGGACAATTCGCTGCCTATAGAGGCGGCATCGTTAGCTCTTTGGGGAGCAAAGACATCTAAACGCGATCCGAGTAAGCGGATGAGGATAGGGTAATGATAAACATCAACGTAAACAACATAATTGGACTGCCGGATGCTGAGAAGGTACAGCTTGCGGATCTGATCAGCGTGTACAACTACCATGAAAGCGCAAATCATGTCAAAGAGCGGTACTATGAGGGACATATCCGTGTAGGCGAGGTCAATCTTGGTATTGCATTACCAAAAGGCATACAGGGCCTTGAGATCGGGTGCTCATGGGGCGCAAAGACCGTAGATGTGCTTGCATCAAGGTCGATGTTCGACGGTTTCGTCGGAATGAACGGAGCAGATGTGGACCAGCTTACAGGGATCGTAGCAGACAACAATCTGATTGCGGAATACTCCAAGTCGAGCAGAGACGAGCTGAAGTTCGGCTGTACCTTTGCTACTCTTGCGCAGGACTCAACTCTGCCAAACAAGTGCCGGATCAGATTCCACTCACCTAAGTCGGCCTCTGCATTATGGAATGGCGCAAAGGGACGTATCGATTGTGGTATGGCAGTCATCGATTCCGTTAAAGACGAGTCGATGAAGAGCACATGGAAACCGACGATCATAAACCTGTATACGGAAACAGCAACATGGGTCCTGAAGGCTGATCAGCAAAAATGGTCAGCGGAAAAGCATCCTCACAGGATGGGCAGACCTTTGATGGAGCCTATGATCTGGAACGCAACGACCATGAAGCCGTTCGGAAGATCACGCATCAAGGAACCTGTCAGGAGACTTATCCAGGGCTATGTCAGAACTATCGCCAATGCGACCATCGGACTGGAGTTCAGTACAGCACCGCAGAAATATCTGCTCGGTGTTACTGATGATCAGTATGACGCGATCGTAAATGACAAATTCAAACAGTACGTTGGCAATATCCTTGCGGCAACATACAACCCTGAGACAGGTGAGAAACCTACATTCGGGCAGCTTCAGCAGGGGAGTATCGCTCCACATGTTGAGATGCTCAGAGTACTGTCTACACAGTTCTCAGCTGCAACAGGTCTGACAGTTACAGACACAGGAGTGGTCAATGATGCCAATCCTACAAGCTCAGACGCGATCCTCGCTCAGTCCCAGACTCTTGTGACAATGGCAGAGGAACTGAACCGAGGAAACGGCAATGCACTTCGCACTATAGCACTCATGGCTCTGGCTATTTCGAATAGTACGACCATCGACAAACTGGATCCGGAACAGACAGCTATCGTTGCGCACTTCAAGAATCCGGCAATGCCTTCGGTAGCGGTCACTGCAGACGCAGCCATCAAGATCGCATCTGCCAGGGAGAATTTTGCAAGTACGGATGTCTTCCTTGAGATGATTGGATTCGACCAGGCTGACATCAGACGCATCAGAGCACAAGAGCAGAGAGTGAGAGGGCAGCAGGTGCTTTTAGAAGTACAGGAAGAATCAAATGGCGAAGAAGAGTAGATTCAACACGAAGCCTGATCCTACTTACCAAATCAAAATGAAGAGCTGGCGTAAGTACACGGATGTACTCAAACAACTCAGTGACACAGCGAGCAACAAGTTGAAGGATTACATTCTTGAAGGCCACACTGAGCAGGAAACTCTTGATTATGCTTATGCTCTTGTACAGAGGTATGGTGAAGCGTCTGCAGAAATGGCTTGTCAAATGTATGAGGCACTCGCTGATTATTCGGGAGCGATGGTACAGGCAGCGGAACCTGCTTCTGTAGCAACCTATGGTGAGACCGCAAAGGCTATAAGAGGCACTATGCTCCGAACGAAAGACGCTGCCACTATTGCCGCATCAGCCGGACGTTATGTTAAGCTGGCAAGCGTTGATACGATGATGAAGAACGCGCTTCGAGACGGAGCCGAGTGGGCGTGGATACCAGCAGGGGACTCATGCGCATTCTGTACGATGCTCGCGTCAAGGGGCTGGGTGAAAGCATCAAATGAGCTCATCGAGAATGGGCATATGACACATGTACATAGCAACTGCGACTGTACGTTCTGCGTAAGGCATTCAAAGAGTGTCACAGTCGAAAGCTATGAGCCTGAGGCGTTGTACGAGCAATACATCAATGCCGGAAGCACTAAATGGGAGCGGCTTAATGGTCTCCGAAGACAGCATTACGCCGAGAACAGTGCACAGATAAACGCCCAGAAGCGCGAAGCATACCGGAAGCGCAACGAGGCTGAAGAAGTATAAGTTAGCACCCTGACAGGGGGTGCATTTTTATTGGCAATACGTGCCTTAAACGTAGACCAACTCAAACATCAGGAGGCTAAACGATGGAAAACACTGAAGTAACAACTCAGGAAACACAGCAGACTGAAGAGCGTACTTTCACCCAGGCGGAACTCAACGCCATCGTACAGAAGCGTCTCGGAGAAGAGAAGGCCAAGTATGAGAATTATGAGGAACTGAAAGCTAAAGCTCAGAAGTTTGATCAGATTGAAGAGGAGTCTAAGTCTGAACTGCAAAAGGCAACAGAAAGGGCTGATTCCCTGCAAGCTGAACTCGACAAATTGAAGAAGGCCGACGCAGTCAGGACTCTTCGAGAAGAAGTGTCGAAGGAAACCGGCGTACCTGCCAATCTCCTGCACGGAACGACAAAAGAGGAATGCGAAGCCCAGGCGAAAGATATCCTGGCATACGCAAAACCGAATGGATCCTATCCGGAGGTAGAAGATAAAGGCGAAGTACATCATATCGGCGGAGGTTCGACACGTGAACAATTCGCTAACTGGTTCAATACTTTGAACGAATAAAGAAAGGACAAAAACTATGGCAACAGGCGTAGCAACAAACAGAACACACATCGACCTGCCAACCGAAGTATCCGGTGAGATCCTTCAGAAGGCACAGGAACAGTCTGCAGTAATGCAGCTTGCAAGACAGATCGTTCTTCCTGGTAACGGTCTCACAATTCCGGTCATCACTGGTGACCCTGAAGCAGAATGGGTAACAGAAACAGGCGTTAAGCCGGTAAAGAACCCTTCACTCGAGAAGAAGGTAATGCAGGCTTACAAGCTCGCAGTTATCGTACCATTCTCCAACGAGTTCAGAAGAGATGCATCCGCTCTCTATGATCAGCTCGTAGCAAGACTGCCTCTCGCACTCGCTAAGAAGTTTGACGAGACAGTATTCCACGGCGCAGCTCCTGGAAGCAACTTCGACACATTTGCATCCGTAACTGCTCAGAGCATTGCAAATGCAAACAACGGTACTTATCTCGGCCTCGTTGCTGCTGACGCGGATATAGCTGAACACGGCGGTATCCTGAATGGATTTGCAATCTCTCCACAGGCTAAGAGCGTGCTGCTCACTGCTACAGACACTACCAACAGACCGCTGTTCCTTAATTCAGTAGCAGAGGGCGCTGTTCCAATGATCCTCGGAGCACCTACACATCAGAGCAAGGGCGCATTCAAGGCAGGAACAGGCGCTTCCGTTCCTAACGTAGTCGGGTTTGCAGGTGACTGGACACAGGCAATGTACGGAATCGTACAGGGCATGGACATCACAATCAGCGATCAGGCTACGCTGACCGTTGGATCCGGAGCAAGTGCAAGCACAATCAACCTGTGGCAGCAGAACATGTTCGCTGTAAGAGCGGAGATCGAAGTCGGATTCCGCGCCGACACAAGCTGCTTCAACAGGCTCACAACTCCGTACTCAGCATAATGGTAAAAATGATCCACGCTCAGTTCGGCAACGAAATGTGGGTCGCGGAAGACAGGGTAGAAGAGTATAAAGCGGCGGGCCACAAGCTCGCCGTTTCTGCTACCGAGCCCGCAGAGAAGCCAAAGAAGACTGAGAAAAAGAAGACTGTGAAGAAGTAGAGGTGATTGGGATGGCATATGCTACAAGTTCAGACTTACAGGAACGTATGACAAGAGAATTGAGCGGTGACGAGCTCAATGTTTGCAACGCTCTTCTTGAAGATGCGGCCGTCCTGATTGACAGCTTCAACCCAAATGCAGGCGACAACGTTCGCAAGGTCGTATCTTGCCGTATGGTTATCAGAGCACTTGGCGATGGGAACTCGACGGGCGTTCCGGTCGGAGCATCGCAGGGCAGCATGTCAGCTTTGGGGTACTCACAGTCATGGACGATGGGAAGCGGAGCATCCGGCGAACTGTATCTGTCGAAGACAGACAAGCAGATGCTCGGAGGCGGAAGCAGGATCGGTTCATACAGTCCTGTTCAGGAACTGCAGATAGCGGAGGGTGTGTATGATTAAGGGCATCACTATCCAGCTTTTGGAAAAGAGCGAATCGGGTCATGATGAGTTCAACAATCCGACTTACTCAGAATCTTGGGTCAATGTCGATAATGTGCTCATCGGAGAGCCTTCAACAGAAGACGTCACTGACACATTCAATCTTACCGGCAAGCATCTTTCACATGTCCTTGCTATTCCCAAAGGCGATACTCACAAGTGGCATGATACGGAAGTCAGATTCTGGGGCCAAAGTTTCAGAACAATAGGCTATCCGACTCAAGGAATTGACAGCATGATCCCGCTTGAATGGAACATGAAAGTGAAGGTCGAGAGGTATGGCTAAGTTCAAATTCGAGCTGGATATCAAGGGTCTGAATGCGCTGATGAGCGGACCGGACATGCAGGCTATCCTGGATGAAAAGGGCGCACAGGTACAGGCACGTGCAGAAGCTTCTGCCCAGGATCCTGATGCAAGGTATTCAAGGTCCATCTGGGTCGGAAGACAGATCGCGGCTTCTCAGGTCAGGGCAGACAACCCTGAAGCCCTTCATGAAAATCTCAAAAACAATACTTTACTCAAGGCGGTGAAATGATGATAGAGAAAATCATACTGGATTATCTTGACCAGGAATTATCTGTTCCTGTATACATGGAACGTCCTGCAGATCCGCCTGGCCAGTTTGTGCTGATTGAGAAGACGGGCTCAGGTAAGCGGAATCAGATCTGCGATGCAACACTGGCGATCCAGTCATACGCACCATCACTGTATGAGGCTGCAGTCATCAATGAGGCTGTGAAAACGGTGATGGAAACCGCTGTGACGCTAAATGCGGTAAGCAGCGTGAGCCTCAATTCGGATTATAACTTTACAGATACCGCCATGAAGCAATATCGCTATCAGGCGGTTTTTGATATCACTCATTATTAGGAGGAATCTAAATGGCAAACAACGCAGCTAACGTAAGCACCGGCAAAGGCAAATACGGCGGATATGCGTTCATCGCACCTACCACCGCAACACTGCCTACAGATGCCACAACAGCTCTTGCTGCTGCATACCTTCCGCTTGGATACATCTCTGAGGATGGCATTACAAATGCTACTGAGAGAGAGAGTCAGGATCTCAAGGACATGAACGGTGATACTGTTCTCACTGCCCAGAACGGACACAGCGAGACATGGCAGGCTTCGTTCATCGAGTCACTCAATGTCAATGTGCTGAAGATGGCATATGGTGACAGCAACGTCACTGAGGCAAGCGGAGCGATTACTATTAACGTTGATGGCACAGAGCTCCCTGAGAAGGTCTTTGTGTTTGAGATGGTGATGCAGGACGGAAGAGCAAAGAGAATTGTCATCCCAAGAGGCAAAGTCACTGACATCGGTGACATCGTCTACAGGGCTGCAGACGCAATTGGCTATGACGTTACTATCTCTGCACTCCCTAACGCGGCCGGCAAGAAGCACATCGAGTATATCGGTGCAGCAAGCAGCAACTAAGAGGTGATTTATGGTAACGGTCAAACTGCAGAATGGATTTGAAGCAAAGGTAGAACCTGAGCAGCTGAATGACATGTATTTTGTCGAGGCACTCGCCGAAATGGATTCTAACATCCTTGTTCTTCCAAAGGTATGCACAATGCTTCTTGGCGATGAACAGAAAAAGGCTCTGTACAAGTCGCTCGAAGATGAGAATGGAAAAGTCAAACTCGAAGATGTAGGCGGAGCTATCACTGAGATCATGACTGCAGCGGGAGAAGAGACAAAAAACTCATGATCCTCGCCGGCATGATCAGCCAGGACGAGAACGCACTCATCTGCGATTTGGCTGAGACATATCGCATTTACGACTATAGGTCGCTGCCTGCTTCATTGGTGGCGACCTTAGCAGCCGGTCTGAGGGACGATTCAAGAATCAAAATGAAGATAGCCGGAGTCAAGGGAAAAGCGGAGGAAATCCTGCTCGCTTACGTTTATGACAGGCTCGGGCAGATATTATACGCACTCTGTGGTGGTAAAGGCGATGAACCTGAGTTCATCTCAGACAGGTATTTCAAAAAGCAGGAAACTAAGTCAGAATATATGAGCTTCTCTTCGCCTGAGGCATTTAGAGAAGCATGGAATAAAGCAACAGGAGGGCACTAATGGGAACATCACTGGGAACTGCATATGTTCAGATAGTTCCATCTGCTCAGGGAATAAGCGGATCTATATCGAAAGTGCTCAATGGAGAGGCTGCGTCGGCAGGTACATCAGCGGGCTCAAAGGTAGCGGCATTTGCCAAGAAGGCTATTGTTGCTGCAGGCATCGGCACCGCATTCGTGAAAGTGGTCAAAGGCGCTATGAGCGAGGGTGCTGCACTTCAGCAGTCCTATATCGGCGGTCTTGAAACTCTGTACGGAGATGCAGCAGAAGCGGCAAGAGGATATGCGAGAGAGGCGGCGGCAGCCGGTATCTCGATGAACACGTACTCGGAGCAGGCTGTATCATTTGGCGCAGCACTTAAGAACGCATACGGCGGAGATGTCACAAAGGCGGCCGAAGCGGCGAACACAGCCATCATGGATATGGCAGACAACTCTGCAAAGATGGGTACGGACATCACATCCGTGCAGCAGGCTTATCAGGGATTCGCAAAGCAGAACTACACCATGCTGGACAACCTCAAGCTGGGCTACGGCGGAACCAAGACTGAAATGGAACGCCTCCTGGCAGATGCGGAGAAGCTGAGCGGAGTGCATTACGATATCGATAATCTCGGTGACGTATATGACGCTATTCATGTTATCCAGGGCGACCTCGGATTAACTGGTGTAGCGGCAAAAGAAGCGTCTGAAACGTTCAGCGGTTCGTTCAACGCAATGAAGGCAGCGGCACAGAACGCACTGGGAAGCCTTGCACTCGGAGAGAATGTAGGACCTGCGCTCCAGACGCTGGCGACCTCAGTGAGCACGTTCTTCTTCGGGAACTTCATCCCGATGCTCGGAACGATAATCAAATCGCTCCCGGGCGCAATAGCAGCATTCATACAGGCAGGAGTCCCGCAACTGCTCTCAGGCATAGTGGGAGTGGTCACAAGCATAGCTGAGTCGGTAAAAGGTGTCGCAGACTCTATATCGGCCGAGAAGGTGCAGTCATGGGTTTCAACCATGATCCCGAAGGTCCTGTCCTCTGCAGCGAAACTGCTCGGTAATTTTGCAACAGGCCTGTTAAAGAATCTGCCGAAGATAGTGGTTGCTATCGGCAAGATCGGGTCATCCATCGTAAGAGGCTTGGGCTCTGCATTGTGGGGCAAGGTCAAGGCGGCCGCCAACGGCATCAAGGAGAGATTCCTTCAGCCTATCAATACACTGAAGGATAAGATCAAGGCGATAATCGAAAAGATAAAAGGGTTCTTCAAGTTCAAGGTCAAGGCTCCGCATGTACCACTTCCGCACTTCAGCATCAGCCCTGCCGGATGGAGAATAAGCGATCTTCTCAAAGGCACGAAGCCGTCTCTAAGCGTCAGATGGTACGCAAAGGGCGGTATTTTTGATGAGCCGACAGTAGCAGGTATTGGCGAAGCGGGCCCTGAGGCGGTAGTACCGCTGAACAAGTTCTGGGACAAACTGGATCAGCTGAGCGGCGGCAACACCTTCAATGTTACTCTGAACGCAAACGGCGCAGAGAACCCTGAACAGTATGCACAGCGCTTTGCAAGAGAACTGAGAAGACAGGTCCGTATGGGCACGATATAAGGAGGCAAAATGGCTACAAAAGCAACACCGGCCAATACAGGACTATCGATAGCAAGGAACGGCAATAAATTCACGGCAACGTGGAAACTGCAGGCCAAAAGTCCGAGCAGTCAGAAATTGAAATACAGCTACCACAACGGCAAGCAGTGGTCAAAAGGTGTCACTGTGACTCTTGCCGCAAAAGCTACATCGTATTCATGGGAATATAACCCTGCGGCAACAGTAAAGCAGATAAAGGTAGAAACGACAATATCACAGTCTGGCTATTCCGCATCTACATCATCATGTACTTACAAAGTGACTCCGCCTCCTGCACCGACAGTAACAGTATCGAATGACAGTGCGAACAAGACCACGTTCTCATGGAGCATCTCGACCAGCGATACGGATACAGCATGGTTCTACAGATGCATGTTCAGAACGAAGATCTCGGACACACCTGACTCAGATACAGGGTGGACAGATTGGGCGCACCTGGCTAATCAAACCTGGACAGTCACAGATACAGACATATCCAAAACAAGAATATTCCAGCTAAAGGCAGTTGGCCCTGCGGGCGAATCCAAAGTAGTGACACAGAGACACGTTCTCGGGCCTGCTCCTGCAGCAACGTGGAGCGATACACCTGTAACGTACTCGACTATAGGCGGCTCGTACTATCAGATGACCTATAACTTCAATCTGAAGGGCTCAACATACAGCATAGATGGTATCACTCCACAGTTCTATATCGGTGCTCCCGAGATAGATATGAGCTGTCCTACGGACGCAAGCTGGACAGACGGGGGCACATATAATTACGCAAACAACTGGACGAACTACTCACTTGCGATCGCCACTACAGACCTTGTGGGAGAGAATGAGTGTCTGTGGGCAAGAGTAAAGACTACTCATGACTCTGCAGACACATCATCGGGCACATACCGAGTCATCACCGGAGCACTGAGTGTCCCGTCATGCAGCATATCGATGGGCACTATAACCGCAACGGGGTTCAGAGTGACGGTCAATGTTTCCAACGCGAACACAGACATAGAGGGCGTATATCAGCAGGTATTTTTGGAGAAGGGTTCCGCAACGGGGGTAGCAAACTACATCCTTATAGGAACTGTCCCGAACGGATCCTCTTCGGCAACTATATCAAGCTCTCTGAATATCACCGGAGAGAGTGGTTATGCGATTCATGTCAGAAACGTGACGGCCGACGGCAAATCCATGAAGTCGGACTACTTCGACTATGCCTCATCGATGCCGGTAGCTCCGGTACTGAACAGTGTCGAGGCAACATCAGCTTCGGGCAAAGTGTATTTGTCATGGACAAACAGATGGGCAGATGCAACAGGCGTGATCATAGCGTGGACGGATGATCCGGATAACTGGATGTCCAACGATGAGCCTGAAACATATGAACTGAGTGAGATCGCAAGCCACTGGTATATCACAGGGCTCGAGACCGGCAAGAAATGGTATTTCCGTGTCAGGTCGACCTGCGAAACGGAAGAAGCTACAACCTATTCGCCGTGGGCTAAGGATGTATCGATAGACCTGTCATCAGCACCGGCTGTTCCGGTCCTGTATCTGTCAGAGGAGACAATTACTGAGAAGGGCATGGTAACAGCGTACTGGGCGTACATGTCAACAGACGGTACTTCCCAGGTAGCGGGCAACGTTGTTGAGGCTACGCATTCAGGAGGCTCATGGCATTACGGAAGAACTGTCGGAGCTACCACATCCGCACAACATGTGGATATTTACGCAAAGGCGCAAGGCTGGTCTAACGGCGACACAGTATACCTTGCGCTTCAGACGCGGTCCGGATCAGGTGGAGCTTCGGGCTATTCTACGCCTGTGAAACTTTTCATAGCGGCAGAGCCTACAGTAACGATATCGAGCACCAATCTCGCATCGAGCGAGACAGTGACCGAATACTTCAGAGGCGATGGTACAACAAAAGTGTTCACTTGTGAGAACGCTTTATCGGCATCACCGACAGTAACAGTAAATGGTTCGAGCAGGAGCGCTACTTATTCGGGAGACAAGGTCACACTTAGCACAGCGCCTGCAGCGGGAGCAACTGTAGCGATCAGATACAGCACAGCTGCAAACAGGATCCTGGCGGCTATGCCACTGACAGCAACTGTGGCCGCGTCTAATGCATCGGCTCTAACTATAGCGATAGAGCGGGCAGAAGATTATCCGATCATCAGACCTGATGGAACTCAGGCCGACGGAGCAGTCGGAGAAACAGTTTACGTAAATACAATATCTGCCAATGCCTCCAACTCTGTCAGCATCGCTCTGGACGATCTCATCGGAAGGCTTGATGATGGAGCATATTACAACCTTGTTGCAACAGCATCAGATAATTACGGGCAGACTGCAGAGAGGTCACTGCGATTCAGAGTACACTGGTCACATCAGGCTTCGGCACCGACAGCGACATTCGTGACGGATGCAGACAACTACATCGTGCGGATCACACCAACAGCACCATCCGGCTATGTGAGCGGCGATACATGCGATATATACAGGCTTGGTGCAGATATGCCTGAGCTGATAGTATCGGGCGGAAGCTTCGGAACTACATATGTAGATCCATATCCGGCATTCGGCGAATACAGCGGTTACAAGGTCGTTACCGTTACGGCAAACGGCGACTACATCACCGAATCCAACGAGTTTGCAGAGTATGACACAACTCTCGGAGGTAACGCATATACACAGCTTGATCCGGGGCTTTTGGTCATAGACTTTGACGGCAACAGGGCGGAACTGCCTTATAACATCAGCCTGGGCAACTCATGGTCGAAGGACTTCAAGAGAACATCATATCTTGGCGGACACGTTGCCGGTGATCATAACAAAGCTGTCACAAGGGACCTGTCAGCATCCACTGTGGTCGTCAGAGGTGACAACGGAGGCATTGACACCATCATGAGAGCCCTTGCAAGATACGCAGGTATCTGCCATGTGAGAACGCCTGAAGGCTCATCGTTCGCAGCTGACATACAGGTGTCTGAAGACATATCCTATGATTCGGCTCTGATCAGCTACAACCTGAGCATACAGAAGGTCGACACCGTAGGCTTTGACGGCATGACATACGCAGAATGGAGTGAGTTGCAATGATATGGTCTGACGGTTACACATCTTCATATTACATAACGATAGTTGACCCGATGTCCTGGCGTGACACGGGCAGAATGGAAATAACGGGTGGTTCGATAGAACGCTCGAATGCAGACCTTCTTGAGTCGGCAGATTTGGATGCAACCGAACTGCCAAACAACGGAGAGGCGTGGGTCCGTGTGTGGCTCGATGCCGAGCAGGGCGGAGTGACACACGTTCCGCTTTTCACGGGACTCGCCTCTGCACCTTCACGAGAGATAGACGGACGGCGCGAATCATACCGAATAGAGTGCTATTCAGTCCTGAAGCCTGTAGACGACATACTCACAGAAAGGGGATATTACATTCCCGCTGAAGTTCCGGCTCCACAGGCTGCTGCAAGGCTCCTCAGAACGGGCATCGCACCTGTCGAAGTGGCATCGGGCGATGTCTGTCTCACAGAGTCGATCGTAGCAGAGGACGGGGAGACCAACCTGACATTGGCGGAAAAAGTCCTGTCATCCATCGGATGGAGGATAAGGCTTGACGGGCTTGGAGTGATACACGTTGAGCCAAAGACTTCGGAGGTCGTAACGGTATTCGATGCGAATGACAATGATGTTATCGAGCTGTCGGTATCCGATGAGTACGACTGGTATTCATGTCCGAACGTATTCAGAGCGGTATCGGGAGACCTTACAGCGATAGCCAGGGACGAAGATCCCGAGTCTCCGCTGTCCACTGTTTCAAGAGGCAGAGAGATATGGGCAGAAGAATCGTCAGTGACACTCGGCAGTACCGAGTCGCTGGCGGCTTATGCGTACAGGAGGCTCAAAGAATTACAGAGCCCTGCGCGGACTGTGAACTATTCAAGACGATATGATCCGGATGTGAATGTCGGAGATCTCGTCAGGATAAACCATCCTGAGATAGGGATAAACGCGGTATTTAGGATAGCATCGCAAAGCCTTGAACTGGGATACGGATGCACAACGCAGGAGGAGGCGGTGCTTGAATGAGTAAAACCACAAAGAACATAGCATCCGCTATCAAGGATGCCTCTAAAGCAAAGACCAAAGGCTATGACACCAGCGCCACTGTGAAAAGAGTGGAAGGCAGCACCATCTGGGTGCACATCCCTGGCGGAGTAGATGAGACACCTGTCAGAAGGACCATAGACGCAAAGCCAGGTGACGCTGTACAGGTCAGAGTAGCAGGTGGTAAGGCATGGCTTACAGGAAATGAATCACGTCCACCTACAGATGATGCTTATGCTCAGATGGTAGGCTCGGACCTCATTCAAACTAACACCTTGATAGCGAACACGATCGAAGCTAACGAGGCTAGGTTCGGCTATGTGGAGGCTGATACAGCTAAGATACATCACCTCGAAGCAGACGAGATAGAAGCTGGAATCATCTATACTAACGACCTCATAGCCGAAAACGTAACGACAGAAAAACTGACAGCGGCAAGTGGTTACATTGAGGATTTAACTTCAAAGAATATCACTGCCGAGGATATCACTGCAGACCATGCAGCGATAGACAACCTTGATGCCAACTATGCCCATATCACAAACGGCATTATAGATAACGCCACCATCAACCATGCGAATGTCAACGATCTGAATACGAACTATGCTCAGATCGGGTTGGCTAACGTAGATCAGGCGATCATCAATACCGAGTGGGTCGACGCTCTCATGGTACAGTCAGGCCTCATATCTCATGCAGGTTCGATCTTCGAGCTTGACGCTATCCAGGTCAATGCCAGCAAGATAAAGACGGGGACACTCGATGTTGAGAGACTCATAGTATCTGTTCCCGATTCTCAGGACCCGACTAAAATCCACAAGTACATGGTCCATGTGGATCCAAGCACAGGGCAACCATCCTATGAGAAAGTCGATGCGGATGTTCTTGAGGACTTGACCATCACGGCGGACAAAATCGTTGCCGAGGCGATCACAGCAGACAAGATCACTACACAGAACATCCTAGGTCCTGGCGGATGGATCAATCTCAGGAATGGCACATTTGCCTACGCTGATGCAGGGGAGAACAACTACCTCAAGTGGGACGGCTCGAAACTTCAGATAAAAGCAGACGAGTTCGTCCTGTCCACAGGACAGAACATCATTGATGCCATTGAGTCGATAGGAACGTATTTCCTTGCCGGTGTTCCGACATTAACAAACGAGCCTGCTGTCAATTGGAATACAGACAATCTCAAACGGCAGCACCTTAGAGATGTCTACTATGACACGGACTCGGGCAAGAGTTATCGTTGGTCGCTCAGCACAGAAGAAGCGCTGCAGGACGAGAACGGCGTCAATCTGCAGGACGAGGAGGGATATGACCTTATCGGTGGATTCACCGAAGCAAGATATGCCTGGATACAGATATCAGATGGCGATCTTGATAACATCAGCGACAGGGTTTCAGTCTGTGAAACGAAGATAAGTCAGAATCAGGAGGAGATTCAGCTGAAAGCATCCAAGACTGATCTGGATCTGGCAACCTCTAGACTGACCCAGGCAGAGACGACCATCGCTCAGAATGCGCAGGCTATTTCATTAAAGGCTGAAGCAAGCTCTGTGTACTCAAAGTTGGAAGTGGATGGGAAGTTCCACGAGGGGCTAAATGTAAGGACATCATTCGCGGACACATCGATAACGCTGACCGCTACGGTGATCCTTGCTGGTACCGATGTAACAAACAATTATATGCCGGGTGATTTTGAATGGTTTTATAGAATGCCTGACGGGGATGTCTTCGTTAAAGGAGACAGGACATCATCATATGGCAAGAGCATCACCATACAGAAGAGCGGCATGAAATACGGCAATTCGATAACATGCGTGTTCACCAAGAGGGCTGAGGAACCATTGCTTGATGGCGATGGCAATCCGCTCACTGATGAAAACGACGAGGCACTAACAGGATATGTGGAGGTAGCATAATATGGCAAAAGAAAAAAACTTAACTACTGTAACTTCTGTAGCGGCAGCAGACTTTGTAAGAGTAGTCACTTCAGCAGGTGCTACAGTGAAATCCACTATGGAGAACTTGGCTAAGTCGCTCCTGACAACATCATTCTCGGGGCTTTCGCTTGGCGGATCTCAGCAGTCAGTAAAGGATGCACTTGATTCACTAAATAGCAACTCTGTAATAGCTCGCGGAGCAACCTATACAGGAGACCTTAACGATCTAAAGACTCCCGGCTACTGGTATGCTACTAGTTCGGCGACTAACTTCCCAGAGGGGTACACCGCAGCTCATGTCTTGGTTTTTGCCAATAACGGCAGGGTTATACAGCTTGCTTTTTCGTATAACGGAAAAAGCTTAAATGCTCGCACCAGTGCTGATTCGGGCAGCTCATGGGGCGCTTGGTATCAAATCTAAATAGCAAAACAACAACGAAAGCCCTGTCCGGTGGGGATTTGAATAATTATAAAGACGCAGGCTTTTATTACATCCGTACTAATGTTACGAATGCACCAAGTGAGTGGTGCTGGTTGTTGGTCATTAATGGTGATGGTGTCATCCAAGTATGCTTTACATCAACGAAAATATATGCAAGAGCATATACTGGTTCTCCTCTTGCATGGCTTCCGTGGAGAAGTGTTACTCTTCAAGCATGATGAGAAAATAGCAAGAGGCAGACGTTTTGGATAACCGCAGGTTCATCACTGACCATAGGCAGTAAGAACGTAAGGTATATGCTTACATTGCACGGGGGTGGCTCTTCATACAGAGGCTTGTATCTCGTCTCAGGATATGCTTCTTCTATCGAAATGAAAGCAGTCAGCGAAGTGGCATCTGGAGTAATAACAATATCTGGGACAAACCTCACTATCAATAACACAAGTCAATATGGTATCCGTGTTGCTGTAGACATGCACGAAGGGAATATTACAGTGTAAAAGAGAAATTTTGTTAACATGGCAAGCCTCCTGTAGTATAGCTACAGGAGGTGAAACTATGTTAGACGAAATTATAAGTGCAGTTTGTAGAGACATGGAATCAGATCTGACACAGGACCAGATTCGGAAGCTTGAGTCCATCATGTACATACATATGGCGGATCTTCGGATAGAGGAAGAGTGTTATGATCTTGAGGTTGTCGATGCTGATAACGACGCGAAGTTAGTACGAGAGTTTCTGGCATCAAAGAGGATATCCGGGCGAGCTGACAGTACGCTGGAGCAGTATAGGGCTGAGATCTGGAAATGCCGGACTGCAATAGGCAAGTCCTTCAAGGACATCACTACAGCAGACCTGAAAGCGTATCTCGGGATCCAGAAGGAATATCAGGGCAACAGTCTCACTACGATCAATAATAAGAGGAGGTACCTCAACAGCTTCTTCTCATACCTCAGCAACGAGGGCAGGATAACAGGCAATCCAGTCAGCCGTATAGAGGCTATCAAAGAGCCTCACAGAAGGAAACGAGCATACTCTGCGGAAGACCTTGAAGCAATGCGTTCAAAATGCGGCCATGTGAGAGACAGGGCTTTGCTGGAGTTCCTACTTGCGACAGGACTTAGGGTATCAGAGGTCAGCTCGCTGTCAGTAGGGCAGATAGATCTGTATAAGCAGACATTTACAGTTGTTGGTAAAGGTAACAAGGAACGGAGGGCATATATCAGTGACACCGCCATGTATCACTTATCGCGGTATCTTCAGTGGAGGATGCAGAAGGAACAGATGACTTGGGAAGACCTGCAGGAAAGGCCGCTCTTTGCGACAATCAAAGCTCCGTTCTCACAGCTTGAGAATAACGGAATCAGATGCGCCCTGAAGCGAATTGGAGTAGCTGCGGAGGTAATGAATGTGCACCCTCACAGGTTCAGGAGAACGTTTGCCAGCGAAGCTTCGCATAGGCAGATACCGCTTGAGGATCTCAAGGAGTTGATGGGCCACACGAAGCTCGATACGACATTGTTGTACATAGACAATGAGTGCGACATAGAGTCCTCGTACCGCAAATACATAGCGTAATAAGCAGGTTCGATAGCAATGTAAGTGGCTGCCGGGAGGCGGTCTTTTTTGAATGTGAATAATTGGGAGGATAGCAGTAAAAGGTAGCTAAAAGGTGTTGATCGGTAGCTGAAAGGTTAGAAGAAGCAGGAAATACTGCAAATATGAAGAGGACCTTTGTTAACAAAATTTCTCTTTGGCTAATAACCACACATTGACACAACAATAGTATGATTTTCGCTAATCGGCTCAGTCAAACGAAGATACACACCTTTGTTGTTAGATACCAAAAGTGTACCCACCACTTTCGTATCATTACTCCTAACTGCTACTGTCGCTATTGTTGCCAGAGGAGCAATTGATACTGTTCCGAGGTTCATCTCAGACGTAGATGATATGCCTTGCTTCGCTTGCAGAGTAAAATCAACTACATAGATGCCATTTTTCTTCCCGCTCCGATTTATTGTTAGAGTGAAGTTTGTACTCCCTACTGCCGACAGAGTGATGCCAATGTCGGTCTTGCTATTTACGGCAATACGTGCGCTACCCAAGCGCTCCACGTACTATTTGTATAATGCCTTATGTATACATTGTTGTCGTTAGCAGTAGGGAAAGCGATCTGCTTCGTTGTTGATGCTGAACCAAAGACTATCAGGCAATACTGTGTAAAACTTGCCGACGGAGCATTCGAAAGAGACTGGCATAAATGTATTCCATAAGTCTGTATGTCATTAAAGCTACCGGTTGATTGATACCCGTATTTGCTATTTACCACTATACCCCCAATATCAACCTGAAAGGAGATAATAAATGCAATTAGAATCAAGTGTTACGCTCTTTGATGATGAAAAGGTTGAAAGTAAATTCGCTGAACTAAGAGTGACTGCCGACGGTATAACTTCGGAGGTCTCGAAAAAGGTCGGCGCTAACGAGATAATCTCTCGAATCAACCAGTCCGCTGAGAGTGTGTATATAAGTGCCTCTAAAGTCGATATCGATGGAGTGATTACGGCAATAAACGGTGGCTCCACAACCACTATAGATGGAGGAAAAATAACAACGAATTCTATCGGTGCTGACAAAATAAAAGTCAGCGAAATACAGATAGGGGCAGCGCAAATAAGCAGCGGCACTATAGATACTGCTAGGATCGGCCAGTTATCCATTGGGAAAGTAAACGGCCTACAAGATCAGCTTGATGGTAAAGCTGCATTAGGTGCTGAAAACACTGCTGACTATTACGTTACAGATATCGGTAGTACAGGAATCTTCATATCCCCTGCTGGACAGTCGCCTTCGGCTTCGGCTCCAGGAAACTCTGTAAAAATAGATGGCACAGGAATGAATGTTTACAAAGGCGGAACGTCCGTCGCCTTCTATGGGGATGAGGCACAAGTTGGCAAATCTGGCTCAGGACATGTATCTATACAGTCTACAGGTGTAGATTTGTACGGTGGTGACGGAACAGTTAACCTTGCTCATTTTGGATATGCAAAGGGTAATGCACAAAGTGGAGAAGCAACGGCTCCTTATTACACATTCGGGGTTAGGATGAATAACACGCCAATTGGCAACTATTCGTTTGTTGAAGGGGCTGGAGGAAATATAGCACAGGCCTATGCCTCACACGCTGAAGGCCATAACACGGAGGCCAAAGAACAAGCGGCTCACGCCGAAGGCTGGGCGTGCCATGCCGATGGATTGTATTCACATGCAGAGGGGTTTAGAACTTTAGCGAGCGGAGAAGCATCTCACACAAGTGGAATAAGAACGGTAGCAAATGGAGCAGCACAGACGGTTATAGGAAGAGATAATATCGCTGATGCCACAAGCATCTTTATTATCGGTAATGGAGCAAACGATAATGAATCTAACGCTCTCACCGTTGATTGGAATGGAAACTTGAACATTGCTTCTGCGTTACGTGCAGGGGGTTACAAAATCATCACCGCAGCAACTTTTACTAAAGCATTGACAATAGCGGCCGGTAATGTTGTTGAAGGTACTGTCAGTGTAGCTAAGACGGGTTATACACCAATAGGAGTCATAGGAACATGGTCAACAGGAACAGGTTCATCATTTGCAATGCCATACCGTTCATATCTTGATGGTACGAATTACACATACGGCGTACGAAATCTTGGAACTTCACAAATAACCCCGACACTGAACTTCCGTATTCTCTACATTTCAGCAACTCAGGGCATATAAGAAATGAGACAGAATGTATATTGACTTGACCAATCGAAGAGGAACCCGTTGAATAAAGCCCTACAGGGCTATTTTTTATGGAGGTAAAAAACAAATGAAACTGAGTAACAGGACATATGATTTTCTCAAGTGGTTCGCACTTGTAGCACTGCCAGCTACACAGGTCTTCTGGCTGACTGTCGGCAAGGTGTGGGGCTTCCCGTACCTCACAGAGGTCGGTGCTACCATCGGAGCAGTCGGTCTTTTTATTGCTGCTCTACTCGGCCTGTCAGTCAAAGGCTATACAGATGGTGCTGTGATAGATACAGATGCGATTCCGGAGGGTGACTACGATGAGGAAGACGATATTCAGACAGTATAGTAAACCGTGGGCATCGCTTCCGTTCCCGAGGGGCAACACCGTGAAGGGCTGCGGATGCGGGCTATGCAGCGTGACGCATATCCTGATTGAGACCGAGAAATACAAGAACTATACTCCATCGAAGGTGCAGCCCTATATGATCAAATGGGCTGTCAGGAATCAGGGTCTTATCCACGCAGGTATACCGGACTCACTGAAGCACTACGGCATGGAGAATGTCAAAGAGTTCGGAAGCAATGCCACTATGAAGCAGATCTGGACTGAACTGAACAAGGGCGCTCGAAAGGGCGTCATTTTGTTTGGCTCAACAAAGGGTCCGGACGGCACCGTTTGGACCGGAGGAGGGCACTTTATAGCCTTCCTCGGATATAAGGTGCAGAACGGGAAACATTACTTCTACCTTAAAGACTCGGGCGGCAGATGCCATGACGGCTGGTGGTGCTATGAGAAGTCAATGAGGGGCGATGTCCGCAAGGTCTGGACATGCACTTTGCCAAAGGAGACCAAGACCGTGCAGACCTACACAGGAGCACTTCCTAGCGTGGATGGTGCGACTCGTCTGATCAACTTCGAAGCCAGCCAGAAGGGCAGCTACACATCCAGGACAAACAGCGGTAAAGATGGCAAGAAGTACTCGAATAAATTCACTAAGTATTTCGCGGGCCGAGGCGGTATAGACAGCAAGGGACAGATGCCGGCAACATACGGTTACATTCCTGGCTACTGTACACTGTTCGCATGCTATTGCCTCGAGAAGATAGGCGAGGGAGCACAGATTCCGTTTAACGTCTTGAACAGCAAAGCAAATGGCTACTGGTGGCATGCTCCGTCACTGATGAAGTATTACAAGAGCAAGAAGATGCTGGTGACAAAGGCCAGCCAGGCGAAGAAGGGTGCCATTGCTTTCAAGGGCTCTGGATCACCGACGCATACATGCACATTCGTCAAGTACGAAGGCGGTTACGTCTATACATGGGATGGCAACGTAGGCGGCGGAGTCACATACAACAAGCGCAAGGCTTCTGTGTTCTGCGGATTCGTCAACCTGCCTCTGCATAACTACTTCGGCAAAGGCTCCAACGGCCCTGATGTTCTGAAGTGGCAGAAGTTCCTGAACTGGTATAACGGCAAGCAGGTCGTAGCTGAGGACGGCAACTTCGGCGCTTACACTGATAAATACACCAAGGAGTTCCAAAAGGCCATGAAGCTGACCGCTGATGGTCTCGTTGGATCCGGAACACTCGCAGCAGCGAAGAAAGCAGAGAGGAGGTAGTTTTACATGACAGATGCAGCGATAATGGCTCTTCTCGGCTTTGCCGGAGCCCTTCTTGTAGTGTTGAAGCCAATACTCAATCTGAACACCAGCATCACAGAGCTAAAGACGAGCATCGACCAGTTCAAGGCTTCGATCGACAAGCTGGACAACAGAATAACTGAGCATGGCAGAGAGATTGACAAGATCAGAGATCAGGTCATCGACCATGAGGCCAGGATCAAGAACCTCGAGAAATAGTGCAGACTGGAGACGGTCTGCTATGGATCACCTCCTTTTATATTACAATATCTACTTAGCAAGAAACCCCGGGGAAGTTCCTCGGGGCTTTTTGCGTGGTGTTTTTTTGAGTTGCGACATTTAGCGTCGCACCTTAAGTATAGCATGGCTGTAAAGGGGTGCGCCCTTTTTGCGCCTTTTTTTCAGATTTTTTAATTTGCTGTAATCCAACAATTTCAACGCGTTGAAGCGTTAAATGTTGAAATTCCAATGTTTTGAGGGCAAGAGCGAGCAACAGCAAACAACAGCATGCAAGGCAATTGATGGGTTCAAATCCCCCTCTCTCCGCCAACAGAACCGCTGAAACACTAGGCTTCGGCGGTTTTTTCATTGTCTTCGTGCGCCCCTTTTGTGCCCTTTTTGTCAAAAACGCCGTCGATTGCGTCCGCAATGCCCCTCGATGAAGAGGTCACATCTCCGAAAACGTGGGTATAAATATTGAGAGTGGTTGTCAGATTGCTGTGACCCAGCTCGGCAGATATCTGCGCTGCATCGACGTGCTGGGCGTTCAGAAGTGTTGCAAAGGTATGCCTGAGGCCGTGTGCGGTTACATGATCAATACCGGCAGCCGCTTCGATCTTGGTTATCTGCGACGAAAACACGGACGGGCTCAGAGGATCTCCGAATGCGTCCTGAATGAGATAATCCGAGTGGTACCAATCAGCAGAATGATGCTCCTGAATCAGCTGCTCTATCTCTTCGGCTAGGACCGCAGGGAGCGCCAGGTGCCTTGTAGATCGGACGGTCTTGGTCTCCTGGACATATTCCTTTGATTCGACTATATAACGCGTCTTGTTGACGCTGATCTGTCTGAATAGCAGATTCACATCACCCTCACGAAGACCGAGCACTTCGCCTCTGCGAAGGCCACACATCAGGCAGAGCTTGTATCCGACACTGATGTCTTTGCGCTGATCACGCAGCGCATCAACAAGTGTCTGCAACTGCTCCGGTGGAAGTGTCTTGATTTCCTTCTTTTTCTGTTTTGGTAATGTGATACCAACGCACGGATTCTCCGCAAGCTGTCCCGCTCTGACTGCTCGCTGGTACGCAGCATCGAGTAGTGCGACTGTGTTGTGCACTGTTTTAGGGGCGTATTTTTTCGTCATCTGAGCGACGAAATCCTCTATCTGATAAGTTGTGAGACTGCGTGCTAAAATCCCCTCAAAAGCCGAATTTAGGCGCTTCTGTGCGGACTTGTAGCCGTGTATCGTATTGGCAGACAGCCCTCGGAGTTCTGCATTGCTGATATACGCCTCAAGCAGTCCGTCAACAGTCACATCGACAAGCGGATTGCGTCTGACCTCATCCTCGAAGTGCTGGTACATCTTCTCCAGCTCCTTTTTCTTTTTGAAGGTGACCGTCTTCGTGTAGCGCCTCCGGTTACCTTTGCTCGTAGATCCGACAGACACAATCAGCTGTGCTTTATTCTTAGATAAATACTTGATTGCCATAATGCCTCAACCTTTCTACGGTGTTCGGGTCACAATACCCTTCGAGGTCCCGAGCCTCGATGTGCTCAAGTTCATGCTTGTAAGTCTTTTGTTGTTGCTCCCAGTTGTAGCAAGGATTGATGACGATGGTATCGTAATCCTCACCGTCATCGAACATCCTTACCACAAAGCCCCTCACTGTAGGCTTCATGTTTAAGTAGATAGTGCGTACTTCTTTCATTTCTTTAATCCTTCGACCATTCTGATCACAACGTCCATGTCTTCTTTTGATATGTCTCTGGTAGCGTCGAACAGGATCCTGAGGTCTGAGCGGTTGGCAATTTCTTTGGCAATTTCTGCAGCCTCTGGATCTAAATAGTAAGTACTTCCGTCTTCATTGCCCATAAGGTAATTCAGATCTACATTGAAATAATCAGCAATAAGGTTCAACGCTTCGATGCTTGGTTTAATGTCTCCGGTTTCATACGCTCCAATGGTAGATTTCGACAGGCCAAGTCGATCTGCAAGAGCAACCTGAGACAACCCTTTCTTTTTTCTGAGCTCTTTGAGTCTATCTTTGAATTCCATCTTCACTTTACTCCTTATACTGTCCTATAAAAGCGCCTTCAATTAATATAATACATTTTCGATGGGAGTTTTACAAATATTTTCCCATGAAAAATGGGAAAAAGCATTGACACCCATTGTGAATGGGCGTATAGTATTAACAGATGTTAATGAGGAACCCAACAGAAAGGGGGTGCAATATTGGACAACAACTATATAGCGGACAATCTGAGATACCTGAGAAAGAAGAAAGGCGTTACGCAAACCGAGGTGGCCAAAGCTCTTGGCGTACCAGCGACTACCTATAACGCCTATGAAACAGGGCAGAATGTTCCAAGAGATGAGATGAAACGTAAGATCGCAGAGTATTACGACAGATCAGTGCAGTTTATTTTTTTTAAACGCATTACCCATTGAAAGTGGGTGAACACCATGAGACTTTACACCGCAGAAGAAGCTGCCGACGCTCTCCGGCTCTCCAAGTGGACAGTATGGAAGTACGGCAGGGAAGGAAAGTTAAAAACAGTCCGTTTCGGGCGCACAGTGAGATATGACTTGGAAGGAGGAAACAATGATCGAGGTAACACAGAAGATCAGCGACTATGTATGGGTCGATGATGATTACAAGAAGGGTGAATCGAAGCTGGAGCTGAAGTTCAGAGATTGGGATGATTTCGTGAACTGGATCGGATACACAGCATACGCAAGAGAGGGAAAGACCGTCAGCATCGAGTTCAAGATCGTTCCTGAGAAGAAGGAGGATGCATAAATGGCAAACAAGATCATGAACGTGCTCGGATGGGCACTTGTGGCAACGCTGGCAACGGCACTCGGATTCGCGATGGTTATCGCAACAGCAGCACTTGTATAGGAGGTAAACAATGGAAGACGCAAGACATGCAAAGGCAGAACACTACGTGGCTGATGTGCCGTCTGACTCGTACTACAGGGCACAGATCAGAACGCTTCAGGACAAACTTGATAAGCTCCATCACGAGATCGACCTCAAGGACGCTTACATCGAGTCGCTGGAAGCCAGCAACAGAGCGATGGTAACAAAGATCGACACGCTCAGAAATGCAGCTCTCGGAATGATCGAAGAGAAATATAACAGAGCATAAAAAGAGCGCACCTGCCAGTGCGCCCAACCTCGATAACTTCGAGGTATACAGAAACTATATCTTATTATAAGTACAAATTAAAGAACGGTCAAGTTAGATGAATGAACTGGATTACAACATTATCGGAACAGGAAGCACAGGAAACGCAGTCAGGATCGGCAACATCATGGTCGACTGTGGCATGCCGTACAAGAAGATGAAAGAGGATCTCTACAAGGTTGATGCTCTTCTGCTGACACACAGTCACAAGGACCACGTACTACCGGCAACGTTCAAGAAGATCCGCAAGGATTTCCCGAACATAAAGGTGTATGCAAATGCTCACACTGCCTACCAGTACGATGTCGACAAGGTGATCGGTCATGCTGCATTCAAAGTGAAGAAGGTTAACGTGATTCCTTTTGACGGTGTACACGATGTTCCTGTGACGGGTTTCATTATCCGCATGGACGATATGAACATTCTGTACATGACAGACAGCTCGCAGATCGACCCACCGGAAGGCTATGTGTTCGACTACATGTTCCTCGAGTCTAACTATGATGAAAAGAAGCTCGAGATGACGGCCAAAGAGTATGCACGAAACGGGTACGACCCGTATGCCTCTGTACTCCGTCATCTTTCCACGCAGAAGTGCAAAGAGTTCTATTTTCTCAACCGGAGAGACAAGGATTCTGTACTTATCGAACTGCATCAAAGCAGGAGGTTTTACTAAATGTTTGAAATACAGAAACTGCCGGAAGATGGCGTTAAGTTCGCACCGGCGAAGATCGAGTTCGCAGGATACGAACAGTACAAAGAGATGGCTGAAGATATTGCTGATTACATCAGAGGTATCGAGCTGACAGAAGATAACGTAAAAGATGTTAAGAAGGTACTTGCGGATGCCAGGAAGGTGACAGACGGTCTCAACAGAGAGCGCATCAACATAAAGAACACCATCAATTCGGATTACAAGGTGTTTGAAGGCAAGGTCAAAGAGCTGATCGGAATCATAGACGAAGCCGACGGTGCACTCAGAAGCAAGGTCAAAGAGATTGAAGAGGCTGAGAGAGAAGCCAAGAAGGAAGAGATCATTGACCTGTGGTACAAGCGTGTGACTCACTACCGAATCAACTCATACTTCACAAAGGCTTATGAAATATGGATGACTCCACAACACCTCAACAAGTCGATGTCAATGAAGGCTGTTGAAGCTGACATGGTTGAATGGCTCGAAGAGACCGAAAGAGCATTCGAGACTCTTGACGGTATGGACGACGAATATCTTGTGGAATACATCAACTGCTGGGATCTCGGAACTGCGATCAAGGCCGTAAACGAGCGCAACAAGCGCAGGGAAATAATCAGCAAGGATGAAGAGGCTGAAGCGGTCGCACACTTCCTAATCAGAGGTGATAAGGATATCAAATTAGCAAAGATGATATTGAAAGAAAATGGAATCAATTTTGAAGTAATTTAGGAGGAATTTGAAGATGGCAGAATTAAGAAACAATCTGGAACTGGTAGACGTTACTTACAGCAACGACAAGAAGAAGGCAACATTCACGTTCCTTGACAGGGAAAGACGTGAGATCAGAGAAGTCAACTTCAACAGACAGGCTTACAAAGATGGCAAGTTCGTTGACGATGAGGAAAAGGCTGAAAAGGTCGATGGATGGTGCGAAGAGTTCTTCGGTACAACCTTCGACAAGCTCACTGACTGCATCGGTCAGAAGCACGACGTATATGTGTATGAGAAGTTCAACAGCCTGTTTGAGGCTTCAGAGACAATCAAGTTCTCAAGTGATATGTACGGTCAGATCTTCCAGACACAGATCAAGTCGATCGTCGTGGATGATGTCGCTATCAGAGTCACATATGACATCGATGGCAAAACCTACGAGTCAAAGATGACTTTCGCCAAGTATATGCCAGCAATGAAAGAGTGGTTCGTAGATCCGAATAAGAAGACTGCGCAGTTCAAGAAGTTTGAAGACAAATTCGGTGTTCCGGTTGAACAGGCAGACACACTGATCGGACACGCTCTGATGGTAGAGGTCAAGAAGGCATTCGACAGCTACTACGGTGATATGAAGGCATTTCCTAAGAAAAAGTAAGGGGTTCACACAATGTTATTGTTCTACGACATAGAGGTTTTTAAATATGATGCGCTCGTAGTGTTTAAGGACATTAACAACAACGTGGTAGCCAAGTTCTGGTCGACAAGAGGCAGAACAATTAAGGAAGAAGAATCAGGCTTCGAAGGTATACGGGAACTTATTAAGAACAACGTACTGGTAGGATATAACAATTTCCATTATGACGATTTCATTCTCACAGCCATGATGGACGATGTTAAGTCCCTACATCTGTACGATTACAACAACACGATTATCAACTACTCAGGATCCTCCCTCACAAAGGACCCTGATATAAAGTCGATAGATGTTATGCAGCAGATTTCCACATCATTCCCTTCTCTGAAACTCATTGAAGGGAATATGGGGAAGTCCATAGTCGAATCGTCTGTCGATTTCAAAATAGGAAGACCGTTGACTGACAAGCAGAGAGAGGAAGTCGAAACGTACTGCGAGTACGATGTTGAGTCGACTATTGCGATTTACAAACTGCGTGAGAAGAGTTATTTCGCAACAAAGACCTCCCTGATCAAGCTACTGCCGGAAGACAAATGGGCGGCTGCCACGAGGTGGAACACTACAACAATCTCAGGAATGATATTGACGAACGGTAAGCCGGTCAACAAATGGCCTACACATCATGTACCGGCCGAGTACTGGCGAAACGTTCCAGGAATCCCGTCAGATGTATGGGATATGTGGGAAAGTGCTCTCGAGGAAGAGAACTTAAGCAGGAAGGGAGCCAGTAAGACTATATCAGCATTTGACTGCAACGTCGTTTTTGGTCTCGGTGGTCTCCACGGCGCACCGACTAAACCGTGCAGATACGGACGCGTCCTGCATGCCGATGTCGGCAGTATGTATCCGTCGATCATATGCAAGCTGAATGCGCTGGATGATGCCACAGAGATATACAACGGCATCCGAGAAGAGCGACTTCGTATTAAGCATACTGACAAGGTCAAGGCGGGTGCTCTTAAGCTGATTCTCAATTCGGTGTATGGAAACTTCAAGAACCGATACTCTACCCTGTACAACCCGAGAGCGGGAGCGACAGTTTGTATCTACGGTCAGATAGCATTGTTCAAACTGTGTACCGCATTACATGAGGCGGGTTACAAGGTGATCAACGCAAACACCGACGGTGTTGTGTTCGTAGAGGACACCGACCTCGGAGACACTTACAACACTATCTGCCGTGATTGGGAGAAGGAATTTAGCCCGCTCATACTCGAGACAGATGATTATGACGGGTGGATCCAGAAGGACGTTAACAACTACGTTGCTATCAGAGGCGATGAGATAGAGGTCAAGGGCGGAGAGGTCAATAAGTACCATGACAACAAATACTTCAACAATAATGACTGTCGAATCGTACAGATCGGAGTTGTTGAGAAGCTGGTCAATGGAACCGAACCTTATAAGACTCTTCTTCGACACATACACGAACCGCTTCTGTGGCAGTACGTTCTGAAGGCCGGCAGCACGTTTGCAGGGACCTGTGATCAGAACGGGCAGATGATGCAGAAGGTCAACAGGGTATTCGCATGTAATGACTCGGTAGAGTACACGAAGCTGTACAAGACCCGTACAGGGGAGGACTTCATAAACTTCCCTGATGCACCGGAGCGGATGTTCCTGTGGAATGACGATGTCGACAAATTGGCTGACAGATTTGCTGATATTGTCGACCTGAATCACTACAACGAGCTGATAAATAAGAAATTACAGGGGTGGCCAAAGTGTACATAGAATACGAAAAAGGAAGTAAGCACGCGGGCAAGCATCCTGAGAAATCTGAATTTATCGATACATTTGAAGATTGTGGTATGAGTCTCACAAACGAGGACATTGTAGTTGATATAGATCATCTACCAAAGGAATCAATACAGGCTCTGATCAGAGAGTTCAACATCGATACGGAAGTGGTATGGACGGACAGGGGAGCACATCTGTGGTTCCAGAAGCCTGCTAACTTCTCGAGACGCAGGGATGGTGTCTGCAGACTCGGATTCGAGATCGAGCAGCACACCAAGTCATCAAGACCGGAAGGTATGACCATCAAGCGAAACGGTGTTGAACGCGAGCGAGACAACATCGGTAAAAGGCAGCCAATGCCGTCAATATTTACCGTCAGCGGTAAGAAGAACGGTTTTCAAGATCTCACAGGTATGGAAGACGGTGACGGTCGTAACAAGGCTCTGTTCTATCACAGGAAACTGCTTAACAACTGCACAGGATGGGAAAAGATACTGAGATTTATTAACTACCACGTGTTCGCAACACCTATGCCGGATGAAGAGTTTAACGATGTTGCCCGTGACATGGAGATCACAGCCGAAGGTGATGACAAATATTTCCTCGCATCTGAGATTATGAGGGAATGCAAGACAGTTGTGTACTCCGACATTATATGGTGGTATCGGAACGGGTCCTATACACCTAACGAGGAAAAGAACCTGATTCGCTACGTATATGACAAATGCGAAGGTCAGCCGACTCGATATGTTGATGAAATCATCAAACAGATAGAGTACAGATCCCCGCATTACTCGGACAAGGACGGCTTCCCGATACAGCTGCACAATGGAGCAATCACAGAAGGGCAGTTTGTGCCGATCAAAGACTGTGGGTTCACACCGTACTACATCGATGTTGATTACAAGCCGGACGCGAAGCCTGTGCAGATAGTAGATGATTACATTGACTCGCTGACCTCCGGGGATCCTGATTATAGGGATTTACTGATGGAGGTTATGGGGTTTGCAATGATAACCGACCCCGAACGGATAAGGGCTCTGGGAAAGTTCTTCATGTTCAGGGGCGATGGTTCAAACGGGAAAGGAACATTGCTGCAGATCATGAAGAAGATATACAACGCAGAGAATTGTACGTCCCTTTCCATCAAACAGCTTGTCGACGACCGTTACAAGGTCACTCTGATCGGGAAGTTGGCGAACCTGGGTGATGACATCGAGGCGGAGGCTATCAATAACGATCAGATGAAGATCCTCAAGAACATCAGCACCGCCGACACCGTAACGACAAGGCATATGTACTCCGAATCGGAGTCGGCAACGTTCACAACGAAGTTATACTTCACGACCAACTCAGACATAAGGTCTTTTGAGAAGGGCTATGCATACAAAAGGCGTGTTGTATGGCTGCCGATGTTCAACAAGATTGAGAAGGTAGACCCTCAATTCATAACCAAGATCACTACGAAAGATGCTCTCGAGTATTGGATAAAGCTGATCGTCGAAGGCTATAAGAGGTTGTATCACAACGGCAGGTGGACCGACTGCAAGATGGTTGATGAATACAACAACCAGTATCACGAGAAGAACAACGTCTGTATGCAGTTTGCGAAGGATATTGATCCTGACACTGAGATAATCGGAAGGACTATAAACGAGATCAAAATGGACTTCGAAGAATGGTGCTCAGACGATTCCAAGTTCTCATCGAAACTGTTCAAAGAAGCGGTCTGGAACCTGTATCAGATAGGTATTGGTAAATCAAAACAGGCGGGAAAATCCCGTAGAGTCTTTATGAGACAGAGTGAGACAAATCAGGATGTGAAACCGTAGGGTGGACAAGCGGTGGACAAAAATAAGGGCAAATTTAGCAATTTTGTCCACCTTTTGTCCACCGGTGAAATCCCTTAAACCTTGATTTTTCAACCTTTTTCTCTTAAAGGTGGACAAGTTGACAAAAAATATAGCTAAAAGTTTTTCGTAAACAAGTAGGTAGGTCACCTACCTACTAACATTGTAGAAAGTTTTCAAAGCGCCCTCAATTTTGTCCACCGAGACATCATCACGTTGAAATTTCAAGGATTTGGTGGTGGACAAAATTAATAAGGTGGACAAAATGAAAGTCGAAAATAACAAGATCGTCGAGTGCACAGAGTCAGAACTGTTTGATTACTGGCTGCAGCACTACGATGAAATCTACACATTTGAACAATTCAAACTGTCCTGTATAAAACACGGGACTCACATAACTTAATCAACTCCCGGGGCGGGCACCAATTAAATACTACAAACTTAATAAGGCACTAAAATCTGCAATCACACTTGTATAATTATTCCCTTTGCAATTACTACGCCCGCTCCGGTTGTTACTTGGAGGAAGTAAATGAGAAGACTATTTGAAGTAGGCGATCCGGTCATGCTGCTATTCGGACCATTGACTGCACGGATCGGGGTCACACCCGAGCTGAGCAGAATGGAGGAACGCATCTTTTACATAAGCCGGATCCGGACGCTGCACAACCATTCACTGTACGAACTGGAAGGCTGCGTATCGAAGCGTGGCGTACCGTTCACCATCACACAGGACTGGCTTGTCCCGTACCACGAGGTGAGCCGATGAACGTAGCAGAGACATTGAAGGCCTCACGCAAGATGCTGAGGATCACACAGAAGCAGCTGTCAGAGATCTCAGGCATCAGCAGGAACACTATCGGAATGTATGAGGCGGGCCGCAGGTCACCCAGCGTGGAGACTATGGGCATTCTGCTGAACGCTATGGGGCTTGAACTCAGAGTCGGGAGGCGACGCAAATGAAGCTGTATCTAAAGGTGACTGATGATAAGTATGAGCTTCCTGTGGCGGTTGCTGACACCCAGGGCGAACTAGCAAGGCTGTGCGGAGTCAGTAAGGCAACTATAGCGAGTGCCCTGAGCCATCAGAGGCACGGAAGATGGGGCAGCCATTACAAGGAAGTGGAGGTAGAGGATGAGTAAAACGAAAAACAAACTGACAGACCTTAACAATCTGCTCTTTGAGCAGCTGGAGAGGCTGAACGATGAGGGCCTTAAAGGCGAGGCACTGGAAGAAGAGATATCAAGAGCAAACAGCGTAACAAGAGTATCACAGATGATCATATCCAATGCGAACGTGATCCTGAATGCTGCCAAATTTGCAGACAACAGGATGGACCTTAACAACAAGACACCTGAGCTTCTGATCGGAGATGTATCCGATGAATAAGATCCATAGATACACAGCTGAAGAGAGAGTGTTCCTGGAGCAGTTTGTTCCGGGACATTCTCACAAGGAAATCACAGCTGAGTTCAACCGGAGATTCCCGCCGGGAGTGACTGAGGGACAGATCAAGTCAGCAATAACAAGATATCACCTGAACACCGGGCACACAGGAAGATTTGAAAAAGGCTGCGTGTCCCACAACAAAGGGCAGAAGATGTCTGATGAAGTCTACAAGGCAGCCGAGCCTACGATGTTCAAACCCGGAAGCATTCCGCCAAATACGCTGCCTGTCGGGACAGAGCTGGAACTGCCGGACGGATATATCTGGGTAAAGATCAACGATGTCCCCAAAGCAAAGAAGGCTGTCAACTGGAGACAGAAGCACAGGCTGATATGGGAGCAGAACTTCGGTGAGATCCCGGAAGGATACCTGGTCATATTCAAGGACGGCAACAGAAGGAACTTTGAACTGGATAACCTTGAATGTATATCCAAGCAGGTGAACCTGCAGCTCGCCAGGAAGCATCTCAGATATGAAGATGCGGAACTCACCGAGACGGGCATTGCTTTAGCAAAGGTGATGTGTGCAGTGCAGGAGCGAAAAGGAAGGAACAAACGATGATCAAATGGATAGTCATAACACTCATACTGTTAATAGGGCTGCTCGATTATGCACTAGTGGTAGCGTGCAGCAGGCTTGAAGATAAAGAGACCTATGAAGCTTATGAGAGATGGAAAGAGGAGCGGAAGAATGAGCGAAAAGATATACAAAGTACAGATGAACGCTAAAGGTATGCCGAACTTCAGCACAGCGGTAGAGATAGATACAGACATAAGCGAATACTCCGATAAGTTATGGCGTAACGCATATGAGCGTGGCAAGGCAGACAGACCGCAAGGAGATAACAGAAATGAGCAGAATGAATAACTTGGAAGGAATTAGATTCGGCAGATTGATTGCGCTTGAACCAATCGGAAAGTATAAGAACGGAGAAGTTATTTGGAAATGCAAGTGCGATTGTGGTAACGAAACGAGTGTGAGGAGCGGGAACTTGCGGAATGGGCATACGCTTTCGTGCGGATGTTATCACGATAACGCACCGAGATTTCGCCAAACAAAACACGGCGGTTGGGGTACTCGTTTGTATTATGTGTGGAAAGATATGCGTGGAAGATGCGAGTGCGAATATAGACGAGAATACAAATACTATGGTGCAAAGGGAGTATCTGTGTGCGATGAGTGGCAAGACTTCGGAAAGTTTAGGGAATGGGCATTAGATAATGGGTATGACGAACAAGCTGAACGTGGAGAATGCACTATCGACAGAATAGACCCATTCGGAAATTACGAGCCGAATAACTGTAGGTGGATTTCCCTTAAAGAGCAAGCGTACAACAAACGCTCTTATTATTCAGCAAGGATGAAAGGAGCAGACAATGAAAGAGTCAGATAGATTTCCGACAGATGACATAACTTGGTGTATGGCAGAGTGCAGTACTGATTGTCCAAGACAGCCGAGATACATCAGAGACAAATTGATCCCACACAGCTTTGCAGATTTCAGCAAGGAGTGCATGGTTTATGCGAGGAAAGGAGCAGACGATGAGTAGGCTATGGAAAAAGGTAACTCCAATACCGATTGAATTTAATGGGCACGGCTTTTTATGGGATTGCACTAAATGCGGATATTGC